>Ga0209353_10002267_pt1 | contig 10559 bp, 12 predicted proteins | sample LauGreSpBDMM15SD_2_FD_187561 | JGI IMG/M metagenome (GOLD analysis project Ga0209353, IMG submission 187561) | Freshwater lake microbial communities from Lake Michigan, USA - Sp13.BD.MM15.SD (SPAdes) (version 2) | ecosystem: Environmental > Aquatic > Freshwater > Lake | place: Lake Michigan...
CTTGTTTTACTTGCCTGAATTCAACAAGGCCAAGTCAAGGCCAAAGGCATTCAGTGCACTTGCCACATAAGTCAGGACAGCATCTTGTTTAGATGTCAGGCCATCTTGGCGCTTCAAAAATTTGTACAGTGGAACCAGAGTATCCACAATCCGTACATCAGCACTCTTGCCATGTTTAGCGCCGCCCTCGCCCTCAGGAGCTACGCCATAATGCGCTTCGTTGCCATACTTACGAACCCTTGCCCATACAGTGCTTGGATTTGGATGTTTGCCATTGTGATGCGCGGCGTGCAATGCTTTGTAAAACTGTTCTTTTTCAGCCTTGACAATCTTGCCCTCGTCACTGATATCAGTGGCTTCAAACCCGAACCAATCATCAATAAAATTCTCATTCATGGCAAGCGCATAGTTACGCTCTGATGATGCTGTCTCTCCGTTTTTCGTAGCACATGCTTCGCGTGCGGCTTCGATTAATGGGGAAACAGTGGAAACAATGGATACTGACATAATACAAACCCTTTCAAGGTTTTATGGGGATAACAATTGTGTTATCTTGTCCATGTTCTTATTATACCATACAAAGTTATGTAATGCAATACTTGCAAGGGACAATAAATAACAATATAACAATTGTTAGGCCACCACCGGCAAGTCAATTCCCGTAAGGGTTAACCCTACTCTACCCCTACCACCCAGAATTCGGGGAAAGGGACCCGGGCCCCTATACACTGGGTTCCGCACGAACGATACTTATTTTTTAAAAAACACCCCCCACCCCCCTATATTTTTTTGGTGCGCTGGTACCAGCGTTCTGTCCTAGAGAACACCCCCTTGTGTTTTATTTCGTCTACCCCCCGGGGGGTATATATTTTTAGGAGTAGAATCCCCACCGTACCCCATACAAGGAGCAAACATGGAAGAACAACGCTTTGGTCGGCTAACGGTAAAGTCTTTTTTCTCTAAAGATCGAAACCATAACAAAAGGTGGCTCTGCCTCTGCGATTGCGGTAACGAGAAGGTGGTGCTTGGCGACAAGTTAAAAGACGGGAACACTCAGTCTTGCGGTTGCTACTACGCAGAGTTTTGTAGAGCGCTTGTTAGCACAGCGGAAAAAGAACGCAAGCCGTACACAAAAAAATCTTGGACCGCCATGATTGCCCGATGTACAAACCCAAAGTCCCCGAGCTATTGCAGATACGGCGCAAGAGGTGTAACAGTGTGCGACCGTTGGCTGCACGGTGAAAATGGCGAGTCTGGTTGGACCTGTTTCTATACAGATATGGGGCCAAGACCCACAGACCGTTCAATTGACCGGATCAACAACTACAAGGGGTACTTCTTAGAAAATTGCCGTTGGGCTACTCGTAAAGAACAAGCAGCCAACAAAAGAAAAAAAGTTCTGGTATAGTTCGGCCACCCTTCCCGCTAACCCGGTGCCTATGATTTCAATTACGCCAAGTGCGGATCATCCGATCCCTTTTGATCTCTCTGAGGAATTGCCTACTACCGTAGCGCAAAGCGTAGCCATCGCTGCCAATACGGTAGACCTGCTAGAGCAACTTGGCGCGAGCATTGATTTCAAACCAGAAGACTTTGCAAAGGCCGCGTCTCTGGCCAAAGGCGAAAAACAAACCCCGCAGGTAAGCAACATCACGAATCCGGGCACAGCCAAAGTGCTGTCTATAGCCATCAAAGAATATGACTTTCAAGTCTTTACAGATGTGCAGCAGGCAAGAAACTTTGTAACGAGCAAGTTAGTCAAGCTAGCAGATTGCGGAGACCCAAAGCTCGAACTCAAAGCGCTAGAGCTACTAGGCAAGCACAGCGACATCGGCCTCTTTACTGAACGCAGCGAAATTACAGTGCATCACACATCTAGTGCATCACTGGAGAACAGCATCAGAGAGCGAGTAAAACGACTGCTTAATGCTGAGGTTATTGATATCACTCCCCTTGACGATCTAGACGAGCAACTCGGCCCTATAACGGAGCCGGGAGTCTTCAAAGAAGCCGAGCCAGAGTCTATGGATACGCCAGAAGTCGCAAAAGATGAGCAGTAACGTCTCGCTCAAAGACATACCGGCCTTGATTAACTCCGGGCAGTTGTCAGAGGCTGACCTCCGGGTGCTTGACGCGCAGCTTGATAAGCTTGAAGAGTTGAAGACCAACGAGTTGATGCACGAGAAGTTCATTAAGTTTGTTGAGGCTATGTGGCCGAGCTTCATTTCCGGGCGTCACCACAAGAGAATGGCCGAAGCGTTCGAGCGAGTAGCCAATGGGACGTGCAAACGGCTCATCATCAACATGCCACCCCGGCATACCAAGTCAGAATTCGCCTCATATTTGCTGCCAGCGTGGTTTTTGGGCAAAAATCCGGGCAAAAAGGTCATTCAGACGTCCCACACTGCGGAATTAGCGGTGGGTTTTGGTCGAAAAGTGCGAAATCTTGTGGATATGGAGGCTTACCATGAAGTTTTTCCCGGACTGGCTCTTCAAGCTGACTCAAAAGCGGCTGGTAGGTGGAACACCTCCAAGGGCGGAGACTATTTCGCTATTGGTGTTGGTGGTGCTGTTACAGGTAAGGGCGCTGACCTACTGATTATTGACGATCCGCACTCTGAACAAGAAGCGGCGATGGCTGCTACCAACCCCGAAGTCTATGACAAGGTGTATGAGTGGTACACATCAGGTCCACGTCAGCGTCTCCAGCCGGGGGGAGCGATTGTGATTGTAATGACTCGCTGGTCGCAGCGGGATTTGACTGGCCAAGTGCTCAAGTCTGCTGCCCAGAGGACAGGCGAAGAGTGGGAGGTCATTGAGTTCCCTGCGATTCTTCCGAGCGGTAACCCGCTTTGGCCAGAGTTCTGGTCGTCGGAGGAGCTAGAAGCACTGCGTGAGGAGTTGCCTAATAGTAAGTGGCAAGCGCAGTACCAGCAGAATCCGGTGGGTAACGAGAGCGCAATCGTGAAGCGCGACTGGTGGCAGTGGTGGGAGGAGGATGACCCACCTAAGTGCGAGTACGTTCTCCAGACATGGGACACGGCGTTTGAAAAACACCAGCGGGCCGACTACTCCGCTGGGACGACGTGGGGCATATTTACGAACGAAGCGGACATGTCGAAAAACATCATCCTTTTGAACACGTATAAGAAACGTGTCGAGTGGGTGGACTTAAAGCGTGACGTGCTTAAAGAGTACAACGACTACGAGCCGGACGGGCTGCTCATTGAGAAGAAGGCCACGGGCGCTCCACTCATATACGAACTCAGAGCGATGGGCATACCCGTGATGGAGTACACGCCCAGTAAAGGGCAGGATAAAATTGCCCGGTTGAACTCAGTCTCGGACATAATTGCGTCTGGCAAGGTATGGGTGCCTCGTACACGTTGGGCAGAAGAACTTGTGGATGAGATAGCTGCGTTTCCGTCGGGCGAGCATGATGACTTGGTTGACGCAACAACACTTGCACTGATGAGGTTTCGTCAGGGTGGCTTTCTCCGCTTGCCTAGCGATGAGCCAGAAGAAATTAAGTGGTTCAAAAACTCGCGGCGCGAGAAGTTTTACACGGTCTAAATACTAAGGAACGAACATGGCAATCAGTAAAGGTTTATACGCCGCCCCCGAGGGTCTCGACCAAATCGACAACGACGTACCGGAAATTGAGATCGAGATTGAAGACCCGGAGTCAGTGAGTATTGGCGTAGGCGGAATGGAGATTGATCTCTTGCCCGCCAAAGAAACGGCGGATACTTTTGATGCCAACTTAGCCGAGTACATGGACGACGGAGCGCTGGGCACTTTGGGCGCTGAGTTGGTTGAGGACTTTGATAAAGATATCGGAGACCGTAAAGACTGGATACAGGCTTACGTTGATGGTCTGAAGCTGTTGGGTCTGAAGTACGAGGAGCGTACAGAGCCTTGGAACGGAGCCTGTGGTGTGTTCCACCCCATGCTCACTGAGTCAGTTGTGCGGTTCCAGTCAGAGGCAATGATGGAGACGTTCCCAGCGATGGGGCCCGTCAAGACCCAGATCGTTGGCGCTGTTGATCGCCTGCGTGAAGAAGCCGCTGCTCGCGTGCGCGAGGACATGAACTATCAACTGACCGACGTGATGGTGGAGTACCGGCCAGAACACGAGAAGCTGTTGTGGTCGCTGCCACTGGCAGGCTCTGCCTTTAAGAAGGTGTACTACGACCCATCGAAGGGCCGTCAAGTCGCTGTGTTTATCTCCGCTGAAGATATTGTGGTGCCTTACGGCGCGTCGAGTTTAGAAGGCGCGGAACGAGTTACGCACGTGATGCGTAAGACTCCGAACGAGTTGCTCAAGCTCCAGAAAGCTGGGTTCTACATGGACGTAGAGTTGGGCGATCCAAGCTACGAGTTGGACGACATTGAGAAGCAGAAGGCAGAAGAGACGGGCATGTCCGCCACACAGGACGATAGGTTCCGCGTGCTTGAGATGCACGTTGACTTGGACCTCAAAGGGTTTGAAGACAAGGACAAAGATGACGAGATGACGGGCATCGCCTTGCCGTACGTCGTTACCGTAGAGAAGGGCACCAACAAAATTTTAGCTATTCGGAGGAATTGGTATGAAGACGACAAGCTCAAGACCAAGCGACAGCACTTCGTGCACTACCAGTACATCCCCGGATTTGGCTTCTACGGGTACGGTCTTATCCATCTCATTGGAGGTTACGCTAAGTCCGCTACCATGCTCATCCGTCAACTGGTTGATGCGGGCACTCTGTCGAATCTCCCCGGAGGACTTAAATCACGGGGGCTTCGCATTAAAGGTGATGACACTCCGATTGCCCCCGGCGAGTTCCGAGACGTAGACGTGCCAAGCGGTTCAATCCGCGATAACATTTTGCCCTTGCCGTACAAGGAGCCAAGTCAGGTTCTCTATACGCTGTTCCAGAACATCGTCTCCGAGGGACGTAGCTTCGCATCGTCTGGTGATATGAACGTGAGCGACATGAGCGCTCAAGCTCCGGTGGGCACAACTCTGGCTCTGCTGGAGCGTACGCTCAAAGTAATGACGGCTGTTCAGGCCCGCGTTCACTACGCCATGAAGCAGGAGTTCAAACTGCTCAAGGTCATCATTGCTGACTACACGCCAGAGGAGTACGACTACACACCGGAGGACGCTGGTCGTCGTGCGAAGAAGTCCGACTACGACTCAACTGATGTTATCCCTGTGTCCGACCCCAACGCCGCGACGATGGCGCAGAAGATTGTGCAGTATCAGGCCGTGTTGCAACTCGCTCAGCAAGCCCCACAGTTGTACAACCTACCGCTGTTGCATCGTCAGATGATTGAGGTGTTGGGCATCAAGAACGCCAACAAACTTGTGCCTGTCGAGGAAGACGCATTGCCAACAGACCCAGTGCAAGAGAACCAGAACTTGCTGACTGGCAAACCGATCAAAGCGTTTATGGAGCAGAACCACCAAGCTCACTTGGGTGTACACATGAGCGCGATGCAGGACCCCAAGATCATGCAGATCGTAGGTCAGAACCCGCAAGCGCAGATGATTCAAGCGGCCATGATGGCCCACATCAATGAGCACGTTGCCTTCGAGTACCGTCGTCAGATGGAGGAGAAGATGGGCATGGTCTTGCCGGGTGAAGAAGAGCAAAAGAATATGTCTTCCGAGCAAGCCGACCAGATTGCTATGGCCGCAGCGCAGGCGTCGAAAGCGATTCTCCAACAGAACCAGCAAGAAGCTCAACAACAGCAGGCTCAGCAGCAGATGCAAGACCCGGTTATCCAGATGCAGATGCAAGAACTCCAGATTAAACAGGGCGAGCTTCAGCTTAAACAGCAGAAGATGCAGATGGACGCCGCAGCTAAAGCTGACCAGCTTCGCATCGAAGAGTCGCGCATTGAGTCTCAGAAAGAGATCGCGGCTATGCAGGTGGGGGCTACAGCCGCCGCTGCTAAAGATCGCATGGAGAAGCAGCAAGAGCTTGAAGGTGCTCGTATGGGCATCGACATGGCCAAGCACAGGTCACAGATGGCCAACAACCGGTCGCAGCAGAATCAGAATCAAAACCGTACGAAAGGTAAATAACTTAAATGGACATTTATCACGTGTTTAGTCACGTTGCTAAGGAGATTGACAAGCTCCGGGACGGTCAGGTATCCCACCTAGCAAACGGTGGTGCACAAAGTTTTGACGAGTATCGTCATGTCTGCGGGGTTATCCGGGGTCTAACCCATGCAGAATCCATAATCAAAGACCTCGTGCAAAAAATGGAGACTAGTGATGATTGATTTTGATGTTGCTGCGGTGGACCTGTCGGGTATTTTGAACCAACCCGCTGAGGAAAAGGCGAAGCAACTGCCTGATCCAAAGAGATTCATGATGCTCTGCGTAGTCCCCGAAGCTATGGAGGCATACGCTGATAGTGAAGCGGGCATCGTAAAGTCCAGCCAATCCATGATGTACGAAGAGGTGCTGACCCCAGTGCTGTTTGTCGTCAAGCTTGGGCCCGACTGCTACAAAGATACAACCCGGTTCCCCAGTGGACCGTCGTGCAAGGAAGGTGACTTTGTCATCGTCCGTCCCAATTCAGGAACTCGCCTGAAAATCCACGGTCGTGAATTCCGCATCATCAATGATGACTCGGTTGAAGCGGTAGTGGAAGACCCGCGTGGTATTTCGCGTGCATCGTAAAGGAGCAAATTATGGCTACTAAATTTGAAGATGATGACTTTGAAGTTTCTGATGAAAAGGAAACTAAACAGACAAAAGCTGCTGTTGTTGAAGGGGAAAACTTTGAAGTAGAGATTGAGGACGATACGCCTCTTGACGATCGTGGTCGCAAGCCCATGAAAACCCCACCAGAGGAGGTCACTGACAGTGAACTAGCCTCTTATGACGAAAAAGTTCAAGCCCGGATTAAAAAACTAGGCAAGGGGTATCACGACGAACGTCGAGCCAAGGAAGAAGCCCTGCGAGAGCGGGGGGCGGCTGAAACCTACGCTCGGCAGATTCTTGACGAGAACAAGAAACTTCAACAACAGCTTGCTTCTGGAAGTAAAGCCTATATTGAGACTTCGCAGGAAGCCGCAACCGCCGCGCTGGCTGCTGCCAAGAAACAGTACAAAGAAGCCTACGATTCTGGGGACTCGGATGCTCTTGCTGACGCGCAAGCAGACATAACTCGCGCTACTTTGAAATCGGAACGCGTGCAGGGCATGAAACCGATCGAGGTTGACGAGAAAGAGTACGAATCGCCTCCCGATACCCCTAAAATGAACCCCCGCACAGCTAAATGGGTGCAAAAAAACAACAGTTGGTGGGGTAAAGACGAAGAAATGACTATGGCTGCTACCGGGCTTGACAAAAAGTTAGCACGAGAGTATGGTCCCGAGTACGTAGGTACTGAAGAGTACTTCCAAACCATTGATAAAACAATGCGCAAACGATTTCCTGAGCATTTTGAAGATGCTCAGAGCGACGAGGAAGAATATGACCCGCCTCCTAGAAAAAGGTCAGAACCGGCTTACGAGGATGAAACCCCGCGCCGTGCAACAAAACCAAGTTCCGTTGTGGCACCCGCTACTCGGAGCACACCGCCTAATCGTATTAGATTGAAGGCATCCGAAGCAGCGATCGCTCGCCGTCTTGGGGTCCCTATTGAACAATATGCTAAACAGGTTGCTTTGCTTGAAAGGAATAAATAATGGAAAACGCTAAAACCCTTGAAACCGGTCAAAATCGACTGGCTCGTGAATTAGACACTCGTGCGGCTACGCAACGCCCAATGGTCTGGCGTGCGCCCGAACTTTTGCCTAATCCTGATGCCCGCCCCGGTTGGACGCATCGTTGGGTACGTACAAGCACTATGGGTGTAGCTGATCCAAGCAACATTTCTTCCAAGTTACGCGAAGGATACGAACCCTGCAAAGGTGACGATTATCCTGAGCTTATGATGCACGCTTCCACTGAAGGTCGTTTCAAAGGAAACATCGAAGTGGGTGGTCTGTTGCTCTGCCGCATCCCGTCTGAAATCTTGGAATCGCGCATGCAACAGCACGATCAAAAGAACAAAATGCAGATGGAATCAGTGGACAACACTTTTCTCCGCGATAGAGACGCTCGATCTAATATGGCGATGATCGTCGATAAGAAGTCGAAAGTCACTTTCGGTTCTGGTTCATAAATTTTAGGAGTCATTAAATGGCAGCTACAGCTACCCCCTATGGGCTACGTCCCATTAACCGCATTGATGGCATGCCCTATGCAGGTGCAACTCAGACTTTTCTGATTGACCCTGCTGGCGAAGGCACCAACATTTTCTATGGTCAGGTAGTCATTATTGGCGCAGACGGCTATCTAGCCATCTCTACCGCCACTGGTGCCGACATTACGACCAACAACCTTGGCGGCAGCGGCGTCGGTGCAATTGGCGTTTTCGTCGGTTGCCAGTACGTCAATGCACAAGGTCAAGTGATTAACGCTCAGTACTACCCTTCCGGCACAACCGGTGTGGTAACAGCTAAGGTTATTACTGATCCAAGCGTTGCTTTCCAAGCACAGCTAGATGGTTCTGGCGCTCAAACAGTTTTGGGCACTAACACCTTCTTTGCCGCTGTACAGAGCACCTCTACTGGCTCCACCACAACTGGTAACTCAACCAGTGCTTTGGAATCTACCGTGCAGACAACTGCTGCGGCTTTCCGTATTGTGGGCTTTGTTGAGGTTCAAGGCTTCTCGGCAATCGGCGACGCGTTCACTGATGTGTTGGTTAAGTTCAACCCCAGTGCCCACTCGTATTTAAACAACGTCGGCCTGTAAGGAGTTAAATCATGGCAATTTCACGCGCACAACTACTCAAAGAACTGCTCCCCGGTCTGAACGCTTTGTTTGGTATGGAGTACGCTCGCTACGGTGAGCAACATAAGGAAATCTACGAGACTGAAACCTCTGAGCGTTCCTTCGAGGAAGAAACCAAGCTGTCCGGCTTTGGTGCTGCACCTGTTAAGAGCGAGGGTGCCGCCATCGCTTATGACAACGCGCAGGAAGCTTTCTCTACCCGCTACACGCACGAAACCATCGCCCTTGGCTTCAGTATTACTGAAGAAGCGATCGAAGACAATCTGTACGACAGCCTGTCCTCACGCTACACCAAGTCGCTGGCTCGCGCTATGGCGTACACCAAGCAGACCAAGGCTGCTGCTGTTCTGAATAACGGTTTCACCAACTCCTCCGCTTATTACGGCGGTGATGGCGTTCCTCTGTTCAGCACTTCGCACCCAACTGTAGGCGGTGGTGTTAACTCCAACACTCCTTCGACCCAAGTTGATTTGAACGAGACTTCTTTGGAAGCCTCGGTTATTCAGATCGCTGCTTGGACGGATGAGCGTGGTTTGTTGATTGCTGCAAAGCCACGGAAGTTGATTGTTCCACCTGCGTTGCAATTCGTTGCTACTCGCTTGCTGGAAACCACCCTCCGCGTTGGTACTGCTGACAATGACATCAATGCGTTGATGAACAACGGTTCAATCCCCGGGGGTTACACCGTCAACAACTATTTGACTGACACCAACGCTTGGTTCATCTGCACAGACGTGCCTAACGGTTTGAAGCACTTTGTGCGTACACCGATGACTAATAACATGGATGGTGATTTTGACACGGGTAATGTCCGTTACAAATCCCGCGAGCGTTATAGCTTCGGCTGGTCAGACCCACTGGGTATGTTCGGCTCGTCCGGTTCGACCTAAGCCCTCGGGCTTGTAGAAAAGGCTCCTTCGGGGGCCTTTTTTATTTGTTGACACGTTGCAAAAAAGGTGTATATTGCAGCTATTCCGGGCTTTCCGGTGTATCAGACAGTCCCGGCTGACGACATGCAGACTGATACGCCTAACTTGCATGTAAGGAAACAATCATGGCACGCACTACGTTTCAAGGCCCAGTTCGTTCATTGGGCGGTATCTATCAACAAGGCCCAGCCTCTGTTGTTGAAATTACAACCAGCACCACACTGAGCCCCGAAGCTCACGGCGGTCGTATCATCTCTGTTGGTGGCTCTTTGGCCGCTGCACTGACATTGACGCTACCTGCGATTAATGTTTCAACCAACCCAACTACGTCTGGCCCCGGTCAAGACCCCAACACAATCAATAACGAAGGCGTTGTGTACACCATCTGGGTTCCTACAACTATCTCCACTAGCTCGTTGAAGATTGGTACAAACGGGACTGATAAATACGTTGGCACAATCGTAATGAACGACACCGACGCGGACGGCGCTACATTGGTTGGTTTTTTTGCTGCTGCTGCTAACGACTTCATCAACTTGAATGGCACTACCACTGGCGGTGTTGCAGGATCGTGGGTTGAAATTTTTGCAATTGCAGCCAATAAGTACATGGTCAAAGGCACGGTGATGGGCACGGGTACTGTGGCTACACCATTCGCAAACGCCTAATCAACCTCGGGGGCTTCGGCCCCGTTTTTAAAGGAGATTGATTATGAGCATGCAAACTGATGTACTGGTAAGTCAGGTACTTACTGCTGACGGACAATTTACAAACCAAGCAAG
>Ga0209353_10002269_pt1 | contig 10556 bp, 8 predicted proteins | sample LauGreSpBDMM15SD_2_FD_187561 | JGI IMG/M metagenome (GOLD analysis project Ga0209353, IMG submission 187561) | Freshwater lake microbial communities from Lake Michigan, USA - Sp13.BD.MM15.SD (SPAdes) (version 2) | ecosystem: Environmental > Aquatic > Freshwater > Lake | place: Lake Michigan, USA...
TGTCAAACAGCAAAAGAAAAATTATGCCACAAAATCAATAAGAAAGCGTCAAATCTGCCCTTAAAAGCCCTTAACCGCCACGACGCATGAGATCAAAGAACTCTGCATTGTTCTTGGTTGATTTGAGCTTATCGACAATAAAGTTCATGGCCTCGATCTCATCCATATCGGCTAAGAGCTTACGCAGCACCCAAATCTTCTGAAGATTCTCGGGTTTGACCAAGAGCTCCTCACGGCGCGTACCTGATTTATTGAGGTTGATGGCAGGATAGACCCGGCGCTCTGCTAGGCGACGCTCTAAATGAACTTCCATATTGCCGGTGCCCTTGAACTCTTCATAGATCAAGTCATCCATGCGGCTACCGGTCTCAATCAAGGCCGTTGCCAAAATAGTGAGTGAGCCACCTTCCTCGATATTGCGAGCCGCACCAAAGAAACGCTTGGGGCGTTGTAGCGCATTGGCATCAACACCGCCCGATAAAACTTTGCCTGATGAGGGCACCACCGTGTTGTAGGCACGTGCTAAGCGTGTAATTGAGTCGAGCAAAATAATGACATCTTTTTTCATCTCAACCAAACGTTTGGCTTTCTCAATCACCATCTCAGCAACTTGCACGTGACGAACAGCAGGCTCATCAAACGTAGAGGCAACCACTTCGCCATGGACCGAGCGTTGCATCTCAGTTACTTCCTCAGGACGCTCATCAACTAGCAAAACAATCAGAATTGCCTCAGGATGATTTTGGGAGATCGCGTGCGCTACGTGCTGCATCATCACGGTCTTACCTGATTTCGGGGAAGAAACGATCAAACCGCGCTGACCAAAACCAATTGGCGAGATCATATCGATGATTCGACCAGTCAGGTTCTCTTCAGCCTTGATATCGCGCTCTAAAGAGATGGTGCGATTGGGGTGGAGCGGTGTTAAGTTCTCAAACATGATGCGGTTTTTGAGATCCTCTGGCGCCATACCATTGATCTTGTCGACCTTCACCAGGGCAAAGTAACGCTCACCTTCTTTGGGGGTGCGAACCTCACCTTCAATCCCATCACCCGTATGTAAATTGAAGCGACGGATTTGTGCAGGTGAGATATAAATATCATCGGGCGAAGCCATGTAGGACGACTCGGGCGAGCGTAAGAACCCAAAGCCATCCGGCAGTACCTCTAAGACGCCGTCCCCAAATACCTGTTCTCCAGCCTTGGCCCTCTTTTTAAGGATCGCAAACATAAGCTCTTGCTTGCGCATGCGCTGTGTGTTCTCGATCTCGAGGCTAGCAGCCATCTCAAGGAGTTGGGAAACGTGGAGTACTTTAAGTTCAGTCAGTTGCATGGTGTGCTTATGGTTCTATTCAATAGGAAAAGGAAAAAGGGGAGGGGAATGAGGGGGCCTTGGAATTGCCAATCCGATGAATAAAACGGCAATGCAAAAGAGTAATAACGAATTTAGCTTAAATCGAATCAGTAATCAGGGCGGTAATTAATTTGGGGGAACAATCAGAATTTGGAGGGAGAGCCTCAAAGGGCTCTTTATTGAGATGTAATCTTACACCATAAACGCTCAAAATCAGAATACTCTTGGCGGCTTGGTTAAAAAACAACATCAGGCTCAAGTTCTGAGCCTGATATCGGTCATCCTAGCAAACGCTATGGAACATTCTCAAATATTGCTATCGATGAACGCCGATAACTGGGATTTGGCTAAAGCACCCACTTTTTGGGCAGCAACAGTACCGTTTTTGAACAAAATGAGGGTTGGAATACCCCGAATATTGAACTGGGCAGGAATGCCTTGGTTCTCGTCGACATTCATCTTGGCAATCTGGATACGGTCGCCATACTCGACGGAAAGCTCCTCCAAAATCGGCCCAATCATCTTGCAGGGGCCACACCACTCAGCCCAGAAGTCGAGCAAAACGGGCTTGTCTGCTTTTAGAACGTCTTGTTCAAAAGATGCATCACTTACATGTTTAACACCGGCACTCATGAATATTCCTTATCAATGGATTGGTCTGGCACAGCTCTCGTCGGAAAGCGTCCCAAGCCCTTATATTATCAATAAGCTGTAACCATTGCCCAATTCTCCTAGAACGATTGCAAAATAAGCACGCGCCATGCGAACCATTACCATTACCCCCAATCAAAATGCTCTAGCAGAGATGGCCGAGCATATTTGGGCATTTACTAAGGCAAGCAAGACCAGACCGCTGGTAATCCTTCCTACAGCTGGCCCCAATGCGAGTTTGCGTCAAGCCCTCGAACGTCTGCGTCCCACCGCAGACTCAGCGAGCATTATGTTTCTGCCAGAGGTGCACAGTTTGAGTGATTGGCTAGAGTTGGCACCGGATATCTTCCTGATCCCCGATCAACAATCACAAACCGAGCGCATCTTACAAACCTATGCCTGCGTCGGCGCTAACCCAGAGTTGCAAACGTGGTTTGCAGCAGAAGGAGAGGGTGGGGCATGGAGCCTTGCACAAGCCATCGTGAGTGCCTGTGATTTACTGTCGCAAAGTATCGTGCCACATTTATCGTGGGATCCTCACACACTTGATCTTAAGAGCGATATGCACAAGCTCGAGTCTGCCTTACAAGATGCAATTGATACGGCTTACCCAAAGTTAGCCCACGCCTTAGTGAGTAAGGAAGCCAATATCCTCCTAGCATTCTGGCGATATCTCGGCTCGGTTCGTGATCCCATGATCCGCAAACATCTGGCCTTAGCATCCTATGTGCAACAGTTTGCACATCAAGAACAAGCTCGCAGACCTTTGATTTGGATTGAGACCATCGAACCACAGGCAGCCCAAGCGAACATGCAAACCCAATTCTTGGAAGCATGCGCACATCACATACCCGTTCATCGACTACAAATGGATTGGAGCTCGATTGCCCTATGGCCTGAGGCCATTTGTGAGGAAGCTACGGCGCAGGATGAGGCACAAGCACTTAGTAATTGCAACACCTTAAACACCCAATCAATTCAATGCATCAGTGCTAATCGTTTTGAGGACCTTGCTTGGGAGGCAGCACGTCGGATTGAAGCGCATCTTAAGGCGGGCCGTAAGCACATTGCCTTAGTGGCACAAGATCGATTGTTGGCACGTAGAACCCGCGCGCTACTCGCTCGTTTAGGTCCTGGCGTAAGCATTGCCGATGAGACCGGCTGGAAACTATCGACAACTCGAGCTGCCGCGGCACTGCATGCGTGGTTAGAGTTACTGCGTTCGCCTAGTGAAGGACCAAGTGCCAGCACCTTATTAGAGTTCTTAAAAAATCCTTTTCTGGATCTGGCCCATCTTCTGAATACCCAAGAGAGTCATTGCGATCTTCTCATCACCGAGTTAGAGAACGCCTTACTGATTAAACAGGCGCGCTCCTCCTGGGTCAGTTTCTATCTAGCAATAGAGGCAGGAGCTAGCCCAGAATACGACCCCCGCTTACACACCCTATTGCACGTGATTCGGCAACGGGTTGGGCAATGGCAAAGTAAAGTGATGCAGACCCCGTATTGTGGCGATGCGCTGCTCCAACTTCAGGAGGATCTTTCGGCTTTTGGAATGAAGCAAGGTTTTGAGCAAGATGCTGCTGGTCTGCAATTACTCCAGATGCTGCACATGCTAGGCCTACAACAAAGTAATTTAGCCCCCCTACGCATGCCCTTAAATGAGTGGCTAATCTTATTAAAAACCGTGATGGAGGAAGAGGTGTACCGAGAGCAGGGTGTACCAAGCCATGCGCGCGTATCGATTCTGCCACTGAGCTCCACGCGTTTGCGCTATTTTGATGCTGTTGTGATGGTGGGTTGTGATGAACGGCAGTTACCAGCATATTCAGAGCCGCCCTTATTTTTCTCCGAATCGCTCTGCCAATTTTTAGGAGGTTCGAGTATTGCTGGGCAATTTCGTCAACAAGCAAGAGATCTCTCGCAACTCATGGCTAGTTATCAGTACATTGATCTTCTCTGGCAAAGTGAGGGCGCCAGTGGCGAACCATTACGTGCATCGCCGTGGATACAGCGGCTCCAAAATCACCTACCAAAACTAGCGACACTTCCAGCAAAGGCGGACCAACGTAGCGGAGTGGCAAGGCCCTCGACGATGGCAAGCGCGCAGCGCTTACCGGGTTTGCCGATGCCAACCCGTATGAGCCCCAGCGCCTACCGGGCTTTACGCTCCTGCCCATATCAATTCTATGTACGTAATTTATTAGGTTTGCGTAAGCGCAAAGGTCTTGACGAAGAACTCGATGCATCTTTACTAGGACAGACCTTGCATCAGATCTTGCGTAACTTTTTTCAGGAACTCAAAAGCACGCAGCTTCGCGAGCCACGTTTACAGGATCCACATTACCGATCAGCATGGATGCAAGAGCATTTGCATCAAGCCTCCGAGCAGGGTTTTCTTAAACTACTCGAGGGGGATAAGCGCATATTGGGTAGCTTGCGGGATTGGCAAAAACAAATCCCGAGCTTTGTTGAATGGCAGCTCGAGCGAGAGAGTCGGGGTTGGCAGTTTCATGACGCAGAGCTGAAAGTTGGCTTTGAGTTTACGTTTACCGATGCGCATCACCAGGAGCATATGGTTCGTATCGAAGGATATACCGATCGCTTAGATGTGCATGCTGCTAATCGGCAGGCAGCAATCCTCGATTACAAACATCAGAGTCCCGATAAGATCAAAAAACGTGCCGACCAATTAATGGACGACCCACAACTACTGCTCTATACCAAAGCTATTTCTGAGGAGCATCGGGGCACACAGTATCCAGTCGTGGAGGCCGAATGGGTTGCTCTCAAAATGAATCTGAAGAAAAAAGAGTCAAGTGCGCGCTCCCTGACGGTTGATTCCTTAGCAGAGCAGGTCATGGCGCTCGATAAACAGTTATACCAAGATTTAAGTGCAGTTTGGTCTGGATCCTCGCTGCAAGCCTTTGCCCCAGAGAGTGCATGTCGTTATTGCGAAGCCCGCGGTATCTGCCGCAAAGGAATGTGGTGATGCCCATGTCTAACAAGCTGAATATTGCATTGGTCTGTAATCCCAATCGCTCGGTTGTTGTTTCTGCCTGTGCGGGAAGTGGTAAGACCTGGTTATTGGTCGCACGGTTGGTACGCATTCTGTTAACGGGAGAGTCACCCCGTGCGATCTTGGCCCTTACCTTTACCCGCAAAGCTGCTCAAGAGATGCGTGATCGCCTCTACAGCCTTCTGCATGAGTGGACCCAACAAAGTGATCAGGATTTAATCGGTTCGTTAGAAGAGCGTGGTCTATCAACCCAGGAGGCGAAACAACAACTTCAACGGGCACGGACTTTGTATGAGCACTTGCTCGCTAATCCGCATGCGGTAGTGATCGATACCTTTCATGGTTGGTTCGGTACTCTCTTGAGCGGCGCACCAGTATCGATGGGAGCGCAGCAAGGATTTAGTCTGCGCGAGGATGCAAAACGATTGCAAGCTGAATGTTTGGAAGATTGGTGGTCATCGCTACCTAAAGAAATCGAGGCGCATTACGAGGTCTTGCTCGAACACCTCGGCTCACACCAAACCAATCAGTTTTTGTTGGGACCCAGTAGTTTATTGCGACAAAAGGGCGCCTGGGTCTTCTTTGAAAAAGCGTGCAAGGCACAAGGACAGAACCCTTTAGAGGTTCTTAAAGCCTTTTTCAAAGACCACCAACGCCCAAACCTACTGCTTGAAGCCTTAGCTAATGCGCACGCACTAGAAGAACTAAAAAAGATACTCGATGGTTTACATAACGGCGGTAAGAAGGACCAAAATTTAGTTCCCGATCTTGAGCTCGCAATCACGCATCTCGCAAATAATGATCTCACTAGTGCGACCAGCGCAATTGTTCCAGTGTTCATGACCCAAAATGAGTTACCAAGCTATCGCAAAGATAATGATGGCGTCAGCAAAACAATTTTGGCGTATCTCCACGCACAGCAGCAAGATGCTGAAGCATTTGTTCAAATACGACAGCATTGGGGCAGGGTATGCGAGCAATACATCGAGTGGCGAGCTCAACAAGATGCAATTGTTTTAAATCAGGCATGGTTTGCAGTGAGCACCGCAATCTTTAAACATACCCAGCGAGCAAAAGAGCGCTTACGGGTTCGGGATTTTGATGATCTCGAACTCGGTGTCGCACAAATGATCTCGGATCCACGCATCGCCGCTTACTTACAAGCCCGTCTAGATGCTCGGTATAACCATATCTTGATTGATGAGTTTCAGGACACTAACCCCTTGCAATGGCAAATCCTTAAATCTTGGTTAGAAGCCTATGGCGATGATGCCGATCGACCTAAGGTATTTATTGTGGGTGATCCAAAGCAATCAATCTATCGTTTTCGTCGTGCCGACCCACGACTCTTTACAGCAGCTACTCATTTTTTACAAAAACACTATGACGCTGCATTGGAAGAACAAAATACGACCCGACGCAATGCCCCGAAGATTGTGGAGGCGGTTAATGCTATCTTTGCGGCCGATCGTATTCCGCCGTCTTATCCATTTAAAGAGCAAGATACTCTTTGGGTCTCGCCATCATTACCGGAGCCAGCGGTTTATCAAAACGGGGAGGCTTATCGTTTAGATCTCATTCCGTACGAGGAGCCCTCCGACATCCTACGGAGCGGCAATGCGCTAGAGGCAGCCTTAGTTGACCCTCACGAGACCCCTGCAAAAAAGCAACGCGCTCAAGAAGGACGTAGGATCGCACGCTTAATACATCATGTCATGCAAACCCGACGTGTTTTGGATGAAGAGCTGGATACCAAAGAGAACAAGCGAAAGCGCACCCTATGGCGCCTTGCACGCCCTGGAGATTTCTTACTATTAGTGAAGCGCCGTGCTTACTTGCCGGAGTATGAGAAAGCATTACGTGATGCTGGACTTTTATTTGAGAGCCCACGCTTAGGGGGCTTACTCGAGACCCTTGAGGTTGATGACCTTATTGCGTTGCTGACCATTTTAGTTACTCCCGGTAATGACCTAGCCCTGGCGCAGGTCTTGCGTAGCCCCTTGTTTTCTCTTGATGAAGCGCAAATGCAAACCTTGGCAGAGTTAGTGCAAAGTAATCAGGGTTACCGCAATTGGTGGGAGGCCCTGACCCACGCAGAGGGTCATCCCCATCAGGCTCGATTCGACGTGATTACACAACTCCTGCAACAGTGGATTGCTTTAGCGAAGCATCTGCCGGTTCATGATCTACTTGACCATGTGTATTTCTCGGGCGATGTCCGGCTTCAATACGCGAGTCATTGTCATGCGAGTGATCGCGATCAGGTATTGGCTAATCTCGATGCTTTCCTAGAGTTGGCGCTTAATCTTGATGGTGGTCGCTACCCCAGCTTAGGACGTTTCATTACTCAACTCAATCGCATGCGTCGTGGCGATGAGGATGAGACCCCAGATGAGGGGGAGATGAGCGCAGATGCTAGCGAGAGCCTAGAAGATCTCCAGTCAGACCCCGAGCCCAGTGATGGCTTACAAGAGGCTCACGATCAACGCACACAACGAGTTCGTGTGATGACCATTCATGGTGCAAAGGGATTAGAGGCGCCCTTTGTCATATTACTTGATAGTAATAACACTGCGGTACCGCATTTTAGTCATGGTGTTTTGCTTGATTGGGATCCTGATCAAGCCAGCCCCGGTCATTTATCCATGTTCACTAAACTTAGCTTAGGTGCGGGCCGAGAGGATCTCAAGCAACAAGAAAAGGAGATTGCTCTAAAAGAGAACTGGAACCTCCTCTATGTAGCAATCACCAGAGCGAAGCAAGGATTTTGGATAAGCGGGGTGGAGAGCTCCCAAAACCGAGAGGACGCGGGCGTTATGAAAGACAGTTGGTATGCGCGGGCCAGCAGTGCGGAGCTTACACTCTTTACAGAACTCGATCATCCGACCCATGCCGTGATGCATTCACCCACACACATACCAAGCCTTGCCCCAATCCCCGAAACGCAATTTGAGCTTCGCGATCTGGTCTTGAGCTGGCAGGGTACTGAACCTATTCAGGATGAAGAGCCGAGCATTAGTCCCGAGCAACAACAGGCTTTGAATGAAGGAGTCTGGTTTCATGGGGTATTGCAACGCATTAGTCCGCAACAATACCGACCGGTATCTAAAAACATACCCGAGCCTCATGCGGTGGCGAGTGCATTCATGATCTCACTTGCAGATGCCCAGAGAGCTCTGCAACGTGCACTCACGGTCTATCAAGATCCTGAACTGCAAATCTATTTTGATCCCACGCAATATCAGGAAGCGTGGAATGAGTTAGACCTGATGACTGTCGATGGAAAAAGTATTCGGATTGACCGTTTGGTGGAGCTGAGTGATTCATTGGTGATTTTGGATTACAAGTTAAGTATTCCAAAACCCAATGACTCCTTGTATCAAAAATACTCAGAACAGCTCAGCCAATACTGCAAGGAGGTACAACGCATCTACCCGCACAAAGTCATTAAGGCAATCTTAATCGATGCCCAAGGACAGAGCTTGCCGCTCATTCACTAAATCTCAACGATCATCTCAATTTCTACACAAGCACCCAAAGGAATCTGTGCGACCCCAAAGGCGCTGCGCGCATGTTTGCCAACATCGCCAAAGATTTCACCAAGTAGTTCAGAACAACCGTTGACCACCAGATGATGTTCTGTGAACTCGGCAGTGGAGTTGACCAAGCCCATGAGCTTGACGATACGCTTAACCCGATCCAAAGATCCCAAATGGGCATTGAGGGTGGAGAGCAGGTCAATCGCAATACTACGTGCCGCCGCTTTACCGGTTGCTGTATCCATATCAAGACCCAATTTACCAACCCAAGGCTTGCCGTCTTGTTTGGCAATATGGCCAGATAAATAGACCTGATTACCGCTCGTAACTGCCATCACATAGGCCGCAGCGGGAGCACTAGGGGTGCTTAGGGTGATTCCGAGTTTGGATAGTTGTTGGGTAATAGCGCTCATCAGGACCTTTCGAATGAGTAGGGATAGCGGTTGTCATTAGAGGACCATCAGTATATGAAATTGGCAAAAATACCTGACAAATTCCCTCTCCGCTATACTTCAGGCTACAAATACTAACCATATTGCAATACGATTACGCCCATGAACAACGCCATCGTTTTCTCTCTTAGCACAGCACTATTTGCTAGCCTATTTTCCATAAACGCGCACGCTCAAGACGTCAAGGGTAGCGCCCAAGCTGGCCAATCCAAGGTATGGATTTGTGTGGGTTGCCATGCCATCCCAGAATACCGGGCTGATTGGCCACAGGTTTACCGAGTGCCTAAATTAGGTGGGCAAAATGCGGAATACATTGTCGCCTCATTAAAAGCCTATAAATCTGGAGAGCGTAAGTATCCCACCATGCGCGGGATCGCCGGGAGCTTAAATGATCAAGACATGGCCGATATTGCTGCCTACTATGCTGCGCAGAATGCGAACTCACCCCGTAACCCTTTAAAGTAATTGGAATAGAGACCATGATTAAATCCGCTCTTATTCTTGCCTTACTCAGCGCCTCTGTAGGAATTGCGCACGCAGCCGATATTGCCAAAGGCAAAGAACTCGTTGAGAAGAACAATTGTGCCGCTTGCCACGGTGCTGGCTTAAAGGCACCTGTAGCCCCTGCGTATCCAAAGATTGCTGGCCAGTACCAAGACTATTTGTATTACGCATTGAAGTCTTACACGGTTAACAATGCGAATGTTGGTCGAAACAATGCGATCATGCAATCCCAAATGAAGCCCTATAGCGATAAAGACTTACGTGATATGGCTGCGTACATTGCCTCCTTACCAGGCGATCTAGTGGTCAAGAAATAAGTCCCAGACTTACAAGCAAAAAGCCCCGTAAGTCGGGGCTTTTTATATTTATAACTCGACTACTTAGCGGCCTCTAGACCTCTTGCTAAATGCGTGCGCATGGCTTGCTCAGCAGCAATAGGATCACGCTCGAGGAGAGCTTTCAGAATCTCTCGGTGCTCCGACAAGGAAGATTGCAAACGGCCTGTCCGACTTAATGAGTCCTTGCGTTGTAACTTGAGTACTTTACGCAAATCAGCAATCACACCAGTCATCCAAGGATTATTGGCAATTGCAATAATGCGCTCATGAAAGCGAACATTGACCTCAAAGAACTGATCAAGATTACGGTCGGCCGCCGCTTTCTCTAAGCGCAAGTGCATATCATCCAACTCATTGAGATCTTTCTCTTGGGCTTTCGTAGCCGCTTCCTTAGCAGCTTGCCCCTCTAGTAAAGAGAGGATCGTAAATATCTGCTCGAGATCACCCCGATTCACCTCGGTGACATAAGCGCCCCGGCGTAGTTTCATGGTGATTATGCCTTCAGCAGCCAAGACCTTAATGGCCTCACGCAGGGGAGTGCGGCTAATACCAAACTCTTTAGCCAAAGTTTGTTCGTCAATCCAAGTGCCGGGAGCCAGTTCATGGGCAAAGATACGCACCCGTAGCTGGTCTGCGACCTCTTCATAGAGGGGTCTGGATGCAAGTATCTTACTCATCGTTATTTCTTAAGTGACTGTT
>Ga0209353_10002270_pt1 | contig 10548 bp, 11 predicted proteins | sample LauGreSpBDMM15SD_2_FD_187561 | JGI IMG/M metagenome (GOLD analysis project Ga0209353, IMG submission 187561) | Freshwater lake microbial communities from Lake Michigan, USA - Sp13.BD.MM15.SD (SPAdes) (version 2) | ecosystem: Environmental > Aquatic > Freshwater > Lake | place: Lake Michigan...
TTTAAATCTGCAGGGCTTGTCTCGATATCCACCTGCGAACCTTACTTCTTTACTTGCTCAAATCTGCGCATGGAGCGTAGAGTCGCGCCAACAGAAAGAGGTTTCTCGCTTGAACGCTAAATCGACATTTGATGATGATGTGGCAACTACCGCCACTCTTCTCGGGCGCGAACCCCAGAATTTCCGTGTTCCACCAGCACCAGTTGAGGGCCAGCCAGCCAAGATCATCTCGATCTTTAATCAAAAGGGCGGCGTAGGTAAGACAACTACAACTATCAATCTCGGTGCAGCCATTGCAGAACTTGGTCGGCGAGTTCTTCTCGTTGACTTCGACCCACAAGGTGGTTTATCGCTAGGTCTTGGAGTAAATGCACACGCACTTCCACTAGAGAACACTGTTTATTACGCGTTGATGACATCGGATGCGAATATCGATGAGATCGTTCTTAAATCATCTGTTGCAAATCTAGATTTCCTTCCTGCAAACCGCGATTTGGGTACCGCTGAAACAACGCTCGGTGCTGAAATCGGTGGGCAGCAGTATTTAAAGCGCGCACTTGGTCGCCTAAAGGATCGTTACGACGTTATCTTGATCGACTGCCAACCTACGATGGGCCAGTTAACGATCAACGCACTTGTTGCATCAGATGAAGTTATCGTTCCGCTGCAATGTGAATATTTCGCACTTCACGGATTTATTGAACTCAAGGGAAACATTGAGAAGGTTAAGAGCTTCCTTAACCCTGATCTAAATCTCATCGGAATCCTTGCGACGATGTACGAGAAGAAGACGCTTCATAACCGCGAAGTTTTAACTGCAATTTTAGAGAAGTATCCCGAAGATGTCTTTGAAACAATTATCGCGAAAACTATTCGCTTCTCTGAAACAACTGTTGCCGGTGAACCAATTACTAGTTATGCATCATCATCAGGGGGCGCTGCTTCTTATCGCAGACTAGCCCGCGAACTAATTGCCCGAGGAGGCGCACGATGACACGTAGAGCAAGCTTGCCTGGAGCAGATGAACTCTTCCGCGCGAATACACCAGCACTTAGCGCAGTACGCCAAGTTGTTGAAGAAGCCCAAGAAGTCAGCAAGGCTATTGGCGTTGCTCCAACAAATCCGAAGACCAAGAAGGGCGTTCGCTCAACGCCACGTCGTCGCGTTACAACAGTTGATCGCTCACCTTCAGGTCGCGAAAAGCATGATGAGAAAATTACTGTCTACTTATCTCCCGATGAACTCTTTGATCTCGATCAAGCGCGCCTTACCTTGCGTGGAGACCTTGGTCTAGCAGTAGATCGTGGTCGCATTGTTCGCGAATCAATAGCAGTAATCGTTGCCGATCTTGAAGCAAAAGGCGATCAATCAATTCTTGCTCGTAGGCTCCGCGGAATTTAATTAGCGCGCGGGTGCGCGGTTGCATAAGCTTCGCGCACTTTATCTATCGTGATCAGGGTATAAATCTGCGTCGTAGTTACAGATGCATGACCCAGTAGCTCTTGCACCACGCGAATATCAGCGCCACCATCTAACAAATGTGTGGCGTACGAATGCCTAAAGACGTGCGGTGAAACTTTGCCGGATAAACCAGTTGAATCTGCGGCATCCGAAATCATCTGCCAGGCGCTCTGCCTGGATAGGCGGCTCCCCCGTTGATTTAAGAAAAGCGCGGTCTCAACCCTGGCTGATTTACTTTTACTTAATAGGTTCGGTCTAATCCGGACTAAGTACTCATCAAGAGCGTTCTTTGCAAAACTTCCAAGGGGCACAATCCGCTCTTTTGATCCTTTACCTCTCAACTTCAGAGTGGTTATTGGATTGCCTTCGACATCACTCTGTGCAAAATCGTTGATATCGATTCCGACGATCTCACTTACACGTGCTCCCGTGCCATAGAGGAGTTCAATAATTGCGTGGTCACGAAGCGAAATTGGATCACCTTCACGCTTTGTCGAATCAATTAGAGAGGTTATCTCCTTGATCGTCAGCGCCTTAGGTAGGCGGCGCGGAACTTTTGAACTTAACACTGCGCTAACAGGATTATTTGTTGAAAACTCTTGCGCTAGATATTTGTAGAAACTCTTCAACGCCGAGATATTGCGATTGATGCTAGTAACTGCCATTCCTAAACCCTTAAGCCAAACTTCGAAACTGATAATTTCATCTTCACTCAAGCGTTCAAAATCCAACTTTTCTTTGTCAAGAAAATCGGAGAATTTAGCGAGATCTCTTCTGTATGCCGAGATTGAGTTACTCGATAAACCACGTTCAATAGTTAAGTGATCGAGAAAGGATTGGAGCGCGTTATCAAACTTCATAACCGTGAGCCAGGGCTACTGCGTTATAGCGAATCTTTCCGGCATGAACATTTAGACCACGATCGAGTGCTGGATCTTCCTCAATTGCTCGCTCCCAACCCTTATTTGCAATCGCTAGCGCGTAAGGCAGCGTCGCATTTGTTAGCGCATATGTTGAAGCAACTGGAACAGCACCTGGCATATTAGCTACGCAGTAAAAGACCGAGCCATGCACGTTAAATGTTGGCTCGGCATGGGTAGTCGGTTTGGAATCTTCGAAGCATCCGCCTTGATCTATGGCGATATCAACTAATACAGAACCAGGTTTCATCTGTGCCACCTGGGCATTAGTCACTAGCTTCGGCGCCTTCGCGCCATGTACTAGCACTGCACCAACAACTAGATCAGCGTTCTTGATCTCACGATCGATTGCATGCATAGTTGAAGCAAGCGTCTTAATTCGTCCATTATAAAGCGAATCGATATAGGCAAGCCGTGGCAGCGAGCGATCTAGAACAGTTACATCTGCTCCCATGCCCATCGCAATAACTCCAGCATTTAACCCTGCTACTCCTCCGCCAATAACAACAACTTTTCCGGGGGCAACTCCGGGAACACCGCCTAATAGAACGCCACGTCCACCGTTAGGTTTCTGCAAGGCATATGCCCCAACTTGAACAGATAGACGTCCAGCAACTTCGCTCATCGGAGCAAGCAACGGCAACGTTCCATTAACTTCCACAGTTTCATAAGCGATAGCCGTAGTGCCGCTCTTTAACAACGCGTCGGTGCAAGGTTTGCTCGCTGCTAAGTGCAGGTAGGTAAAGAGGATTTGACCTGAGCGAAGTCTTGGATATTCAACCTCTATCGGCTCTTTTACCTTCAGAATTAAATCTGATTCGCTCCAGATTTTTTCAACATCTGCCTCGATGCGCGCACCCGCTGCAACGAAATCCGCATCACTAATTGAAGATCCAACTCCGGCGCCTTTTTCAACAACTACTTCGTGGCCGCTGCGAGTAAATTCAAAAACACCTTCGGGAGTTAGAGCGACCCTAGATTCGTGGACCTTAATCTCTTTAGGAACGCCAACTAACATTTTTAGCCTCTCGATTTAATCGCTGCCGCAATTAGACCAATAAAGAGCGGATGAGGACGCGTAGGTCTAGAACGCAACTCAGGGTGGGCTTGAGTTCCCACGTAGTAAGGATGTACCTCAGGAGGAAGTTCTACAAACTCCACTAGGTCGCGTTCCTTATACATTCCTGAGAAAGTAAGGCCAGCACTCGAAATCTGATCTCGGTATTGATTATTTACTTCATAACGATGGCGATGGCGTTCGGAGATCTCCTCTGTGCCATAAGTTTTAGCCACGATCGAACCTGGCTTTAACGTTGCAGTGTAGAGACCAAGGCGCATCGTGCCACCCATATCTGCTTGACCAGAAACTATCTCCTTCTGATCATCCATAGTTGCAATGACATGTGTGCCAGATTCTGGAGAAAATTCTGCAGAGTTAGCATCTTTAATTCCAGCTAAATTGCGTGCTGCTTCGATGACCATGCACTGCAAACCTAAGCAGAGTCCGAGAGTTGGAATCTTGTTTTCGCGAGCAAATTTAAGCGCGCCTAACTTGCCTTCGATTCCACGTACACCGAAACCTCCAGGAACGCAGATCGCGTCTACTTCGCCAAGGGCCTTCTTCGCACCTTCTGGTGTTTCACAGTCATCGCTAGGTATCCAAATTATTGAAACCTTTGCGTTATTGGCAAAACCACCAGCGCGCAGCGCCTCGGAAACAGAGAGATAAGCATCAGGTAGATCAATGTATTTTCCAACGAGAGCAACTTTTACTTGATGCTTCGGATGATGAACTTTTTCGAGCAAGTCATCCCATTCGCCCCATTGCACTTCATGTCCACCCAGAGATAAACGACGTACAACGTAAGCATCTAACCCTTCGGAGAAAAGCACCTTTGGAATATCGTAGATAGATGGTGCATCTACAGCCGCAACGACCGCTTCTACATCGACGTCACACATGAGCGAAATCTTCTTCTTTATGCCGATTGGAATTTCGCGATCAGAGCGCAGCACCACTGCATCGGGTGCGATACCGATACTGCGTAGTGCAGCAACTGAGTGTTGAGTTGGTTTCGTCTTCAACTCACCTGATGGACCGATATAAGGAACAAGTGAGATATGTAAATAGAAGACGTTATCGCGGCCAACTTCTTGACGCATTTGACGTGCTGCTTCTAAGAATGGCTGGGATTCAATATCTCCTACTGTTCCACCGATTTCAGTGATAACGACATCTACATCAGGAGATGACATGGCGTGCATACGTTCTTTAATCTCATTGGTGATATGGGGAATTACTTGAACCGTCTCACCTAGGTATTCACCACGTCGCTCGCCCGCAATAACGCGGGAGTAAATCTGACCTGTTGTTACATTCGCTGAGCCCTGCAAGTTGCGATCTAGAAAACGTTCGTAGTGGCCAATATCGAGATCTGTTTCAGCGCCATCATCGGTAACGAAGACCTCACCGTGCTGGAATGGATTCATGGTGCCGGGGTCGACGTTTAGATAGGGATCAAGCTTCTGCATCGTTACGCGTATACCGCGGGCAACTAATAGCCTGCCAAGACTTGAGGCGGTGAGCCCCTTACCGAGACTTGAAGCTACTCCACCGGTTACGAAAATATGTTTAGTCACATGCGCTTGGCCCATGGAAGACAAACTTATCACTACTTTCGGGCTTGGCCCCGCATCGCCAGTAGCTCGGCGGCGTGTTCGCGCGCACTTGTCGACTCTTCAAGACCTGCCAGCATTCTTGCGATCTCTTCAACGCGGGATGCGGCATCTAAAGCCTGAACATCTGAGGCGGTAACAGTTCCATCGCTACTCTTCTTAACAACGAAGTGGCTATCAGCCCACGCTGCAACCTGTGGCAGATGTGTGACAACGATAACTTGTGTGTGTTGTGCAAGCGCAGCAAGTCTGCGACCAACTTCGATCGCCGCTTTACCGCCAACGCCTGCATCGACTTCATCAAAGATATATGTGCCAACTGGATGCGTTGCAGCGAGAACAACTTCTAGGGCCAACATAATGCGTGACATTTCGCCACCGCTTGCGCCCTTGCCCAGTGCAATTAGCGGACCATCTTTATGGCCTTGAATCTGCATCGATACTTCGTCACAACCAAGTAGCGTGAAATCAGATTCCTTGAGTGCGCCTTTGTAATCTGGTGAGTTAACTGAAACTGAATATTGAGTGTGTGGCATCGAAAGTTGATGAATTTCTTCGGAGACTGCTAGCGAAAGATTGGTAGCCCCCGCAGCGCGAACTTGTGTCAACTTCTCTGCCGCCGATAAGAGTTTCTTTTTTATATCGCCAAGTTCCTTATCTAACTCCGCGATACGTTCATCGCCACCCGTTAGATCCTCAATCTCAATCTTTGCGTTCTTTGCCTTAGCGGCTAGTTGAACTAAATCTTCGTCGGGATCGGCTGAAGAGCCCCACTTCTTTAGGAAGGCTGCAAGTTCAGCTTTACGAGCCTGCAAAGTATCGAGTTGGCCAGGATCTGCTTCAAGAGATGCAAGATACGAAGCAAGATCACGCGCTGCATCATCAATTAAGAAAAAACTTTCAGCAATTCGACCGGCTATCTCATCTAACTTTCCATCTTTACCCTTTGCCGCATCTAGGAAACGACGTGCCGAACCCAGTGAGGTTAGCGAACCTTCTTCTTCGCTTGCAATCGCTTGCGTTGCGCCATCTGCCGCAACTCTTAGATCTTCAACGCTTGAAAGTCGAGAGATTTGATCGTTGGTAGATGCCACTTCCCCGCGAACCGCCTTCAACTTTATCCAGGCAGATGAAAACTCTTGCAGCTCTGCTATCTGAGAATCACGTTTGCTAACGCTCTCGCGCATCGATTTGATTCGGGCCTTCAACTCGTTATAGCCATTGAAATTTTCTTGGTATTGCTGCAACGCTTTAGATAAATCACCACCAATAAAACGATCAAGTAGCTCGCGTTGTCTCGCTGGCTTAACGATCTGATGATTAGCGGCCTGTCCATGGATCTCAACTAGATGATCGGCAAGTAACGCCAAAGTTGCTGCGGGAACGTTTGCACCGCCAGCAACCGCTTTACTTTTGCCATCTGCGTTTACGGTACGAGTTAAAATCAAGGTTCCATCTTCAACATCAGCGCCGGATTCAATTGCGATTTCGGCGATAGCTTTATTTACCGAGAAACGTGCCGACGCCAACAATCTTTCGCTGCCATGGCGCACTAAAGAGCTATCGCTCTTGCCACCTAGAACAAGTTGAAGAGCGGTCAGAATCATCGTCTTTCCCGCACCAGTTTCGCCCGTTAATACATTTAAACCCGGACTTAATTCAAGAGATGATTGATCGATAACGCCGATCGAACGAATTGAGATTTCCTCTAGATGAGAACGATCACTCACCGCGCCAACCTTCAACGGGAAGTTTGAATTTAGCCACCAATCGATCAGTGAAGAGCGTTGGCTTGATATGTGAAAGCTTGATTACCGAAGAATCCCTCGTTATCAATATTCGATCACTTAATTGCAAGGGAAACTTGCGGAGCGAATCAGAAGATAAGAGCGCATCACTGGATTCGATATCGACGATGATTTCAGATTTTGGTGAGACGACCATGGGACGTGAAAATAAGGCATGTGCGGAAATCGGTAGTAGTACGAGCGCATCAATTTCGGGCCAAAGAACCGGACCGCCTGCGCTAAATGCATATGCAGTTGAACCAGTTGGCGTTGAGCAGATGAGTCCATCGCAGCCCCAGCGAGAGAGCGGGCGTCCATCGATCTGCACAAAGAGTTCAACCATCGTTGTTCCATTACGTTCTACGGTCACTTCGTTGAGCGCCCAGCCAGTATCTACAACTTTTCCGGCTCGTTCTACCGAATACTTTAAAACCATACGGTTTTCAGTTACATAATCTTTTGCAATAACGCTTGCCGCAATCTCAGAGAGCGCAGGTTTTTCCACTTCTGCCATAAATCCAACATGGCCAAGGTTGATGCCAAGAATTGGAATATCTTGGCGGCGCGCGATTTCTGAACCGCGAAGGATTGTGCCATCTCCCCCAAGAACCAATACAACCTCAGCCTTTGGAAGATCTTCAGCCGAGTGCTGAGCAATTCCAAGAATAGAAATATCAGATGGAGTAGAAAGCGTGAATCCATCTTTCAAAAGAATTTGTGAAATTTCCTTTGTTGCAGCGACCGCTTCTGCGCGGGATGCGTTTACAACAAATATGGCATGACGTGACATTAGGCCGGTCCCATCGCAATCGCTTGATCGACAGAGGCTTCATCAATTGCTGGTGCCCCGCGACGAAGCCATAAGAAGTATTCAACGTTTCCGGCAGGGCCAGGAAGTGGTGATGCCGCGATTCCCATAGTGCCGAGCCCAACGTCGTAAGCAGATTCGGCGACATCGAGAACAGCTGATTTACGAAGCGCTGGATCGCGTACAACTCCGCCTGCACCCAACTTCTCGCGGCCAACTTCAAATTGTGGCTTTACCATCAGGACGAAATCAGCGCTGGGCTTCGAGACTGCAGCGAGTGCAGGAAGAACTAAAGAGAGTGAGATAAAGGAAAGATCTGCAACAACTAAATCGATTTCTTCACCGACCATATCCCCAGTCAAATGACGAATATTTGTGCGATCCAGGATCTTTACACGTGGATCTTGGCGAAGTTCCCAAGCAAGTTGCCCATAACCAACATCGACTGCAACGACCAGCTTCGCACCTTGGCGCAGAAGAACATCGGTGAAACCACCAGTGGACGCGCCCGCATCGAGACAGTTCTTACCCTCAACAACAACGTCCTTAAATACTTCTAACGCTCCTGCCAATTTATGGCCGCCGCGAGAGACGAAGTCATCGCGATCTCCCTGAATCGTTATCGAAGTTTCAGCATCTACTTGCGTCGCCGGCTTCGTTGCTGGGATCCCACCAACTAAAACAGAGCGCGATTCGATTAGATCGGCTGCATGCTCGCGTGAGCGCGCTAGTTCGCGACGAACTAGTTCGGCATCTAAGCGAGTCTTCATCTCATTTACTTTCTTTAGATACTTCGATTAAGCCTTTAGAGGCCGTCGATTGAGTTAAGCGCTTCTTGCAATTTTCCATGGAGCGCATCAAAACGAGCAGCGTGTTCAGTTAGATCCGAGTTATCGATATCGGTTAGCTCGGTCTTTACCTCTTCTACTAGTGAAGGAGCGGACTCTTCTGAATTATTAAATTCATTCGACATTACTTCTTAACCGCCTTCTTCTTTGGAGCGCTCTTCTTAACAGCAGATTTCTTCGTCGCCGACTTCTTGGGCGCAGCCTTCTTTGCAGAAGCCTTCTTAGCCGGAGTTCCACCATTCATTGCAGCAACCTGCGCCGCTAAGCGATCAAACTCATCACGCTTTACAAATCCCATCTTGGCAACGCTAGCTTCGACTTCTTCATGGATCTTAGATTTAAGGGCATCTGCGCTCTCGCGCGCCCAACCATTTAGAGCAGCAGCAACTTCTGCAGGAGATTTCTCTCCTTCAGTTACCTTTGAGATGTAAGTACGTAGCGTTGAGAAGAGATCGTTTGAGGATTTAGCCATGTCCTTAGCCTATCCAATAAGCGGGAAGCAGGCCTTTTACGCCTTAAAGGCGAGAGATCTCGATCGCTTCGACCTGCCAACGAGATGCCAAACCACCTGGGGATTGCCAGAAGCGGCGATGGATACTGCCGGAAATCTCTACCCACTGATCTGCCTTGAGAGCCAGCGCTGTTTTACGTGACTTAGCGCTCCAGGCTGCGATATCTAGCGTGTCAACGCCCTCGCGTTCTGCGCGAGTAACAATCAAACGAAACTCAACAACTTTATCTCCGCTGGGTAGTTCCTTCGTTGTCGCTTCTGCAGAGACTCTTCCACGTAACAATAAATCATTTAGCGAATGATCGACTACTTCTTCTTCAACAACTTTCTTAACCATCTCTTGCTCCCTAGCCTAAAAAGTACGCGATTGCGTAAGGAGGAGATAGTGAACTAAGGCTGTGACAGGAAAGGAGTTACTTGAGGTTAGGTGTGGATAAGCGAATTACTGGGCGCGCATCAAGGCGTCAGTGAATTCATCATGATCAATATCTGCACACTTCTTAAACCACTCGCGAGCTTCTGCTTTACGACCGGCAACCTCAAGGGCATCGGCATATGCATAGCGAAGGCGAACTGCCCACTCTACGTTCTCGGTCTTCAACTCTTTACATGTCAAAGTGATAACAGCAGCATCTAACTCACCGAGATCTCGACGCGCACCTGATGCGACGATACGCATTTCAATTTCTTCAGGCTTGGCAAGGCGCTTTACCTCGTCAGAACCAGCCAAATTCAAGGCTTTTAGCGGCCTGCCGAGACCTCTTTCGCAATCTGCCATAACCGGCCACATTGAGACATCACCGGAAATTCGATGAGCTGCGCGAAGTTCTTTTAGAGCAATCTCGTAATAACCCGCGCGATATGCTGCATAACCAGCGCTTTCGCGAACAACAGCTAAACGACCAGCGTGATGTGCAGCCGCGATTCCATGTTTATGTGCGAGTTCTGGATCTGAATCCATGTGAATATTTATCGAAACTAAATGGCGCGCGACAACTTTTGCATTCTCTGCAGACAAACTCAACAACTCTGCGCGAACGCTCTTCTCTAACTCTTCACCAGTAATCTCTTCTGGAATATCTGGTTCGAAAATTCTTGGACGAAGCCTTGATTGATCGCGTTCTAGCGGCTTGGGACGAAACCCGCGTGGATCACTGGCTTCACGCCCCTGCGATACCTGACGAGTTGCACCTGCGCGATCGGATGAACCACCACGAGCCGGAAGATCTTCACGGCGACGTTCGCGATTTGGACCAGACGGTCTTGATGAAGATGAAGATGAAGAAGGTCGCGAAGATGAAGGGCGACCAGAGGAAGAGGGACGGCTGGATGGACGACCAGAACTTGGGCGACCGGAATCGCGGCGCGGTGGTCTCTCATCCATTTCGTGCTCCTCTATTTAGATTTTCATTTAACGCTTTAAGGCAAATCAAATTCTACTGTCACTTGGTTAGGGAAATAAAAAAGGGGCACTCGTGAAAGTGCCCCTTTTTATAAAAGAAGTCCGGCGACGTTCTACTCTCCCACAAGGTCACCC
>Ga0209353_10002276_pt1 | contig 10536 bp, 25 predicted proteins | sample LauGreSpBDMM15SD_2_FD_187561 | JGI IMG/M metagenome (GOLD analysis project Ga0209353, IMG submission 187561) | Freshwater lake microbial communities from Lake Michigan, USA - Sp13.BD.MM15.SD (SPAdes) (version 2) | ecosystem: Environmental > Aquatic > Freshwater > Lake | place: Lake Michigan...
CGCTTAGTAATTTCATATGTTCTCCTGTTAATAGATGGTAGCTTATTCTGTTACGAGGAAAGCTACCGAAACCCTAAGCAGTGTTTAAGCTGCTAATGCGAACATTTCGTCGTTTGCGTTTACGTTTTTTTACTTTTAGCGAGTATCTGTCTCGGGTTGTCCATCTTCTTACTTATTGCCCTGTCGAAACCTAGTCACCCCCATCAGAAAGACACTTATATTTTGATAACCCTTTACGCTTTACCCATTGAAATCTAATAAAACAGGTTGGGCACAATGCGGTATATCTATTTTTCATAATTATCTTTTTGGTGGAGGTGGGGAGAATCGAACTCCCGTCCAGTACACCTTTCGGTTAACTTCAAACAACCATATCAATATTATACATCATATATTCTTACAATTCAAATTATTTATCGTTGAGCATTGTACTTAACACCAAACGATGGATCACTGCCAGATTTTTCTTCACCAGCACCCAATACACATCCTAGTCTGGAATCATATTCCACCATAGTCCATGAACGAGTTTCTTTGTTCATTAGTAATGTTATGTGAGTATTGTGCACTGTCTTTCCAACCCAAACTGGTTTCTCATTATGAGTATTTGAGAAGTAACCCATTACTGTTTCTACTTCAGAACACTTCATTGGTTTAGTTAAATCGACAATGTTCTGTGCTGACGCTGAAGCAGTAAAGCAAAATAAAAATGCTATCGTTGAAATGTATTTCATGTGATCCTTAGATATTGTATTGGTTTCGATAGTCCATTCTCAATTTCCTAAATCCAGCTATCCAATTATCACGTTTCTCTATGAACAATCGAGGGAAGTCGTTGTCAACTCCCATTATAATCACAAGTCTTCCAATTGGAATTCCTGTGCGCTCTTCAAACGCTACTGCATATGCAGCAGTTTGCATAAAGTACTGATGGATATCATCTCTGTCTTTCGGTTTTGATGATGTCTTAAAATCAATAACAGATAACTTACCTTGGAACTCTGCAATACAATCAACTGTACCAGCAACCTGTAAAAAGTCAGAGTAGAGTGGTGTTTCTAAACAATGAATGTTATCAATGTCATCTAACCATTCTCGCATCGACCCAAACATCTCTGCATCAGATATAAGTGGGCTGGCATCTCTTCCAAGCAAATAGTTTTCGCAGAGGGTATGGATTCTTGTTCCACGTCCTGATGCTTTCGCAGATACTCTGTTAGCTTCTTCTTCACCGACTCTTCTTCGCCATTCCAAGATTCCTTTTTTTGTTTGGAGTCCTGTGACTGTGGTGACGCTTGGGTATGCTTTACCAGATGGTGTTTTGTATACACGTGTTCCATCTGGTTGTGTATCACGTTCAAGTTTAGCCCAATCATATTGTATAAAATTTCGCATTATGTAAGTAAATGAATCGCCTCTTTGTAATGTTTAATACGATCCTCAAGACCAATGTATCCACCATTGATCTTTCTGGTCATTGTTTTAATATCGCCAGCATCAGCTTCACGATTTAAATTAGATCTGTTCCAGAACCAAATTGCTGACATAAGAGCAAAATCTCTATCAGCAGTAACCCAATCTGGATTATCAATTACATTTTGCCAATCGTCAAACATATCTTTTGCGAATTGAGTGTAGTTTGATTTTCCAGTAAGTTGGATTGGTCCACGTCCACGATACTTGTATCCATCACCAGATTCTGGTGCGCCATTACCCATGCGGTTTGCATAGATTTTGTTGGCGATCATTTCTGGTTTTCTGGCATATGGTTCAGCTGATTGAAGAGTAGGGAAATACTTTTTAAATAAACTATGTAAACCCTGTGCTGAATAATTTAAGTTCTCTTCAAAGACTGTCCAACCACCAGATTCATGTCCACATTGCGCTAAGAAAGCAGCAATACGTTCTGGTGTATTAATTTCATAAGTTGGGAATACTTCGTTCATAGAAGACGCCCAACTCTCTGGATCTTGAGCACGTGGGAATAAGTGATGGAATTGATCTGCTGTAATCATTTTTTGAATATTGATTTAATTTTTGTTTCTAAGACAATCGCCCAGTTAGGTTGTGGGAAATGCCACCCAATAAATGCACCAATTAAAAGTAAAAATATCGTTTCTATCATACTACTTTCCTCCTGTGTTTTCTATTTTATCTTCATATCTTAACTTAGCTAAGATATAATCTTTTACTAAAGAAGAACGAACAATATCATCTACAGTAAACTCAATACGAGTGAATGCATTCATATGTTGAGCTATATCAAAGAATTTTAAGATTCCAGTAACATCGTTCTTTCTTTTATTTAGATCTGTCTGACGATAATCACCGCACCAAATAATCTTTGATCGATAACCAACACGTGTCATTACAGTATCTATTTCTTCATAAGTCATATTTTGCATCTCATCAACAATGATGATAGCATCATCAAAAGACATACCACGAATAAATGATGTTGAGATAAACTCAATGTGGTGCTGTTCTTCTAATCTATCCCATGCGTCTTTGCGACCAAATAAAGTTTCGCAGATCTGACGATATGGTTGTTCATAAATTTCCATCTTCTCATTTACATCGCCTGGAAGATGTCCAATCTCACGTCCTTGTACCGCTGAACGAACAACGATAATTTTATCAAAAGGATTGCTTTTATCTAACACTTCTTCTATTGCTTTATACAGTGCACAAAAAGTCTTTCCAGTTCCAGCTACTCCATGGAGTGCTACAAAATAATCTCCTCGTTTATATGCATCAAAGAATAATTTTTGATTATCTGTCAACGGCTGGAATGTTTTCAGATCATCGATGCGCAATCTTAAATGATTGCTCACTGGCTTTCTTTGATTAGTTTCTTTTGGCTCACTTTGTTCATTATCTACTACTTTCAGTGCTGCTTTACGAGCCATTCGTATCCCTCTTTATAATTGTGATGATGATTGTTCTAATTGACTTCCTGGAGTTTTTTCGTGGATTCTTTGTAGCACCTCCTTAAATCCTGAGTCGTATTTTCTAGACGCAGAAAGTTTAGTGGGATCACCAAGCATTGGCGCACCAATGATGGTCTCTAGATGCGGATTGGCTGCTCGATATGGATCGAGTTCAGCAATCTTCATGACAACTTCAGTCACTTCACCTGTATTTGTGTTTTTAAAAGTATAGGTAGGCATAATCTTATTTATAAAGGGATCATTTTGAATTTAACTTTGTCGTTCTCTTTAATAGCAATTGCTTTATGGTTTCTATTACGCAACTCTTTTACATACCACTCTGGTATAGGTCTATTCGTCCAAACAGCGAATGGTTGCTTATCATTGATGTAATAGTTATGGTATGCTTGAATAGAATCACCTGAGACTTTGTATTGGTCTGGCATACATTGTGGCATCAGTGTTGGAATTGTTTTCGTAATATTATTTGGCGGAGAAGAAAGAAATGGAATCAGTTTCTCAGCGACGTGATGTTTACCATAACGAAATGTATATTCTTTCATTAGTTCTCGCCAGAGACTATATAACCACCAATAACTATCTTCTGATTGACGACACCATATGCCTGATGGATGTTTCATATGAGATGCAAGATATAAATTATTCTCACGAGCATCATCTAATTTCCATCTCATGGCTTTGCGCCCAGAAATGGACTTACCTTCATACTCATATCCATCAAGAAGCCGATGAGCAGTTGAGAGAAGTTGTGCATATTCCAAAATCATTTTTACGACATGCTTATCAAGATGTTGTTTTGCACATTCTTTAGTATCTGTATCGAGATAGAAGATATTCATAGTTTCACCTTTGCACGTGGGACATCTTGCCAAGTACCATGGATTTTGATATTTCCATATTGATCATGAGTGTTTTGTTTAACTTGTAATGCAACTTTTGTAATCTTTTCATCTTGCATATATTCAACTACCTGAAACTCATAACTGATTGGATCAGGCATTGTGAATGTAGGTGCTTGTGGTGTTGGTGGTGTTGGTGGAACATATGGAATAGTACCAGTAAATGTACTTGTAGTTAATATCATTGCAAATTCTCAGGGTTGTTGTAGAAGTAATTATACACTAATTCTTTGGCTTCGTCAAACGACTCTGCAACTAATGTAACAAATGCAATACTACCAACAATATGAATGTCGTATGGAACAGATCCTGTGAAATGAAACTCTTCAGGAACACTTATTTGTATCTCATATTCCTGCAAATTTTTAATTCGTTTCATAACATCATCTATATTCACAGAACCATCCTTAAAAGTCCAAATGTGTCAATGGTTGTTAAGAGTACATAATTGGCAAGCATACCAAATGACTTGCGAGTATAAGCAGCCCAAGCATAGATAGCACAGCCAGTAATCCACACAGGGTATAGAACCAAGAGGGGAGGAGTTGGTACGGTAAGTGCCATTGTAATGCTACACCCAATACTAATAGCCCAAGCAAGAAGCTCGGCAGCAAAGCGAATAGGGCTTGTTCTGTAGTCATCACGAATCCAATCAAAGGTAGGTTTAAATAAATCTGTCAAGTTCTATATGCCTCAAGTTCTTTGGCTTTTCTGAACACTTCTTGTAGTTGTTTCATACTATCCTTTGCACTTGTGTGGAGAATTCCATATCCACCAGCTTCATTGAATGGTGTGATGCAACCAATTGAATCATCAATCAAAATAGAGTATGGAGTTGCATATTCTGCTTTTTCTTGTTTAGTTCGCACAAAATTGGGTTTATGGGGAATATTGTTTCTGTTTAACCAATCACTTTTCTGTAATTTCGCTTCATGACCTTGTTTTTCATCAAAAGTTCCAACAGAAGTCAGAATTTCAACATTAACATGTGACAGACAAGCAACAGATTCAAGCAATTCCAGTGCATCAGGCATCGGTTTCAGTGTTCTGAAGATGTTATGCTCCATAACAGCCTGTTTAAATCGTTTTCTGTCATCTAATTCAGGGAAAATTTCACTAAATGCTGTGTTGAAGTCACAAAGGACACCATCCATGTCCAAATATAATGTAAAATTCTTCATTTTAACGAATTCCAGAAGGTTTTGGTGGCTTCTCAACGAATTTTTTGAAGTTTGGTGGCTCCCAACCCTTTGGTTTAAGCACTTTTCCATCTTCACGACGAATAACTTTACCAGTCATGTTGTCAATTTTGAATAAATTTGATTTTGCACCCTCATCCCATGCTTTATCAATGTCCCAACCACGTGTTTTTGCGTATGCCACAATAACCCAGATCATATCAAAGCATGCATCAAGTTGTTCTGCGTCATCATTGGCATTAAACGCTTCAATAAACTCTTCATACTCTTCATCGATGAGTGATTTATACAAATCAGAAAGGGCGGATGTATCAGATGGTACGCTTGGTGTTAAATGATCACATGCTCTCATGAACATTTGAACATCTGTGAATACTTTAGTCATTGATTTTCACTTCCTTGTAAAAGTTTTGTTTTACACTATAATCATCAGGTTCATCAAAACCTTTTGGGTGTGCTTTCTCATAACTTTCATAACCAGTAGGATCTCCAAAATCTTCTGGAACAATATCAAGAGTACCATCAATAATGAATCCAGTACCTTGTAAGAATTGTTTCATATTATCTAGAATGTCACCAATGTATTCTTCATTAAACTCCAAAGTGTTTTTTTGTGATGTCACACCAGTAAAATCAGTGTGTTCAGCGATCAGTGTAAATTTCGGCATCATTTAACTCCATTTTTAATAAATTTAACTCTTGCATTATAGTTTCGATCTGAGATTTAAGCTGCATATTTTCAAGTAACAAAGAATGCACAGCTTCTTCTGAATCAGTTAGTGGGATCTGTAGATGTTTCATCTGGCTTCTCAAGTTTTCTTAAAATCCACGTACCATCTTTATTATCAATCCACTCAAGTGTATCTCCAGTTTTCCAACCAGCTGATTCCATAATCTCATCAGTAAATGGAAGAACTAAATCTCCACTTCCATCATCTGCTTCTTCTACATTTACAATCCAGCTTTGTGGTTCACTCATAGTTTATCTCCAACCAGTTAGTTTCTTCGGGAAGCACCTCAACATCGATGCCAGCTTCTTTTGCTTTTTCAATTGTATTCTGTAATACACCCCATCCGTAACTATTGGTACCATAAGCATCTGGATGACAATGATAGACTGAACCAGAACTACCCTCAAAGGAATAAACATATTCCTCGAGAGTAGCCTTAGTAATACCACTGTTTAGTTTCCAAGAATCTGAACCATCATAACCACCATACCAACATGCAAATACTTTATGTATTGGTGATGCATTTGGTCCAGTAATCTTAACAACTACCCATTTGTCTGGAATATACTCACTCATACTTCAACTACCTTTAATTGAAATTTATCTGCTCTAGCTTCGTAGTTGATGTAGCCACGAGGGTTACATACAATACGAGTTTCACCGATAGTGTAATCAAAGTCCTCATGAGTATGTCCATGAGTCCACAATTTGATTCCTGGACGATCAAGAATAAATTCAGACAAGTCGCTATGGTATCCACCATTCATCAAGTCATCATGTCTATACATTGGGTGACAAGACTGATGGCTCGGTGTATGATGACCAACAACTACAACCTTCTTCCATGGAGGAGTTTGCTCATAGATGATACGGATATAATCCAGCATCTTTCTATGATCTTCAACTGCATCTTCTGGAGAAAATATAGCAGTGCGAGTTCTGAATGTAGGTTTATCTGGATGTTCTGTATCATCAAATGTTTTGTAATTAACAACACGATTACCATTATCAACACATCGGAAGTCATTCATCATACGTTTGATAGCATGAAGAGTCATTGGGTCTTCTTTGTTCATATCTGTCCAAAGAGTGCCACCAATAAAAACTACGTCGTCCAGTTCAAAGATTTCTTTGTCCAAGACATGAATGTTTTTATTGTGTGCAAGACATTTCCTGATGTGAGGAATTGTATCGACAAAATCACCATGATAGTGTTCGTGATTACCCACAACATAAACCACATGAGCAAACTCACTAGCACAGTTGTCGAAAAACTCGTGATACCGCTTAGACTTTCCAAAGTCCACGATACCAATGGGGTCGGGTAACATGAGATCACGAGCCACACAAATATCACCAGAAAGTATAAGAATATCCGCATTATGTTCATTCTTTATATCAAGCTGCCCAAATTCCAAATGGACATCTGAGCATACAGCAATTTTCATTTTATCACCTAAATTGTTTACCATTAATCCAGCCAACGAGACTGTTTCGTGTTCCTTTTGTTACTGGTGTTACTCTATGTAATTGGAAGCTAGGAAATGCAATTAATGTACCACGTGTTCTTGGCAATTTAACTGGGTGCTCAATTTGAGGGAGCCATTCAAAATCACCACCTTCATATGTATCGGGATCAGATAACTGAACAATAATAGAAAGTTTTCTTACTGGGATATTATATGCTCTATCAACATGAGACTCATATTTTCCTGTTGGCGCAACATATTCAGTAAACTGAAGATTCTCACCAAAGCCATGTAGATCAAATTTAAAGAATTGTTCATTAATGGAAAGAACAATCGCAGAAAGTCGTTGATAGTATGGCACCATAAATTCTGTCGGTGGAATAAATGCAATTTTACTATCACGTATAGATGTATCTGAAACTTTAAATCCTGTCTTACCTTCTGATAAGTCTTGTTCTTTACAGTAAGCAATTAATTCATCGCATTGATCTGCAGTAAAAGCATTATCAAAAAATGCCCAGTCTTCAACAGTATCAACATGTAAATTCCATGACGGATATGAGTTCATATTATTCCTTTATTCCAAAATGTTCCATTAACAATTCCTTTGCAAGAATTGCATTAAATTTACCTTCATAAGACATCATCATAGCAAATAATGTCTCTTCAATAAATGCATCTACCAATTCAACATACTGGTGTGCAGTTATCCTCGATGATACTTCACCAGTATCATCCAGCTTAAATTCTAAACCTACTTTGTTTGCAATATCTTCTGATAACATAGAACTATTATACTCCAAGTCTCAATTAAAGACAAGCATTATTTTCTTCGTTTCCACTTGGAGTGATGCCCTCTGTTTAGAATCACACCATACCAAATAAGTAACCATGCAACACTAATCTGTCTGCACGCTTCTTTCCAGTATCGCTGGCGATAAGTCATAAAGTCCCATTCAGTCATGGATCTGATGCATTAGTTCGTAGTTGTCAATTGTAGGTAATTCAATACCCATCTCGCTTGCCTGTTTCAATTTCTCTGCAAGCATAGGATAGTGATCATCCAAACCTTCACATCGAATTGTAATTGCAATTGGACAGGCAGAAGTTTTCTTGTGCCTGTAAATAAATGTCCACATAATTTCTCCTATATTCTGCCACCACAATGAGGGCAGTGTTTCGCATGTTCATCACGAACATCCTTAATTTTATTTCTTAACTTTCTCGCTTCAGTCACAACCTTCTTAAGTGTATGACGAGATCGTTCTTTCTTTGGTAGCTTCATTTCTTTTTCAATACGTTTGCGCAGTTCGTTTAAACGATGCTCAAACACATGAAGAAAATTTGGTAGACTTTTCTTCATGTTAATAGATCTATAATCTGTCGTATCACATCTACATCGATACGCATCTTAGATGCAATCTCAATAGGGTTCCAATTTCTTTCAACCATTTCTCGTACTGCCTGCATTAAACTCTGACTAAACTGAGCCATATGTTCCCCACTTTCTTATTGCGAGTGTAACAAGTATTCCAGAAAACTGTATCACAAAAATGGAAAGAATGAACCACTTCATTTCAATTCCTCTATATCTCGTTGAAAGATGTAGTGTCCACCACGTCGGCTTTGCTCCCATGTCAGTGCCCATAATATATTATTCTTTTCCATGGCACGAATAATGTCTTCATTGCCAGACCAACCAGCAGTGGAGATATCGTACTGATATACTAATTTATCTGTATCCCACTCATCAGTTTGATCACATTCACTCCAACCCCACGAAGCAAGATGCCAGATCTCATGAATGAAATCAAACCAACCTTTCTTATCATCCCATGACCACTTTTCGATGATGGTCAATGCATCATCTGTTGGGTAGCCATCGTCATCAAGAAAATCACCTTTGTCCAATAACTCTTGAACAAGTTTAGCATCAGCTGCCATTTCAGCTTCAACCTTTGCTTTGACTTCATCCCAATCTGCTTTCATATTATCCACCGTAGTAGTCAATAACTACTTCCATGGCTTTAATCAACTTTGCATTGTACACAACATCTTCCTCATGCATCCAAGTACCATTTTCTAAATGATCCTTAAGACTTTTCTTAACCATCTTGCGATGATCCTTAAGACCTTTCAAAACAATCGCATCAACAACTTCATAATCCAATTTGAATTTCATCACAGTTCCTTTAATTTAGTAGTCATCATAACAGGAGTCCATACAACATAGCGAATATCATCTTTTATCTTGATGGGTAAATCACTATGTATAAGAACCAATTTTTCTTCAACATTCTCACGAATGACCATACCAACCATGGGTACATCCAAGTATCGTGAGAAGACTCTATCTCCATAGAGGAATTTAGGTTTAGGATTATCCCTGTCCCTAAGTTCAAACCAGTCGGCTAAAGTCATCTCACGTCTCCTCAAAAAGCATCAAAGTAGTATGGAGTCTTTTCCACAATACGAGTCAACACAACAGTTACCTCATCCTTGGCGAAGGTAAATGTACCAGTCTTACCGTCCAGTGATACAAGATCATTGGCAGTGACTGATACATTCGCATTGTCGCTATCAGGATTTCCTGGTTCCAGATCGTACCAGAAGTCAACAGTTCGGCTCAGTGGGTTTCCATGGAATTTATCATGAACCTTGACAGTCTTACCACCCTTAGTCAGATGGATGATGAAGTCACTTCCACCATCAAACTCTGGCTTGGTGTTCAGAATACGCATTGCATCTGATGGAGATTCACCGTAACGATTCATTTCCTCAACGACTGCCTTTAGCATGTCGAAGTTAAACTCACCGAACAGAGATGCAATCTGACAGATACGAGGAATGTGTTCCTTGGCATCCAGATTATCTACACAGTACTCAGTGATGAATTCTGCATCAAGACCCTTAAAGTCAATCAGGTAGAAGATACGACCTGGACGATTACGCATGTGCTGATCAACACGCCACTTGTCATTACAAGTTAGCATGAACAGTTTCTTACTAGGAAAAACACCATCCAGCAGTGTAAGAATTGCTTCTTGATCACCACGTTCATCGTAGGTCTTTTCAAACTCATCGAACAGAATCATACAGGGTTGTGTGATAGTCTGAATGAAAGTATTGAATTTATCACCACACCATGCAGCATTGATAACAATGGTTGGAATACCTATCGCAGCCAACTCCATTGCAATGTTCTTGCTTAGCAACGTCTTACCAGATCCCTTCTCGCCAGCCAGCAACACTCCAGTAGAGTTATCCCGATTCGCAAACGTATTCAT
>Ga0209353_10002278_pt1 | contig 10526 bp, 9 predicted proteins | sample LauGreSpBDMM15SD_2_FD_187561 | JGI IMG/M metagenome (GOLD analysis project Ga0209353, IMG submission 187561) | Freshwater lake microbial communities from Lake Michigan, USA - Sp13.BD.MM15.SD (SPAdes) (version 2) | ecosystem: Environmental > Aquatic > Freshwater > Lake | place: Lake Michigan, USA...
CAGGAATAACGCTTATATTATTGAGTGACTCTATCATATTGTCAATATCAATAGTCAATTCTTTCCAACCGTCCATAGACATCATGGAAAAACGGTCTTCGTAGTACTTTTGTAGTTCAGGAGTCATTGTTTCCTTTTCTTGGCAAGATGTGCCAATATCATTTCTGTTTGTAATTTATTAATTGCCTTGGACATTTTCTTCAATTTTTTCTGGCAACCCAAAAAACACCCTTGCCTGTGCTTCAGAATCAAACCAACTCCACCCGTCTGTTGGATAGGTATGTTCGGTATACGTTTCTCGCCTTAATTCATAGTCTTTGTTCAACACAAAGTTAGGGCCGAAAAGCAAATCACCATCTAATTTGTAAAATCCTGATGTGTCCATGTTCTTATCCTGTTACTGTCCAACCTTTTGCCGTAGCAATGGCTGGATTGTCTGTTGCTGTGCCATAGTTGCCTGTGACTGTAATAGTTTGTCCCACCACTATGGGTAGGTTTGTGTAAATTTCATTAAGGGCAGTTGCTGAGAGTTTGCAGTCTGCAACGCTAAATGTAAACCTGAAATTTTTGGCTTGTATACGTGCAACACTGTTGCAATTGATAAACATACTGCTAAAATTTGTTGCAGACGTAACGGCTGTAGTAACTAACGCTGGAACAGCAACAAGACCATTGCAAGAACTAAACATATTATTCATGTTTGTCGCAGACACTGTATTAAATAATGGTACTGTTTGTAAACTTGAGCAAGAATTAAACATACTATTTATGCCTGTCACTAAAGCCGTATTAAATAATGGTACTGTTTGTAAACTTGAGCAACTAGTAAACATACCAGCCATGTTTGTCACAGCCGCTGTGTTAAACAAAGGTACTGTTTGTAAACTTGAGCAACTAGTAAACATACTAGCCATGCTTGTTACAGCCACTGTATTAAATAATGGTACTGTTTCTAGACTAGAACAACTTTGAAACATAGAACTCATAGATTGCACCAAAATTGTGTTAAATAATGGTACTGTTTTTAGAGCAAAGCAACTTTGAAGCATACTACTCATGCTTGTTACTAAAGCTGTATTAAATAATGGTACTGTTTGTAAACTTGAGCAAAAGCTAAACATATTATTCATGTTTGTTGCAGCCGCCGTATTAAATAATGGTACTGTTTGTAGACTAGAACAACTTTGAAACATAGCATTCATGCTTGTTACAGACGCTGTATTAAATAATGGTACTGTTTCTAGATTAGAACAACTTTGAAACATAGAACTCATGTTTAGCACTGAAGCTGTGTTAAACAAAGGTACTGTTTGTAAACTTGAGCAATTAAAAAACATATTAGCCATGCTTGTCACAGTTGTAATAGTGTTAGCAATTTCTACGTTTTGTAATTTGCGTAAGTTTGTAAATAAATCAAAAGTAGTTATTGCGCCCAACTGATTTAGCCGTACACGCTCAATATAATTGTGGCGTACTGTTGTTGTCAAAGAACCAAGGGTTAATGTTGTAATTGTTGACGAGGCATAAGCTAAATCTAGCCAACCCGTAAGGTAACCACTTACCAAACCAGATTGGTTATGTTTTACAAACAAATTTACACTTGTTAGATTATTTGCCGCTTGTGGTGTAATAGTTACCGTTGCAATTCTGTATGGAAGCAACTGGCCTGTGCCGTCGTTAGTTAGTGCAAGAGCCGTACCATCTACTGTACTGGCAACTTGAAACGTATTAGCTGTAGCGTTAATGACAAAGTAAAACTGACTGTTAACAATGCCTGTGGTAGTTGTGATGTTAAAAAACTGCACTTGCATATTGTTTGTGTAACCGTGTGCTGTGCGTGTTACCAAATCACCAGAGTCTGTAAATGTAACGGGGGCTTCTGTACCTACTAAATCAGTATCAGAATATGTATATTCATAGTATGCTGTTGTACCTGATGTATAGTTTGTTGTTGTGCCATCACCATAATCTACTGTGTAAGCGGCACTAACAGTCATAGCAATAAAGTTTGCACCATCAGGCCATACTGCATAAATCCCACGCACCCTGTTATCACCTACGTTTGCTTCACAAGCAGGCCAACTAGGATTGCGAACCCAAGGTGTTAATGCGTTACTTGGAAAAGTCTTGGAAACAACATCCGCATTGTTGTTTGCATTGTTATTTAAAAACCGAATAGCCATTAGGTGACCTCAGAACCAAACAAGCCAAACGCTAAGTTTGCAGTACCAGCATAAACAGTCACTACATCTGTGGTTGCTAGTGTTACGCCAATTGTTAAAAAAACTGCCGTACCAGCATTGATTGCTGAGTCATAAACTATGTAATGTTGATTTGCAAGTGTTGCCGCTGCTGGTTGTATAGCAACACGAAAAGTAGTTGACACTCCAATGTTTGCCACAGATAACGTAGAACAAACAGCACTTGTTGATGCTGGAACTGTGTATAGCGTTGTCGCTGTTGTTGCCGCAGGGTTTGATTGACCCAAAACCTTGTAAGTTGTAGCCATCTCAAGCCCCCATTAACATAAATGTTTGTTCAAAACCAGTTGCGCCACCGCCGCCACCAGATGAGGCAATAGTGATACCACCTGATGAATTTGTAATTGTGATGTTGCTACCAGCAGTCAAGTTTGCATAAGAAAACCCTGTGCCATTGCCAATCAATAACTGCCCATTGGTAGGAGTAGACGCAAGAGCAATCGCTAATGTGCCACTTGTTGTAATCGGTGAGCCAGTAACAGACAAGAATGATGGGACAGTTGCCGCAACGCTTGTTACAGTTCCTGCACCTGCTGGTGTTGCCCATGCTCCATCACCACGCCAAAAAGTAGATGCTGATGCTGATGTGCCGCTATTTAAGTTGGTTACAGGCAAATTTCCTGTTACTTGTGTTGCAAGACTGACGTTTGATAACGTGCCACCAAGGGTTAAATTACCACTTGTTGTAACTGTGCCTGTTAGTGTGATGCCATTAACTGTTCCTGTGCCACCAACGCTTGTTACAGTTCCAGAACCCTTGTTATTAAAAGTTGTCCAATCAGTAGAAGTCAAATAACCGCTTACTGAGGTGGTAGCGGCTGGCATTGATATATCCGGTGTTGCTCCACCAGTTGATGCAACAGGACTTGTCGCAGTTACCGATGTAACTGGTGCAGTTCCACTTGATGCGGCAGTTATTAGACCTTTGCCGTTTACTGTAAGGGTTGCATTAGTAAACGAGCCAACATTTGTGTTAACTGTGGCAAGCGTTCCTGCGGCAGTCACATTTGTAGAACCATCAAAACTAGGACTTGTATAAGCTAAGTCACCTGTAATGGCTATCGTGCGTCCAGTAGTTAAGGTTGCCGCACTACCAGTGGTGTTTTGATTTAATGTAGGAAAAGTATTTAAGCCAGCGGCACTACCATAAAAAGTAGTGGCAGTCATAGTACCAACAGCTACTGTATCTCCATCGCCATCAACACTAAATTGAACTTGTCCACCTCTAGCGCCTATTACAAAATATCTTACTTCTGCTGAAGGAGAATCAGTAAGTCTGCCACGTTCAATAAAAATACCGTTTGTATTACTAGCCGATGTATTGTTCTGGTTGCCATAAATTACTGTTTGATTATATGTACCAGTATTAGAATTTCCTTGTAATGAAATTGGGCTTGTTCCAGTAGCAACTAAAGAATTAGCGGAGCCAGTTGTATTTTGATTTAAAGTCGGAATATCAGCAGCAACAACTGCCCTGAATGTCGGTACTCCAGCACTACCATTGGGTGCAGCTAAAACAAAATTTGCAGTTTTGGAGGCATAAGGATTTTGAGTATCACCGTAACTTGCCAACAAACTAATTGCTGGGGTTGTGCCACCACTAGAGGCTACTGGTGATGTTCCTGTAACAGCAGTAACTGTTCCTTGGAACTGGTCAGCAGAAGAAATATTAAAGTTAGGGTAAGTACCAGTAATTGTCGTTGTACCGCCTTGGGTCAAAGCAACAATCTGATCTGGTGCAGTATTGGTTATATTTAACGTACCCGTGGTAGTAATTGGACTACCAGTAATACTGATGCCTGTTCCAGCACTAGCGGCTACACTCGTAACTGTTCCCGTTCCTGCGCTTACGTTGACGGTAACATCATCCCCTGAGTTTGTGGCAGTAACTGTTGCCCCAACAAAATTGATGTTCTTAACACCTGTGGAGATTGAAGTTCCCTCATCCTTGATGCCTACCGCCCCATTGGTAGACATGGTGCTAATAACTTTGATCTTCTCTGCTAAGTCAGGAGCAACCACCTCACCAACATTGATCTCTTGCCCTGTTGACAAAGTAATGACCAAAGAACCATCAAAGTCAATCTTGGCGTCCGTTACAGATACACCATCCTTGCCATCTATCCCGTTTTTACCATCCCGACCATTTAACCCATTCTTACCATCTACGCCCGGGCGACCATCTAAGCCACTATCACCCTTGTCACCCTTATCACCCTTTTCAGGGACTATGGATTTGGCAACTTCTAGTTGTGCAGTGACTTTGTTTTCCATCACTTTGATGGCTTCAACAATCAAGTCAACATTGTCTTGGACGGCTTGTTCTTCTTGCTGGCGCATAGCCACCAAGGTTTCTTCCATCTTATTGATAGCGTCTAACTTCTCATCAAAAGATGAGTCATTTGCCTCAATGCTTTGGATTAGTTCCCTGATGTTAGCCATTCTTCAGCCCATTGGTCAGTTTTTCAAGAAAGTCTTGTTTTACCTGAGACTGAGCATTTATTTTGTCAGCCATCTGCAACTCGACAATTTTAGACTTGTTTTTAATGTCAGACTCTTTCAACATCAATTCAGCAATCTTAACCCGCTTGTCAAACTCCTTAGAAGACAAATCATCCTGATTAGGAAGATTCTTAGTCAAACTTGCAGTCATCTTAGCTTGCACTTCTTGAGGCATTAACTGAGTCTCAACCGACAATTTCTGTGCTTCAGCCCTGTTTTGTTCTGCCTGAGTAGTGTTTACAGCAATTTGAGCCTGTGCCGCTTGCATAGCCAACTGTTGTTGTGCTTGTTGCATCTGTTGAGCTTGTGGATCAGGCTGCATCATCTGATCTAATGCCGCCATCATCTCAAATCTGTTACTCAAGCTAGAGTTAGCCACGATTCCTTTGAGAATAATCGGCAAAACAGGGGTTTGTGGGCCAAGAGTCTGCAACAAACTGATGAATTGCTGCTGTTCGTACTCCCGTGCAATGATGCCCAAAGTAGCGGTTGGGATGAAATTCATGTCCACAGACGGATAACGCTCTGGGTCAAACTGCATGAACCTGAAAGCAGCCTTCTTGATGAATGGAATCAAGAAATCTTCTTGAAAATTCACCAATGTACGCTTGTATTTCTTGATGATGGAGGCAACCGCCATCGACATACCGCCACCATCACGACTAGCTTGGCTAATCATGCCGTTAGAGTCTAGAGTTCCTGTCGCTTGTAGCAACATTCGCTCAAAGTCTTTGGCAGTTGCAAGGTTGTTTGGATCAGTCTGTCCAAACTTGAATGGATACAAAATCTCGCTAGGAGAACCATTGACCAGAATAGCTTTTCCGGGCTTTACCTCAAACTTCATGCCCCGGGGCAAGCGAGTTGCATCCATTGCCATCATGGGAGAAGTGCTTAATGCCAGTGAATCCAAGTGGCTACGGGTCTGAGCATCAATAGCTTTTTGCATATTGAATGCTTTTTCCACCGTACCACGACCAAGCAAGCGATTTGGAACAGTATCGTCTTGGTAAGACAGAACTGGCCTGTCTTTCATCATGTATGGATTTTCTTCAGCCTTTAAGAGCATTCCATCATTGGCAATCACAACAATGGCCTCAACCATGTCTGTGTAGTCTTCTGCTGCTGAGTTTTCAGGGAACAACTCAACAATATCCTTGTTCTCTTTCATGTTCTCAAGGTACTCACGGGGAACTAACCCGTAGTAGGTCAACAAAAGAACCTTCTCATCCTGATACTGGCTTACTTCTTGGGTAGGCTCAAGGTCAGTGTCTTCACTGGCAGTACCAATGTCCACCTTACGGTAGATTCCACGTTCAATACCTTGCACAACCTTATGAATTGAAACGTATTTTTCAATAGCCACGCCCATACAGTCATCAATGCTTGTGCCGTTAGGGTCAAACAAGAAGTTCTTTGGGTTGACAGGCATAATCTTGACAGAAATCCTGTCTCGCTCCATCACGCCAATAGCTGCCTGACCCTGTTGATTAGGAATAGGTCGAGTCGAGGGAACATACTCAGTTTCAGTCTTGACAACAATCTCGCCAATGCCTGTCCCATAGATTTCAGCCATCAATTCGATCTGGTCGATAGCTTTTCTGATTTTGTCCTTCTTAAAGTCCTCAGTGAGTTGAGCCTTAATTATCTCAATATCAATAGGATTGCCGTTTACATCTTGGATATTGTCTTCAATGTCAAAGAAGTCACCTTGTCCAAAGATAGCTTCCATGATCTCAGCGTGACGAGTCTCAACTGCTTGTTGAGTAGCAGGAGTTACGATTCGGCTGCGTTCTGACTCACGGGTTTTGTCTTCAGATGCCCATTGACCACGAAAGATACGCTCGTACTCTAGGTAGGAGGGCAGGAAGTTGGTGTCTCTGTAGTCACGCCACTTGTCGCAGTGGCTAGTGATGAAATCGGTCAGTTCTTTATCAGCCTCAGTAGGCTCATAAAATTCGTTCTGTTCAAGTTTGACTTGTTTATCTGTTGCCATATTGTTACCTTGTAGTATCAGCAAATGGTTCTTTATACATTGGGTTTGCAGGAATAGAGCTTACAACAGGCGCAAAAATCTTAGGATCAAAACCTTCTGGCAATGGGAATCTTAATTCTTGAGGACTAGCAAAGGGATTCTTACCTTCTGCTAACCTCGATAAAGCATATTGTTGCGCCTTCTGTTCTATCTCAGGCGTTACTTGACCTGTTGATCGCAATAGATTTAATTCATCAGCAGTCAATGTTGGCACAACTAAAGGATATGAAACAGTCTTGCCGCCAACTTCAAATGCCGATGAATACTCAGTCATCGTACTTCCATCTTGGGTTGGGATTCCTCCAAAGAAGCCTTTGCCCTTGACTGAGCCTTCAGTTAACTTCTGATCTTGCTCTAAGTACCTTGCGTCAGAAAGTCCCAATTTTGCCATTTAATTCCCCGAAATAATATCTAGAGGCTCCCACTCATCTTCTTGGTCATCAACAAAGTATGAGGTTACAGCCAGTTGGTCAATGTAGGAAAGGGCATCAGGCAAGTCATCATGAACACCAAGGGCTGGAAACATCAAGAGTTGATCTTTGAATTCATCCCAATCTTCCTCAGAGTTCAGCACAATACGCCCATGCTCAAACCGTCCTTGGAGACTCCAGATAATCCTGTCAGTCTTTTTCCTGTTGCCGTGCGTCAAGTCAACTATGTGTGAATATACATTATTTTTACGCATTAAGTCACTCAAATACGGCAAAACTGCGTTTTTTAATGCTCCACGCTCAATTCCAATGCTCAAAGGTCGGTATTCCCGCATCTTCAACAGGATCGTAGCCGCAGTTTCCCTAATGTCCCACCGCCCGTAAACAATCTCTTTGACAAACCATTTGCCGTCCTCTGTCACTTTGACAACAGCAATGGCAGTTTGGTCTAACCTTTTCTTGGAATTGGCAGCTTGTCTAGCCACTTCTTCAAACCCTGCCAGATCGACAGCAATGTAGTACGAGCCATGTTCAGGTTCTTCTCCATATTTAATCCATTCTTCTTTAAAAACGTCAGAACCAGCATTGTCAAAACTGGCAAGGTATTCCTGCTTGAAAGCAAAGGAACTCAGGGTTTTCTTGGCAGACTCAATCTCATCAGGGTCTATCAAGGGGTTGTCTTTGGTAGTGAAGTGCCACGACTTCCAATCTGAGTCTTCTTCTGACATTCCAAGTTTAAAGACGTCATAGAAGAAGTTACGACCTTTGGGAGTGCCGATGAACATAGCTCTGCCCTTTTTATCAGACAAAGACGCACGAATAACCTGTTCCCATGCTTCGGGTTTGATGTCCGCAACCTCGTCAAGCACAGCGTAGGTGAGAGACACTCCTCGCAAAGTATCTGGACGATCTGCGCCTCTGACATAGATTTTTGCTCCGTTTATCAGGGTGATGTCCATGTTATTGATGTGGCTGGCTTGGATAACTTCACGCCCCAACTCCATCAATACATCCCAAATAATCTGTCGTGCCTGACCATTGGTAGGCGCAACATACAGTACAGCAGAACCAGCAGTACACTGCAAGCCCTCTATCAACAGGGTAATGGCTGACAGACGGGACTTACCACAACGCCGTCCAGCAGCAATGACTTTAAACCTTGTTTTATCAGCAAAGACTTCTTGTTGCCAAGGTAAGAGACTGAAGTTAAGGTCAGACATCTTTGCTTTCTATGTCTTCTGCTTCTATAGGGTTATCCCCTATGACTACACCACCAATACCAGAAATAGTTATGTTAACTGCTGATCTCTGTTTTCCTTCTTTCTCAAACAAGGAAACGGGAAGCATACGATCCATACAGAGTTTGATTGCAGCCATTTGAGCAGGGTGTTCGTCATTCATGGCGATCTCAACTGCCTTGTGGACAACATTAGCACCTGCACTCTTGATTAACAGGTCTTTGAGTTCTTTGACTTGTTGTTGTTCAGTCTTAGGCAGGGTAAGGGCTTGAGGGTTATCAGCATACTTCCTCAAGGTCATAGTGCCAGAACCCTTTGGCCTACCCCTTGTTTTCTTGAAGCTATCTATTACGTTCATCTTTTATCCAGTTGTGGGAAGAAGTTGTTGGTGGCTTCCATAAAGCAGGATTGGGTTCAATTCAACAACAAACCAAAGCCCCACGGAGCTAAACCGTTTCCACCAACACGGCTGAAGATTGTTTGTGGGAACTACCATCTAGACAGTAGCCAATCTTCATGCGTCTTGAAAGTTAGTACGCACTTTACACGAGAATCAGATTCTTGTATAGTGAAGACAAACGGGGGCATCACCCACCCCTCTATGCGGTTGAGCCGACCAAGTAGGATAAACGTAGTGAACCATGTAGTTCTCAAGTAAAGCACAAGTCTTGAACGGGGCTGGTAGCGTGGAGTAGTGATCTGACAGTCACCACTAACTTAGATAAACGAGAGGCTCTCCTTTAAAAAGGATCACACCCACTCACGGGTGAATACTCCTATTCGTCTTCTCCCCTAATCCAGATTACCTTTGTTGCTGTCAAACACTAAGATTGACTTAACTTGTGGGTAGGAGGCTCCCACAAATATTACACACACACGACCACCCCCTCCCCCCTATCATTCCACATGATGAAATGCAACTCTTATATAAGACTTAGCCAGGTGCAAATGCGAATCATTCTCATTTAGATGTAGTGATGATGGCTAAATGCAAATGCGAATCATTCTCATTTAGACTGAGTGTAGGGGCTATGCACCATAACAGGTAATCCCACATTGTGAAATCGTATATTGCATCATGAAATTCTGAGTACGTTAGTAAGCACTAACAGAGCGCACTATAATAGTGCAGAGTGGTTACTAACATCACCAATGTAGTGCATGACATTTCACATTATAAAATCATGCACTTTTATGGGGCGCATTGTTAGTGAGTACTCTCATTCTATGTACCGTACTTGCTGAAAACGCAAAATTGGCACGGTCTGTGCATGTATAAAAGTGTCCACTGTTGGACTGCTTTGTAAAAAGGTTTCAAGATGAAAGCATACAAACATTTAGTCAAATTCGCTTTAAAGCATGGTTGCACTGTTTCGGTATGGGATGGCGAAGAATGGCAGGTCAAACGGTCTACAGGTTACAAGGCCATCATTGAGGCCATAGAATCAGTAGAAGAAGCTGCATTAAGACTCAGGGATGATCAGGGTTTGATTATCGGTTCAGTCTCAGTCTCAGCCTTTGGTTTAGAAGATGATGAAACAGTCACTGATTACACAATCAATCCGTTCATGGATTCATGGGAAAAGTCCTACAATTCTGAGACTGTCTGACAATCTGACTGTTAGCCCTGTGAATCAGGGTTAATGGGCATATTGCCACAATCAACAATTCAAAGGGCGTGAATCATGTATCAAGTAACAGCAATATACGAGGGATGCGAGATAGGTTACGGCGAGGGCGAGGGAAGCTCATACGCTATCGAAGAATGTATCGACTCAATCGACAGCATCTATCAGCAGGAGAAATTGACCATTGTCCTGCATATACTGTCAAACAGTAATATAAACAATATTCCATTGGGATATACCTACAAAAACGGTAACCATGTTTATATTGTCAAAAAGGTATCAGTCAACAGACAAACAGCCTAATTGATATCTTATAGGGTATTCACTGAGTACCCTATAGGCTTATCAATCCTGATAAGTAACTCAATTCAATAGGTGTAAATAATGGATAAACAACTGCAACAAACTGAGAGTTTAAACAGAGCTAAAAATGG
>Ga0209353_10002280_pt1 | contig 10519 bp, 16 predicted proteins | sample LauGreSpBDMM15SD_2_FD_187561 | JGI IMG/M metagenome (GOLD analysis project Ga0209353, IMG submission 187561) | Freshwater lake microbial communities from Lake Michigan, USA - Sp13.BD.MM15.SD (SPAdes) (version 2) | ecosystem: Environmental > Aquatic > Freshwater > Lake | place: Lake Michigan...
CTCACCCCTCGGGGTTAGAAACAAACACCCCTCGGGGTTAGTGTCCCGACTCGGGACACTCGCCCCAACCAATCTCAAGATTTCGGGACAGCAAACTCCCGAACACCCTCCCCCCGTTGTGGACAAGAGTCAGCAACGAGGGCTGGTCACCCATAGTAGTGGGGAGGGTGTCATTGACAGTTCAACCACCACCAACCAACATAAGGAGAACCCGTCATGGGATTAGATCAGTTTTTATCAGCCAAGAAGTCCATCAGCGGTAGCCAATGGTCAACGCCCGAGGAGCGCCTCAAGTACGCCGAGATCATTGACCTCGTGAACGCCTCCAGCATCGTTGACGACGACCACCCGTACATCACGGTAGATGTCACCGTCGCCTACTGGCGCAAAGCCAACGCCATCCACAACTGGTTCGTGCAGGAATGCAACGAGGGCGTAGATGACGGCAATGGCTTCCATGTCAGCCGTGAGCAGTTGTTGGCGCTCTACCAACTGTGTTACGCCGTGCCCAAGGGCTTGGCAATCCACGGTGACGAGTACGCCAACGAGCACCTCCCGACGACCTCGGGCTTCTTCTTTGGAAGCACGGAGTACGACGAGTGGTACTTGGAATCGTTGCGGTACACCGCCGAGGTCATTGACAAGTTGCTCAATGACCCCGTCACCGAGTACTTGGATTTTGAGTACCGAGCATCGTGGTGATCGTGGGGGTGCTGAGTGTCCCGAGTCGGGACACTCACCCCTGCGATATCCTGATAGTGACAGATAAGTAAACCACCACCAACTAAGGAGCCACCATGGCATTGTCCGACCGCACTAACGCAAGAAGCGCCACCGACATCCTCGCTGAGGCTGTCGCCAAGGTCAGCACGGGCTTACGCCCATTCAGCAACCGCATCGCCCCTGAGGGCATTGTGGAGCACACTCTCGCCATCACCCCGATGCCTCACCAGTTAGTCATCGGTGAAGCCGTCAAGGCTGGACACACTCGCTTACTCATCGCTGACGACATGGGCGTCGGCAAGACCTACAGCGCCCTGTTGGCGCTGGATGAGTTGACCGCCTACCCAGCCCTCATCGTGTGCCCACCAGCACTCGTGATCAACTGGGAACGGTCAATCAAGACCGCTCTGCCCCACCGCTCGGTGGCTCGCATCTCGGGTCAGAAGCCCACGACTGTCCCTAACGCCGACATCGTGATCTGTCCCGACTCAGTCGTTCAGCACTGGGCGCTGGCTCCCGTTGCCCAAGTCAACGCTTGGGCACGAGCCAGTCAGGGCAAGAAGCGTGAGCAACGCACACCGAAGCCCGTCAACATCCTCGCCAGTCACCCGTGGGCTGGTTTGGTTCAGGATGAGGCTCACCGCTCCAAGACCGAGGACTCGGGTCGTAGTAAGGCAATGGTGACCATTGCCAAGAACCTCAACCCCGAGGCTCCCGTGCTCCTGCTCTCGGGTACGCCGTTGCTGTCCCGACCAGTGGAGTTGATTCCACTGCTCAACATCCTCGGTCACTTGCCGAGGTTCGGTGGCGCTAGTCGCTTCAAGACTCGCTACTGCGACCCCGTGTTCAACGGCTGGGGCACGACCTTCAATGGCGCCACCAATGTCAAGGAACTCAACGAGCAACTCACCCAGTGGGTCATGATTCGGCGCAAGCGTGAGGATGTCATCATCCTCCCCGAGTTCTCTCGGTACATCACGCCCGTCGCTCTCACTGGCAAGGCTGTCACGGATTACAAGCGAGCCGTGCGAGACCTTGAGGAGTTCTTGCAGGAGAAGCGAGACGACGACAAGTTCGCACTCAACGACCGTGCCCACGCCATCGTTCTGCTCGGTCAACTCCGACAGATCGCTGGTCTCGGCAAGGTCAGCACCGCCGTGGATGCCACGGTCAGCCTCTTGGATGAGGGCGAGCAAGTGTTCCTCGTGACCGCCCACAAAGAGGTCGCTTGGAAGTTGCGTGAGTCGCTCATCGCTGAGGGTATTGACGCCCGTACCATCGTCTCCGTTACTGGTGACGACTCAGGCAAGCAGAAGCAGGATGCTGTTGACAAGTGGCAGGCTGGTACTGCCCGTGTGTTGATCGGCAACATCCAAGCGGTGTCCGAGGGACTCACAATGACATCGGGCGCAACGATGATCACGGTTGAATTGCCGTGGACACCGAGTGCGCTCAAGCAAGCCGAGGCTCGGCTCCATCGGTACGGGCAGACACGCCCGTGCACCAACAACATCCTCGTCAGTGCCCTTGATGGCGACTCGTCGGTTGACGAGCGACTATGGGGCATGCTGGAAGGCAAGGCAGGCGTCGTCGGCGCCATCCTTGACGACTCAGCCGAGACCTTAGTCGGCGGTTCCACAGCCAATGAATTGCTGGATTCGTACCGCTGACTAACAGGGGAGTGTCCCGAGTCGGGACACTCCCCACAAATCAAGATAGTGAATGCCAACCACCATAAGGAGAACCACCACCATGTCCACCACCTACTCAAATGAAGCCACGCCCAAGCAAGTTGAGTTCCTGCTTTCACTGTGGAAGCAACTCAACGAGGTAGTCGTTGACACTCAAGACCCAGCCAGCAACTGGTCAGGAGACGAGGCTCAGACCGTCAAGGCTGATGACCTCTTATCTAAGACTCTCACCGAGTTAGATAAAACCGCCGTCACAAAGTTCGTCAACGGCGAGAAGATCAACCTCAGCACGGTTGAAGTGATCGGGTTTGCCGAGGGCGCCGAGTCAATCGCAAAGTCCGAAATCTCCACAGCCATTGATGTGCTCAAGCGCCTACTTGACTCAGCCAAGGCTGACCGAGCCACATGGGGACTGCCCACGGTTGCTCCCGAGTGGAGCACCAAGTACCCAGCAGTCCCTGCTGATGCCGAAAAAGTCATTGAGGCTCGGTTCACCAGCAAGTGCTCGGTGTGTGGCAAGCGTGACCAGTACATCGCTTACCTCAAGGCTGGCTGGCATGCCCTGTGCCAGTCGTGTGCCCACAGTGACGGGAAGACTGACGACCGCATTGACGAGGGCGTACAGCGAGTCCTGACAGCCGTTGGCAAGGGCAATGCCAAGGCTGGCAATGTCGGTCTCGCAGTTCCCGATCTTGACGAGATTGACGGGTTCGCTTACTACCGAGTATCACGCTCAGGCGTTGCCAAGGTCATCGGTGGCTCGCACTTCAACTCAGTGCAGAACCTCCCACAAGCCAAGCAAGATGCAGTGCTTGCCGATCTAGTCAGGCACGACCTGCCCGAACTGGCTCGTGCGTTCGGTATCCACTTCAAGGTCTGCGGTGTGTGCGGTCGCACACTCAAGGATGAGCACAGCCGAGCCATCGGCATCGGCTCCGACTGCCTCGCTGGTCTTGGCTGAGTCACTGGGGTTGAGTGCTGTGGTGGCGCTCAACCCCAGGTGTCCCGAGTCGGGACAGCACAACTTCATCACACCCAATCGTTAGAACTACATAACAACAAACAAGGAGAAACATCATGTCCACAGAAACCACCAACATCTACGAGATTGAGATATTCAAACTTGGAGTCCTGCGCTGGTTCACTCGCATCTACCGAGTTGAGCAGAACCCATTCGCAGACGACTACAAGTCTCTTTCTTGGACTTCCCACACCAGCACCCAGTGGGGAGCAAATAGAGAAGCCCAGCGACTCATCCGTGAGTTCGCCATTCTCGGAGGCGAAGCAACCGACCGCAAGACCATCACCATTACGGAGGAATCAAAATGAGCAAAAGAATCAACCCAATCGTCAAGTGCCACGGGTGGGCGCTCGTCACCGACCCCGATCTTGCCAACCCAGCATGGGTTCAGTTCAAGAGCGCCGAGTTTGAGGCGAATGATGGTGGCGCTCTTGTCGCCTACCAGTTCCGTGGAGTCAACCGCACCATCTCGGAAGACGGAATGGCTCGCTGGCACTGGACTGACATCGCAGTGATCACCTACAGCGTGGAGCGCCCACTGCATCACCTCGCTGATGCTGACGAGACCACCATCTATGGCTTTGAGACCATCACATGGACAAACCGCCGTGAAGACGAACTACGGGAACAAGCACGACGGGCATACGCACGAAGCAGAGGGGAATCGGTATGACCAAGTACATCGTTCACATCGGAACAGGAACAATCATCAATGCCGACGAGTGTGTCGTCGTTGACCTAGACAAACTGGATGACTACGACACCGAGTTGTTCAATGATGGATGGGAAGACGACATCGTTGACATTGCCAAGCGTGTCGGACAACAACTACAACCACAAGGAGAGCAATCATGAAGACAGTGACCATCACACAGTGGTACGAGTTCAGCGTTGTCGCTGAGGTGCAAGTGCCCGACGACTACGACACCGTGGACATTCAGGAAGCCTTTGAGGACTTCCCGATCAGCATTGATGTCAAGGTGCGAGACGATGAGGGTTGGTTTGGAGAAGACCACGCCGTCATCTCGTACGCCACCGAAGACTTGACCACCACTGGTGGCATTGAAGTAATTGAACCCGAACAACCCGAAGGAGAACCAGCATGAGCAAGCCCACCGCCCAACAGATCATTGAGGAACACAGCACGATCATTGTCACCGCATTGGAGGACTACCGAGAGTGGTGGTCAGGCGATGCTGGAGACGCAGAGGTCGTCGCTGAGATTGACTCAGCCATTGATGCCATCAACGGCTTCAGCGCCGTGGACACCACACTGGTGGCGACGCCCCCGTTCTACACCCACCCCGACTCCAACGCCTTCATCAGTTGGGACTGACATGAGCGACGACTGGTACTGCTGTGAGTCCACGGGCGTCAAGCCCGTGGGCTTCACCTACTACCCCAATGTGACCGTGTGCGATACATGCGGTCTGAAGTTCCCGTACTACGACTGCGAGTGCGAACTTATCCATGACTGTCCCAAGACAAGTGGGATCAACATTCAAATCAACACCCTGATTGATGCAATGGTTGAATCAGAGAAGTGTCTCTTCCACAACAGCGACGCCAATCTGATGATCAACTCACTCAACAATGACTGTCCCGAGTCGGGACACTAACCCTTACCTAACAACAACGCCTAGGAGGCAAACAAAATGGCAACATCCGTTACAAACCCGATTGAGTTTGAGTTTGAGTATCGCTTGCTTCAAGCCGAGCGACACCTCAAGAATGCTTTTTACGACTACGAGTACGAGACTCGTACGCTCTGCAAGTTGGCTAACGAGCGCCTGAACGACAACATCGGTCGGGGCACGGAAGCCCTTGTCAGCAAGGCTGGGCGCCTGCTCGCACTTGAGACCAAGATTGCTGAACTGACCAGTTTGATTGAATGCCTCAGCGTTCTCAAGGAGGCACATGAACAAGCAATTCTTGTCCAAGGTATAACAGCCGTGACGAGGTACATCAGCAGACACGAATCCGACAACGACGACGACAACGCCTGAGGAGGCAAACCATGCAGGTATATCAATTTCAGATCAAGTGGAAAGACGAACTCGCTGACGACGAACCGCAGTGGCGATCATTCGCCATCGGCAAGTACGACGAGGACACCGTTGATGTTCACTTTGACGACTCAATCTTCTTCTATGTGGAGAGCGCCGAAGAGATCATTGCACTGACCAACCCCGACAACGACGAAGACTTTTATGTCATAGGAGGCATTACAAATGAGTAAGAAGTTCTATCAACTGACCAAGGTCAGCACCTACGAGGTGCTGGCTGAAAGCGAAGAAGAAGCCACGGCTCTCGTTCGTAAGGCATACGAGGAAGCGGAAGAACTCTGTTGGTGGACTGACACCATCAAAGTGATCAGCGCCGAGGATGACATCTGTCCAATTAACGCACAGTGGGATGAAGCCACACGAACATGGAGGGAGTACTGATGAGCAACATTTGTTTTGAGATACTGACTGAGTTGCAGTATTACTCGGGCATCGGAGAGAAGTGGGATTACTTCTACATTGAACCCCTTGATCTCCCGACCGACTGGGATGCCCTCAGCCTTGACGACAAGTACACCTTCCTCAATGAGGGCGGTTACTGGCACTCGGGTTACGCCACCGATGTCATCAACGAGTACGGCAAGATCGTTGATGTTGATGAGAACGACGAGGCTGGCGAGCAGGATGAAGTAGTCATCTGTTGCACGGCTGTGCCCAACACGCACGGCGAGTTCAAACACAACGATTATCAATCACCGAAGTAGGAGAGTCATGAATCCATTCAGCAAGTTAATCCTCATCGGCGCAGGAGTCAGCCTTGTGGTGGCTCTTGCAAGCCGAGATAGTGACCAGCCCACATGCAAGGTTGCCTTCCATGGCAACGGCACATGGGATGCCATTGGTTGGGACATCGCACTTGATGGTCTCAACAACTGTGACTTACCCCTTGAGTATGGTGACATTCCCGTCATCGTCAGTCCAAACGGAACATGGAGATACACCAAATGAGCAAGCCAATCATCAACCTGTCCCCCGAGGCGAAGCGTCGCCTGCAAACAGAACGCCGTCGCATCGCTCGTGATCAGAGCAAGAGCGCTCTCATAGAGATGGAGAAAGCCCGTGGCTCGCTCCGTTCCGATTCAAGGAACCAAAGGAATCGCACCAAGGAATCACAGGGAATTGCGATCATCCGCAACCTCGTGAGCCTGTGTCGTGCGGTCAATGCATCGTTCGGTGTCTCAGTACCGATTCACATGGGCGAAGCGCCTGTGGGCAGTAAATCACCAGTGGCATACACAGACGGCACAAAGATCGTCGTTAAGTACCCCATGCCAGTCACTGCCGATGAGGCTGGCAACACGGTGTACATCAATGACATTGAATCGCTCAAGCGATTGGTCAGCGAGGTCAAGGCTCTCCAGTATCACGAACTGGGACACATCCTGTTCAGCCAGCACATCAACTGGATGATGGCAGACTGCGGTTACGGCAACGACGAGTGGGTCAAGAAGTACCCCACTCTGTCCGAAGAGACAGCCACAGGTGTGCGCCGTTCATGGAACATTTTGGAAGATCAGCGCATGGAAACTGCGCTGGTCGCTCAGTCACCGTACCTTGCTCGCTACCTGACCTACTTGAGCGTCAACTGGATTCTCAATGAGGCGAACTGGAGCACCGACAACGGTGGCATTGACAAGTCATCCGAGAAGGGAATCGCCTGCCAGTATTTGTTAGTTATCAATCGTCGGTTCTTACCCATAGAACTACGCCGTAAGTCACGGAATAACTTCAACACTTACTTTGGCGACTACGCCACTGTCTCAGCCGAAGAAATTGTTCGGGAGTATTGCCGAGCAATATCGGTTGAAGACAAGGTCGTCGCTGTCGTCAAGTTCCATCAGTTGCTCAAGGCGCTGGACATCGTTCCCCCACAGTTTGATGACCACACTGGTCATCCCCGTAATGGGAAGCGCCCCGTGCAGGACTCGGCGGATTCGGCTGACGATCAGGATGAGGATGGCAAAGAGATCACCAAGGGTAAGTCTAAGGATAAGACTGAACCTAAGGATGACGCCAACGGTGACGACAAGTCAGACGGAAGCGGATCGGGCGATCCTCACGAGGGTGACGACAAGTCAGAGGATGGCGAAGGTTCATCCGCTGACGGTGACAACACCGATGACAGTGAGAACGAGAGTTCAAGCAACGCCAACGATGATGACCACTCCAACAATGATGGCGATGCCAATGATGACGGCGATGCCAATGATGACGGCGAGGGTGGTGGTGCTGGCGGTGACGGTGGCAATGAAAAGCCACAGCAAGACGCCGACGACGCTGTCACATCCGATGATGACACGACCTCTGACCTCAAAGATTTGTTGGATGAAATTGAGAACGAGATTCTCAATGACTCCGACATTGAGGACACCGTGCGAGCCATCAACGAGGACTTCAACCGAGGCGACCTCCGACAACTTGCCCCTGAGTTATCAGGCACGACGATGGATGATGAGGGCGCCAACCGAGCACGGGACATCGCTTACCGACTCAGTACGGCGTTTGACTCAGCATCATCATCAGCCCTACCAATTTGGGAAGAGGGTCATCGTGAGGGCGTCGTTAATGCCTTCCGCTACCGCACTCGCAACGCTGGTGACAACGAGTACCGTCGCACACTTACCTCAACGGGTAACACTGGCTTAGATGTCGCCGTAACTCTTATGTTAGATACGAGCGGTTCAATGACCAGTGTTGGTCGTGAGTTGGGCGTGAGTGCATTCGCCGTCAAGGAAGCCTGCGATCAAGTTGGCATTGATTGCACCGTGGTCACCTTTGACTCAGACTCGCAGGAGTTGTGGCGAGCGATTGATCGTCATGTTGACCCAGTCACACTAAAGCCAGGTGGTGGAACTAACCCCGAGAATGCGTTCAGGGTGTTAGATACACACCGCGAGGAGCAAAAGTACCACATCGTCATCATCCTCACGGATGGTGTTTGGAGTGGCGACATCAAGTGCCACAACTACGCCAGCGATGGTCGTGTGTTCTTGGGAGTCGCCTTTGGTGCTGAGGTTGACCCTGCTTATCTCATAAGGGTTGGTTGCAACCAAGTTGTCAGCATTGACGCAATAGAACAACTACCTGAGGTTGTCAGAAACTTTCTTCTGAACTTCCTTGGGTAGGAGTTGTTATCCAAATAATTGAGAGATACCGTCTCTCCCCCACCTCAGTAGTACATGGGGTGGGGAGATCGCAGTAAGTGTCCCGACTCGGGACAGCAGTAATAAAAACTAAACCACCAAACCACAAGGAGAACCATCATGGCTCGCATCAGCGACCTCACAGTTGGCAAAGAGTTTGAAATCTCTGCCAAAAAGTCCAAGACAGTCAGCGCACGATTAGCCGACAGCACTCGGGTTGAAATCCCCGTGGGCGAAACAGTCGTCATCGTCACCAACCAAGTTGACCCCGATGGCACCGAGTTCGCTCGTTGCATCCAAGTCCGTCGCACCAGCGGTGAGGTTGTCTACCTCCTCCCGAAGTTGCTCTCGGATGGCACCATCGTGACCTCAGCAGTTGCGCCAGCAGTCAACGCACCAGCGTCGGCTCAACCAGTCATTGCACAGCGCCCCATCGTTGACCCGATGGATGTCCGTCTTGACCCGTACCGCCCGTCATGGGACTTGCTCAAGAAGTATGTCTCACGCAAGTTGTTCGGTTCAATCAAGGACACCGACCTGTTGCTCCACTACTGGCGCACTCGTGACAACAATGGTTACTCCTCCAATGTCCTCTTTGAGGGTGACACACAGGCTGGCAAGACCATGTTCGTTCAGGTGCTTGCCTGCCTCGTGTCCAAGGAACTGGGCTTCCCCAAGCCACTGCCCGTATTCACCCTCAGCGGTTCCGCTGGTGTCACCGACTACGACTTGTTCGGTCAATCAGTCGCACACATCGGCGCCGATGGCGTAGAGCGCCTCGTGTTCCTCAACGGCATCATTGAACTCGCCAGCAAGGTGCCATGCATCTTGTACCTTGACGAGATCAACATGATGCCCGAGCGAGTCACCTCAACGCTCCACCCAGTCGCTGACGACCGACGCTCGTTCGTCAACCGTCAGAAGGCTGTGGAGTCCGAGGGCGAGTACCTCATGGCTCAGACCAAGATGAACACGGGTTGCTGGATTGTCGGCACCATGAACCCTGCTGGGTACCGTGGTACATCGCCCCTCAACGAGGCATTCGCAAACCGCTTCACGAAGCGCATCCCGTGGGGATACGACCGTGATGTTGAGACCAAGTTGCTCGGCTCGCCCAGCATGGTCTTGCTTGCGGAATCGCTCCGTGAGGCTCGTCGCCTCGGCTCCATCCAAACACCAGTCGGCACAAAGTTGCTGGCTGATACCAAGCAAGACATTGACAACCTCGGTGTTGAGATTGGTTTGGCTGTGTTCGCCTCGTTCTTCAACGAGCGTGAGCGCCCAAAGGTGGAAGCCATCATCAATGACAAGTCCATCCGCACCTTCTTGATTGAAGAGCGGGCTGGCAGAACTCCTCAGATAGTCGTCGGAGACGACGAAGGATACTGAGTAAGCAATGTCCTCGCTGGCTGGTTCCCCCATCAGTCAGCGAGGCTTTATCAACCACAACAACCAAAGGAAAATCCATGAATCTATTCAAGAGAGTTGCGCTGGCAAATGCCATTGTCGCAGAACACAATGCAGGAAAAGTACGGGCGGTGATTGCTTCCGAATACGGAATTACCGAAAATCAAGTCCAGTATTTACTGAAGCATGCTCGTGAGGCTGGCTTGTTTGTTCGCCCCACCAAGCGTGGTCGTAAGTCAAGCGCTCAGACAACCATGCGCCGTGCCGAGATTGCCAACCGTTACCGCTCAGGTGAAAGTGGTCCGAGCATCGCTCGCTCCCTCGGAGTGACCGTTGAGACCGTCTACACGAGCCTCCGCACCGTTGGTGTGGAACGACGCAAGCGAGCCAACACAGAGCGCAACAACGCCATCGTGGTGCGCTACCAGTCAGGTGAGTCGGGCGTCAAGATTGCCGTAGACCTCGGAG
>Ga0209353_10002284_pt1 | contig 10506 bp, 8 predicted proteins | sample LauGreSpBDMM15SD_2_FD_187561 | JGI IMG/M metagenome (GOLD analysis project Ga0209353, IMG submission 187561) | Freshwater lake microbial communities from Lake Michigan, USA - Sp13.BD.MM15.SD (SPAdes) (version 2) | ecosystem: Environmental > Aquatic > Freshwater > Lake | place: Lake Michigan, USA...
ATGCAGAATTATACTATAAACATACCAAAGACATGTCAGAATCTAATCAATGAGTTTTATTCGTATGAGTGGAGTAGCGATAGATTTGGAAAGCAATTAGATAAGCCCGTAGATTATATGAATCACTTAATAGATGCAGCTCGTTACGCTTCAATGATGAGGTTAAGTAACAAAGCAACAGCTGCAGGAAAATACATAATCAGCATAAGATAATGAGAACAGCAATACTATTAGCCGGTCCAATGAGAAGTACTAATGAAGTAATAGCTAACCATAAACAAATGGTTGGTGATTATGATACATTTGTTAGTTGTAAGGAAGAAGATTATAATGATTGGATTAATTCAGATTGGAATGCTAAACAAATTTATATTACTCCTATGGTTGAAAATAATACACAATGGGATGATAGTACATATTGGCAATATGCAAATCTAAGAAATGTAATATTAAATGTACCTGAATATAACATGTATATAAGAAGCCGTAACGATTTAGTATTCAAAAACGAGTTACCAATTAATTTAGAATCAATAGCTGATAATGAATTATGGAACCCTGATAGAATGTTTTGGGGACAGGAATGGATTAGTAATGGTACAATGAATGACCAATTTTATATAGGAGATAAAAATGTAATGAATATAGTTGCTAATTTTATAATAAACAATGAACCAAATGGTGATATAGCACAAACTCAATTATTAAAATGGCTAGAACTTAATAATGTAATATATAAAAAGTTTAGTAAATTTAACTTTACTAAAAATCATTTTGGATATAGTGGAATGGATGCATTAAAAAATATATAAATATATACATATGGATAACAAATACCTAAAAATCGGAGAAGCTCAAATAGATGAGAAAGCAGTGTTGGAAATGGCAGCATACATTAATCATTTAGAAAAAAACAATGCTAAACTATTGGAAGAACTTAAAGATGCTAAAGCATATCTAGCTGCTACACTACAACAAAGAGCAAGTGCGGAAGCTAAGCTAAGAAGTCTATCAGAACAAAGAGTACAACAAACAATCCCTATTACAAAGGCAATAGTAACAAACCTATCAAACATAGAATTGATAAACCCAGAACAATGGGGAGTACCTGAAGGGAGAGTAATAACAACACCTAAATCAAATAAAATATGAATAAAGAAATAGAAATCAAAGTACCTAAAGAATGGAGTGCAGTATCCCTTAAAGATTACTTAGCACTTCGTAAGGATATGGAAACGTATAAAGATGAACCTGAAGCAGTAGTAGCTTGTATGTTTCACCACCTATGCCACTTCCCAGTAGATTATTTGAAAGGATTAGATGTTGAGACCTATTCAGCTATTAAAGATGACTTGTTAGGATTCTTAGGTAAAACAGAACAGCCGTTACAAAGATTTATCAGTATAGATGGAATTGAATATGGATTTGAACCTGATTTAAGTAAGATAGCTTATGGAGCTTATGTGGATATATCTAAATACGATAACATAGGTATAGATGAGAAGTGGGGAGATATAATGAGTATTCTATATAGACCTGTTATTAGCAAGAATAAAACTCTATACAGTATTAAAGCATATGATGGTATAATAGATGGGGATAAATTCCTCAACGTAAACATGGATGTGCATTTCGGTACACTTTTTTTTTTAATAAGTTTACTAAAAGACTTGTTGAGTTGTACCCTGAGCTCTTTGAAGATGGAGGAGCTACCAATCAACATCAAATCAATTTTGGACGCAAATGGAAAAGCTATAGCTCACTTATCCAACTCTCAGGTAATAATATAGATAAGATGGATGAAGTAGTAAAAGAACCATTAGAAAAATGTTTGTTATGGTTAGCCTATCAATCAGATAAAGTAGAGTTAGAAGATTTGATGCACAAAGATGCTATGAAGAAAATCAGATAGGTATATTACTTTTGTTAGGATAATTGTTAAATCAATAAACAAATCAGATGAAGTTAAAAACAGTACAGGTCCCAAACCATATTGATAAACCAATACCTTCGTTTAGTTCACCAAGAAAAGATAGTAGGGTTGGATGTCTTTGTAGAAATAAGAACACTTACTCTATTAAATGCTGTGATAAAAGTATGATGGCACAAGGAATAGGATTAATTTATAAAACAACGTAGTATGGGTAATCCTTCTTATAATGCAAATCAGAGAGCTAATAGTGGTGTTTACTTCGGAGAGACTAGAGGAAGAGCAGTACCACACAATAAGCGTAGAGCTTGTTTATGTGCTGATTCGGACACTTATAGTATGGATTGTTGTAATGGAGCACTTATAGGACAAACAATAGGTCCTACTCAATCAGCAAAAGTACAAAGAGGAGCATTTAGCTCTGGGTTCTCATCTGGATTTGATATCGGAAATATATAATAAAAAAGATAGAATAATGTCTCAATTAAATAAAACACAGCTAGAAGCAGAAAATCAAAGTAGCTTCCCCAATAACAATACGGGCGCAATTACTCCATTACTATTAAGAGGATTCAATACTGATATGATTGATTCTTTAGTTGATGAAGGACAATATAATACTGATTCAGCTTCTTTATCAGGTAGTGTAGCATCAGTACAAAATCAGGTAAACGCATTGGTATTATCTGGTAGTGGTATAATAATACAAGAGGAAGGTGTATCGCAAGGTTCAGCTACAACAATGAACTTTGTAGGACCTATTATAACGGTAGGTGTAGCATCTTCAATAGCAACTGTAACAGTAAATTCATCAACATTAGCTACAACAGGTTCAAATATATTCGTAGGTAATCAAACAATAAACGGAAACATATCAGCAAGTGGAGCTTTTACAGCATCATTAAGACAAGGATATGCATGGATAGGTGGAGTAGGTAATGTTAATAATTTAGTAGCAACATCTTCATTCATAGCAATAGGAACATCGGGTACTGCTGGTACGTCTGGTACTTCAGGTACAAGTGGCACATCAGGAACTCGTGGTACTGCTGGTAGTGGTGGTTCATCTGGAACTTCTGGAACAAGTGGCACATCAGGTACTTCAGGCACATCTGGAATAAATGGTACAGCAGGAAGTGGAGGTAGCTCAGGTACTTCTGGCACAAGCGGAACATCAGGCACAAACGGAACTGCTGGTAGCGGAGGTAGTAGTGGAACATCAGGAACTTCTGGTACATCAGGTTCTTCAGGAAGCAGTGGTACAAGCGGCTCAAGTGGGACTAGTGGTACAAATGGTACGGCTGGTAGTGGAGGCTCTTCAGGCACATCTGGTACTTCAGGAGCAACAGGCTCATCTGGAGCAACAGGTTCGTCTGGTACAAGTGGCACAAGCGGAAGTAGTGGTACATCAGGCACTTCAGGAACAAACGGAACTGCAGGAAGTGGAGGAAGCTCAGGCAGTAGTGGAACAAGCGGTAGCAGTGGGACTAGTGGAACATCAGGTTCTTCAGGCACTTCTGGTACAAGCGGAACTGATGGTACTGCAGGAAGTGGAGGTAGCTCAGGTAGCAGTGGAACGAGTGGTACATCAGGTACTTCAGGTACATCTGGTTCAAGCGGAACAAGCGGTACTAATGGTACGGCAGGTAGTGGTGGAAGCAGTGGGACTAGTGGAACTTCAGGTACATCTGGTACAAGTGGTGTTAGTGGTGATTTATATCGTACAACATCCGTAAGTTCATTTACTTTAGGTAATGCAGGAACAATAACAGTAGCAACTGCATTAGCATATTCTCCAGCTCAATCAATAATAGTAGTTTTTGATACTTCAAACTTTCAAGAGTGTGAGGTAATAACTTATAATAGTGGAACAGGTGCATTACAATTCGCAGCACCAACTAGAACTGTTGGTAGTGGTACATATTCAGCATGGACTGTAAACTTAGATGGAGCTAGTGGAGGAGATGGTTCATCAGGTACATCAGGTACTTCTGGTACTAATGGTACAACAGGTACTGCTGGAAGTAGTGGTACATCAGGAACTTCCGGTACGAGTGGGACTAGTGGAGTGAGTGGTAGTTCTGGTTCAAGCGGTACTTCAGGAACATCAGGTACATCTGGTGTAAGTGGAAGTGACGGAACTAGTGGTACAAGCGGAACAAGCGGAGTTAGTGGTAGCTCAGGCTCATCAGGAACTTCTGGTACTAGTGGAGTAAGTGGGTCATCAGGTAGTAGCGGTACATCTGGAACAAGTGGGACTAGTGGTAGTTCTGGTTCAAGCGGAAGTAGCGGTACTTCAGGTACATCCGGAACTTCTGGGACTAACGGAACTGCTGGTAGTGGAGGAAGCTCAGGTAGTAGTGGGACTAGTGGAACATCAGGTTCTTCTGGGACTAGTGGTACATCAGGAATAAATGGTGGTGATGGTAGTAGTGGCACATCAGGTACTTCAGGAACATCTGGTACTTCTGGAATTAACGGGGTAACAGGAAGTAGTGGTACTTCAGGAACATCGGGTACTTCTGGAATCAACGGAGTAGCAGGAAGTTCAGGAACATCTGGCACAAGTGGTACTTCAGGTACATCAGGTACTTCTGGAATAAACGGAGTAGCTGGAAGTAGTGGTACTTCCGGTACTAGTGGAACTTCTGGATTAGGTTCAAATGGTACATCAGGAACATCTGGTGTAAGTGGAGCTGGTTTCCCTTTTAGTGGCTCAGCTGAAATAACTGGTTCATTAATTGTGACAGGTAGTATTAGAAATGTAGTAATATCATCTTCTATATCATCTACAACATCTTCAATTGATTTAAGAAAGAGTAATTTCTTTACAGCAGGCGTAAGTACAGGTAATACACATTTTAATATAACAGCATCTTTAGGTGGACAAAGTTCACAAATATTAGTAACAACATTGGCTACAAGTTCTTCAATAGGATTTAGTTCAAATGTATATCAGAAATCAGGTTCACAATATGTACCTACTCCAACAATTGGTTCATTAGACCTTTTAGAATTATTTACCTTTGATACAAATAAAGTATTAATTACAAATACAACAAATTTTGCACAAACTGCACCTCCTCCTTCAGTTTCAATTTCAGTATTCTATTTAGTAGCAGCTGGAGGCGGAGGAGGCGGTGGAGCTGGTGGCGGAGGTGGTGGTGGATTCCGCTCAAACATTACCGGTTCAGGTGGTGGTGGAGCTGCAGAAGCTGCATGGACTCCTAATACAGGCGTAGCATATAATATTAAAGTAGGTGCTGCTGGAGCATCAGCTGGAACTGGAACATCAGCTCAAGGTGGTGATGGTGGAACTTCATACATTACAGGTAGTGGAATTTATATTGTATCTACTGGAGGTGGTGGTGGTGGAGGTTTCACTACAAATAAAGCAGGTAGAGCTGGAGGCTCCGGTGGTGGAGGAGGTTCAACAACTGATGCATCTGGTGCAACAGGAGGAGCTGGAACTGCAAATGAAGGATTTGCTGGTGGAAACCATGCAACAGTTGCACCAGCACCTTACTTTTCAGGAGGTGGTGGTGGAGCAGGTGCAGTAGGTGGAACTAAAGTTGGTTCGGTATCAGGAGCTGGTGGAGCTGGTATATTACATAACATTGATGGAAATAACTACTACTGGGCAGCTGGTGGTGGAGGAGGTGGCCAAAATGGTACTGTTACTGGTGGAGCCGGCGGTATTGGTGGTGGTGGCGGAGGCGGTGTTTCTGCTGGAACTGCTGCAGGTGCTGGTGGCGGTAGTGCTAAAAATACTGGTGGTAATGGTACTACGGCAGGTAATGGTGGTAATGGAGGAACTAACACAGGAGCTGGTGGTGGTGGTGAAGCTGTAACATTAGGAACAGCAGGTACAGGTGGTAGTGGTATATTAATTATATCAGTACCTTCGGGCACAACTGCAGCATTTAGTGGAGGAGTAACTCAAACAAATGCAGTTGTTGGTGGAAGAACTGTTTATACAATCACTGCAGCAGGAACAAGTGATACAATAACATTTAGTTAATAAATAAAAATAAATAATATATGGCACATTACGCAGTATTAGATGAAAATAACATAGTAGTAGATATGTTCGTTGGAAAAGACGAAGATGAAATAGTACTTGATGAAAACGGAAATCCTTATAATTGGGAAGTATATTATGGAGCTAAAAGAACTTCATATAATACTTTCCACGGAGTACACAAATTAGGCGGTACTCCATTCAGAATAAATTATGCTGGATTAGGATATACATACGATGAAAGCAAAGATGCTTTTATTCCTCCTCAGCCTTTCCCATCTTTTCTTTTTAATGAAGAAATATGTGATTGGAAAGCACCAATAGAAGTTCCAAATGAAGAAGGTAAATTCTTTGTATGGAATGAAGAAATAGTTAATTGGGTAGAGATTACAAATTCTTAATATGCAGACCTTAATCACTAAAATTAAGTTTACAATTGTTAAATAATAAAATAAACAAATAATATGAAATTAGAAACTCAAAATTCGTATATCACTAATCCTCAATTCGTAGGTGGTGTAGCCGTATCATTTATATCTGGCTCAGCATTTGCATCAGCATCAGCAAACAATCCTCAATTTGGATTTGTAGCTGGAGGATTGTATGTTGGAAATACTGGTACATTAGTGGCTAAGACATGGGATGGTTCAGTTTTAACATTAGTATCAGCATCAGGATTTTTACCTGGTATATTTACTGCTGTTAGTGCATCATCTACTGCAAACAATGTAGTGGCTTTAAGATAATAAATAAAATTAAGTAATGTTAAATTACAACCTTAATATAAACTCACCACTTCAACAAGAGAAGAAGAATGAGGATGTAAAACCTCCTATTAATTGGACTTTTCAATCATTCGCTAGTGCTTCTGATAGTACTGATTTAGGTGAATTAGGATTTGCTACAATGAGCATTAATGCACCTAATTCAAACTGTATTCAGGTATCTAATGATAATAGTGGAGATTTTACAACTGATGCTCAGTTTCCAGTAACTGCTAGTATGACTGGTAGTAATTGGCCTATAACAGGTTCAACTACAATGAGTTTACTTACATCAGGTATAACTTATGACCCAGCATCAGTAAATCAATATTACTTTGCAGCTATAAGTGCATCTGCATTGGATATTTTTAATAATCCAAGCTATACAGGTAGTAAAATAACAAATAGCTTTTCAGCATCTGAATTTTTTAGATTCTATACTGATGGAAGAATATTTCATACAAAAGGAAATATATACAACCCAATAATTAATTGGAGAACAAAAAATGTATCTCCTATTAATGATTTTACTCAAATAAATGGGTATTCAGCATCATTTAGTATAGTAAAAAATTTAAATGAATCTTTAGCAAGTATTCAAGAAGTAACTGGTAGTGCGCAATCTAGTTCATTTAATAACAACTATGCACTTAACATAACTGCATCATTTACATCAAATGTAAATAATGTGACAGGTTCAACAACGATGTCATTTGAAATACCAGAAGCTGGACTAGTTCAAACGGCTAGATTTTTTAATCCAAATACAACTGTAGCTTATGCTACTGGTTCTTTTGTAGCAATGAGTAATTCTCCTTATTCAATAACATCAAGTGTAATATTCAATAAAGGAAATTTATCTACTGCTTCAATTAATTGGAATCAAATAGCTAAATCAGATTCGCAAGATTTAGAAAATGATGGTAATTTTATAAATGGTAACTCATCATCTTTTAATATTGTTAAAGATAGAAATGTATCAGTTATTGCTTATCCTTACGCTAGTGCATCACACAATGGTACATTTAGTAATGATTATGCATTTAATATAACATCTTCTTTAACTGCTAGTATATCAGCAAATACAACAGGCTCGGTAACAATGAGCTTGATTATACCTGAAATAGGATTTTCAACTTCATCTAGGTTTTTTAACGAAACATCTGCTGGAGTTTATATATTTAGTTCTTCATTTGCAGCAACAACAAATTCATCTTCTTATAATATTACAGCAAGTATTATTAACAACAAAGGTAATATTTGGAATTCAAAACTTAATTTTTTAGCTACAGGTTCAAACTATGATAGCTATTCAATATATACTATACCTACACAATTCAATATTTTTAAAGATATTAATGTAAATCCAATTGTAGTTCAGCAAAATGTAAATTTATTAGCATATCCTTTAACTGCATCTAAATCAGGTATATTACAAACACAATACGCATTTAATTTTGAGACTGAAGTAACTGAAAGTGGAACATATCCAATATATCAAGTTCATACATACCCAACTACATCATTGGATATAACTCCTGCTGGAACATCTTCTTTAAGAAATGATTCTGGTAGTATATTTTCATATACCGAATTGCCTTATACAGCTTCATATAACATAACTGCTTCTGCATTTATCAATAAGATACCTGCATTTGATGTTTCTATCATCGTATTAGGTGGCGGAGGTGGAGCTGGTGGAGGCTCTACAAACCCTGGTGGTGGTAGAGATGTAGCTGGTGGCGGAGGTGGAGCTGGTGGGTTCTTACAATATGATTTTCCAATAGTTCCAAATGTATCTTATGATATTCTTTCAGTAGGAGCTGCTGGTACTGGTTCTAATGCTGGAACAAAGGTTGCACAAAACGGAACAAATACTTTAGTTAAAGTATGGTTAGGTCCATTTCCTGCAAATGGTACTGGTTCATTAGAAGCTGGAGGTGGAGAAGGAGCTCAAGAAAATCCTAACGGACCTAACTTCAATCAAAATGGTGGTGATAGCGGTGCAGCTAGTTTAACACATACACCAAATGGAGTATATACAATTATTGCACAAAAATCATCATTAGCAGGAGGAGCAGGAGCTACAAATGATAATGCTGGTGGTGGTGGTGGAATAACTGGAAGTGGACAAGCTGGAGATAGTGCACTAGCGGCAGGTGGTGGATTAAACTTAGGTGGTGGTGGTGGTGCTTGGCAAAGTTCTTATAATGGTTCTGGTTCAATAGCACCAACAATATTCTTTCATTCTGCTTCGTTTACTTGGACTGGTTCAGGTGGATTTGGTTCTCAAACTGGAAATGGAAATAACGCAACTGCTTTAGGTGGTGGAGGTGGTGGTGCATTTGCATCATCTTCTTTGATAGGTGGTAATGGGATGGGTGGAGCAGTTATAATTGCTTATTCAGGCTCAACTAAACTAACAGTACCTAACGGAACAATTACAACATTCTCAAATGGTGTGACTTGGCATTTAATTAAAAATACAGGTTCATTCTATTATACATACGAACCAAAACCAAACCCTGAAGAACAAAATTATATTTGGAGAACTGACACATTAGTAATTGCTGGTGGCGGCTCTGGTGGTACTGATGAAGGTGGAGGTGGTGGTGCCGGTGGTTATTCATATAACCCATACACTTACTATGAACTTGGTAGAACATACACAGTAACTGTAGGAGCTGGACAACCTGCTGTAAATCAAATTACAGCATCTCGTTCTGGAAGTAATTCTTTTATTACTGATACATCAAATGGACAAGTTTTAATATTTGCTAAAGGTGGTGGTGCTGGATTTGGAGTAGATGGTGGTTCGGGTGGTGGTGCATCAAACGCCGGTGGTGGAGGTGTTGCATTCCCTGGATTTATAAATTACAATTTTTATGTATCATCATCACAAACGCAAGGATTTGGTGGAGGTTCAGCTGACCCTAGTTTTGCAGAAGCTGGTGGAGGAGGAGGAGCTGCTAATAGTGGTAGTAATGGAAGCCAGAGTCCAACAGCACCAGGTATTGGTGGAATAGGTAAATATGATTTATCATTTACTCCAATAGGTGTTTGTGGTGGAGGAAACTCTTGGAGTGGACCAACTAATTCTGGAAATAATGTAACTATATTTGGAGGTGCCGGTGGAACAACAAACCCACCAAATTCTGGTTCAGCAGCGCCGGCTAATAGAGGCGGTGGTGGTGGAGGAGGTAGAAATCCTGGTCAATTTGGCGGTGCTGGTGGTAGTGGTAAAATACAAATTAGTTACGCTGGTACTTCTAGAGCAACAGGTGGACAAATAGAAACTGGATTAATATCTGGTTCTTACTATACATTACACACATTTACCGCAAGTGGGAACTTTATTCCAATAAGATAAAAAAATTACTATATTTTTATATATAATTGTTAAATAACTAAATACAAATAATATGAACGCAAAACAAGTACTAAATAAAATATTAACTGTTCTTTCATTAGAGAGAGAAGAAGTTTTATTAACATATGCTAAATTAGCAGATGGTACGATATTAGAATCTCCTACTTTTGATGTAGGTGAAATGGTAGAGGTAGTTTCAGAAGATGGAACTAAATCTCCAGCTCCAAACGGAGAACATGAATTAATGTTAAAAGATTCAGAAGGAAACGATGTTAGAATCAAAGTAATGACTACCGATGGTAAGATTACTGAAAGAGAAAACGTTGAATTAGAATCAGTAGCCGGTGGTGACATGGGTGATGATGAAGCAGTTGCAACTGATGAAACTGCAGAACCAATTGATGAAGATATGAAAAAGCAT
>Ga0209353_10002285_pt1 | contig 10505 bp, 14 predicted proteins | sample LauGreSpBDMM15SD_2_FD_187561 | JGI IMG/M metagenome (GOLD analysis project Ga0209353, IMG submission 187561) | Freshwater lake microbial communities from Lake Michigan, USA - Sp13.BD.MM15.SD (SPAdes) (version 2) | ecosystem: Environmental > Aquatic > Freshwater > Lake | place: Lake Michigan...
TTTACCCTGCAACCAAGCCATTGATTCTTTCAGTGTGGTTGCAAAAACCAGCCACAAAGCCCACATCCAAGCTGGTGATATCGCTACCGAGGGCCAGGGTGACTCAAAGCGAATCCATCCTAATTGAATCAATAGGGTATCAACAACTAAACCATAGATTAGAACCTTGAATAAAAATTTGTATTCAGATACCGCATTGGCGTGAAGCCAAAGATAAATACCAATACAAAATGCAGAAACACTAATCGCAATCCAAATCTGCTGATGCGCTGCCCCCAAGATGCACGCAAACCAAGCGGCTTGGAATAAAACAAAATTCCAGATCTTGCGCCAGACATCCCTTGAAATAGCTAAAGTCGCCAATGTCAGCCTTAACGCTTATAAAAAGCCAGGGTTACTTCACCAAGGTAAATTCCAAACTTACTCATCGCTGCCTTATTGAGCATGACCTTATCGTCCATCAAATACATCCAATCATTGAACTGAACATGATACGTTGTGCCATCCACGGGTAAGGCGAGTGTGTATCTCCAATTAAGAGCATTACCGGCCATCTCTCCAACGGCTTCGCCAATCACATCGCTTGCCGTTCCTGAATATCGTCCGGGCGAGAGCTCCGTTAGTGTCCAAATACGTTTTTGCTTAGTACCGTCCGAGTAGGTAAAGTCTTCGTCTAGCACCCCAACCCGCTTACCATCTTTCATCTCCCACTTCGCTTTGATCACCACCTTAAAACGCTTGACTACCTCACCGCTACGATCCGTAAAGATCCCGTAGGCATCAATATCGCCATTAAAGTAAGTAGCTAAATCTAGCTTTGGCACCTCTTTGCTATACATCTGCACGGTTGGGCTCGAGCACGATGCCACACCTATCGCTACGAGTAAAACAAGCAGGATATTTTTAAGACAATAGAAGAGATTCATGATGATTAATACCTAAGAGAAAAAATCGTTAAGGGTTCGGGCAATTTGCTGCAATTAATGCGGGTGGACAACGGGTGGCAATCAGTGCTGAACGCAGTTTGGGAGCGCTAGTCCGTTCATCCAACCAGATCCCAAAAAAAGCTTTCGCAAAGGCCTCACCAGGCACATCGCCGATGACCTTGCCATTGTGTAAGAACATGGTGCCTTTATCCGGAAGGTGAAGCCCAATTAAGGTATCGCCCGACGCAATATCTGGAAATATCTTTTCTAAGCTTTGCAACCATAGTGCACGCTGCTTCTCAGAAACACCCTGACGACTCATCTCAACAATCGTGCGCTTAGCAAGATCATTTCCTTTAAACGCACGAATATATTGGATCTCTAAGGCAAAGCCATTTTGCCCCTTGGGATCGGCCACATAATAGCGTGCATCGTAGACATCAAAACCCCAAAAGGTCAAACGCCCCTGACCCTGAAGCGTGGCGGTCTCCAAGTAACCGTATACCGGTGACTTCCCTGCGGCAGGCGAATTCGACCAGCCCATAGGACTTAAGCCAATCAGTAAAGACAACAAGAGCGCGTGGCTTGATTTCATACTCTTAGCATAGAGGAGTTTTGTGACGGGTGCACAAGAGTACTTCGCAAGCTCTAAAAGAGCATAAAAAAACCCGCTCCGAAGAGCGGGTTCTAGGTGATTTAGAAAACTAAATCCAACTGATGCTTAGGTTGCTTCCGTATTTAAGGTATCACCACGTAATGTTGGGTAACGTACGTGATCAACTAGCTCTTGGATATCTTGCCGTGGAGCTGGGGTTACCAAGCTCACGAGAATGATGGCCGCAACACCGAGAGGCACACCAAAGATACCAGCTGAGATTGGCTGAATACCATACCAGAGCTCAACCGGTGAGGTGATATTAAACACACCGCGCAACCATGGCTGAGTCATGATCATGTAGTACACCGTAATACCAAGACCTAGGATCATACCGACGCAAGCACCCGCCTTCGTTGCACGCTTCCAGAAAATACCTAATACCAATGGGGGGAAGAATGCAGCCGCAGCAAATGAGAACGCAGCGCCCACGAGGAACAAGATATCAGCAGGCTTTTGCGCAGCCACATAGGCAGCAGCAAGTGCCACAACCACCAACAAGATTTTTGAAACCAAAACACGGCGTGATGCTGGTGCATTTGGATCAAGCATTTTGTAGTACAGATCATGAGACAACGCATTTGCAATGGTTAAGAGCAAGCCATCAGCAGTTGACAGAGCTGCAGCCATACCACCCGCTGCCACCATGCCAGAGATCACGTAAGGCAAGCCACCAATTTCTGGAGTTGCTAACACAATGATGTCACCACCAATGGTCATCTCAGCTAATTGCAAGATACCGTCTTTATTGATATCCGCTACCGATAACAAGGCAGCATCGACTTTCGCCCACGCTGTAATCCAAGCCGGCAACTTATCAAATGGTGTTCCTACTAGGACCGTAAAGACCTCGTATTTCACCAAAACGGCAAGTGCTGGTGCTGTGAAGTACAGCAAGAAAATGAAGAACAAGGACCAAGTCACAGACTCACGCGCTTGTTTTACCGACGGAGTCGTGTAATAGCGCATCAAGATATGTGGCAAGGCAGCTGTACCCACCATCAAGCAGAAAATCAGAGCTAAGAAATTACGGCGCGATGTATCAAAGGCTGTCCGTGCTTTTTCGTCACCTGCTGGGTCTCCCGCAAATTGCTGCCCATGACGAGGCATGTTAGCAAGTTGGTTAGAGCGATTGGCTGCACCGGTTCTTTGCGCTGTCCAAGCCTTCTTAGCAGCTTCCGCATCTTTTGGAACGGCAGCTAAGGCTTTTTCAGCAGCAGCGATTTCGTCTGCAGGAGCATTAGCAGCTTTCAAATCAGCCACTTTCTTCTCAGCAGCCGCTTTATCCGCAGCTAATGCAGCAGGAACGTCTTTTAACTTCTCTGTAAGTGCATCTGCACGTGCTTTAAAGATTGCGCGTACTTCCAACTCTTTGGGATCTTTGATCAACTCCGCTTCTTTAGCAGTCACTTTTTCAAGTTGCTGACCATAAATCAGCTGTGGAACTGGGAAGCTAGTTTGCTTAACCGATAACCAAACCACAGGAATCAGGTAAGCAATGATCAAGATGATGTACTGAGCAACCTGTGTCCAGGTCACCGCACGCATACCACCTAAGAACGAGCAAACCAAAATACCTGCAAGACCCAAGAACACACCAAGCTCAAAAGGAACGCCAGCCAAACGGGTGGTAATTAAACCAACACCGTAAATCTGTGCCACCACATATGTGAATGAGCACAAAATTGCTGCCACGATTCCTAAAAAGCGTGGGAGATTACCGTCATAACGAGCGCCCAAAAAGTCAGGCACTGTAAATTGACCAAACTTACGCAGATAGGGAGCCAAAAATAATGCGACTAAGCAATATCCACCAGTCCAACCCATGATGAAGGCAAGTCCACCGTAGCCGGTGAGGTACAAAGTACCTGCCATACCGATAAAGGAGGCTGCAGACATCCAGTCAGCACCCGTTGCCATACCGTTATAGAGTGCAGGAACGCGTCGACCCGCCACGTAATATTCTGCGGCGTCATTGGTACGGCTCATCACGCCGATACCGGCATAGAGCAATACAGTCGCGCCCAAAAATACGTAACCAATCATGGCACGGCCCATGCCCATTTGCTCGAGGATCCCAAGGACCACAACGAACAGAATGAATCCGCCGGTATACCAAGCGTAGATTTTATTTAGTTGTTTTTTAAAGGCTGCGTTACTACCGCCGCCGCCAAAGACGCTTCCGTCATTAGGTGTCATTCCAGCCATGATTAATCTTCCTCCACTTCGGCACAGTCATATTCTTTGTCAAGATTGTTCATGTAATGAGCGTAATAAGCAATGATAAGAACATAAATTACTAACGAACCTTGGGCGCCCATCCAGAAACTAAAGGGCCAACCAAAGAAATTAAAATTTAGATCTCGCGCGTAAAAACCAACAACAAAGGTCACGATAAACCAGATCGCTAAAAGCAATGCCGTTATGCGTAGATTCTTAGACCAATATTCTTTATGCGATTCTGTTAATTGCATAACAGTTTCTCCTTAAGTTATAAAAAAAGACTGCAAACTTCGAACTTCTACTTCATTGTGCTAAACAGTCAGACCGGTCTCCCGTTCTAACTGTTTTGCAAATTTGGGCTCAAAATCCTTCAGATGCCTAATGATTTTTACCGCTTCTTCAGGCTCTTGGCGATCCACATAAACCCTTGCTAATTGATACCAGCCATAAGGGCTCATGGGTTGTAATTGGGTATTTTTCTTCAAGACCTTGATGGCTTCATCAAAACGTCGCTGCTGAATTAGGGTTAGCCCTAGTCCGTACCAGGCTAAATCCATCTTTTCATCGAGGTTTAAGGCCTTGCGAAAACTAAACTCGGCATCTTCAACTTGACCAATTTCTTCTTGTAAAAAACCAAGGTTGTACCAAGAATAGGCTGGCGCATCCGAGCGCTGCACCACAATTTTATAGAGAGTAATAGCGCCGGCCTTGTCCCCTTCTTGGGTTTTTAAGTAAGCCAGGCTAGAAAGTACATAGGGGTCGTTCGGATACTCCCGCAACATCTCTTCAAACACCTCTGTTGCCCGTTTCTTTAACCCAAGCACAATGAGGGACGAGGCCCAATATTTAAAAAGATACCAGCGAAGATCACGTTTTACTGACATAGCTCAACCCCTATCGATACACAATGCTCTATCTTGGCAAGGGTTACCGCAATATATAAAACAGCCACAATACAAAACGCCACAAATGGAATTTGATGATCCGCAATTTGCTTCGGGGAAATAAAGCGAGCCGTTGCACTCCAGGGTTTATTCACGATTTGGAATAGCTGATAAAACAAATTAGTATCACGCTTTTGCCCAGAGAGCACAAATAACAGGCCCTGACCGATTAAAGCAAGGCCGCCTATATATAGAATTAACTGGGCAATGTTTAAAAATAAAAGCACTCAAAAGCCTTTTGCTTATTGGAAAAAACCCAATCAGCATTATGGTCGGGGACCGAATACACCCAAATCAGTGATTTCCCTTAGTTTTTACTAAAATATTAGTGTTTACCCTGAAATAGTGGGAGATATTTACCCCCTTGCTATCCAGGCGCCCTGTTTTGCTAAGTTTTTTAGCTCCTGAAAGCTACTAGCCTCTTTTTTAATGCCTTCCCAAAGACGCAAGAGTAATTCACTGGTCGCCAAGGTATCGCTCGCTGCTTGGTGTCTAACGGCGCATTCCAAGCCCATCTCCTCAAAACCAAGGATTAAGCGTCGCCCTGAAATACGACTCTGAAAAATCAAATACAAATCCTTAAGTACCCCATCGGCTGGGTACAAAATGGTCTCCCCTGGTGCATAGTAAGCCTCAATCGAATAGCGCAGAAAATAATCTACGTCCGCTATAGCCATTTTGAAGAATGGCAAAACTCGCATTAACTGCTGCCGCAGATTTTGCACGAGACTACTCGAAGAAGATGCTAATTTTTTCAGGGCCATAAGAAGTGTTGATTTGGCTTACTGATTCTTCAATATATCTAAATCGAAATGTAATTAAGCCATTACTGTCCGATAAAGTATTGTATAAAGTGTCAAGAATATCCCTATTAACCTGCTGATTTTTGGAACATCTATGTTAACCGCACTAGTCGTGGTTTTTGTCTTAGCCTATGCAGCCATTGCCTTTGAGCATCCTTTAAAAGTTAATAAATCTGCCTCTGCACTAATTGGAGCGGGCTTATTATGGACAATTTATGCAACCCTTTCACATGACCCCACTCATGTAGGTAAAGAGCTCTCGGAAACTCTCGTTGCTACAGCATCAATTGTTTTCTTTTTAATGGGCGCCATGGTAATCGTTGAAGTGGTTGATGCCCATAACGGCTTTGAAGTTATTACCTCGAAGATTAAAACAAAAAAGTTATCCACACTGATGTGGTTAGTTGGCTTTGTAACTTTTTTTCTAAGCTCCATACTTGACAATCTCACAACTGCTATTGTCATGGTGTCTTTAATGAAAAAATTATTAGATAAACGAGATGATCGTTTATTTTTTGCTGGCATTATTGTCATTGCCGCAAATTCAGGTGGCGCGTGGTCACCGATTGGCGACGTAACAACAACAATGCTCTGGATTGGTGGTCAAATTACTGCTTTAGAGATCATCAAAGGCGTCTTTATTCCATCTGCTATTAGCCTATTAATACCGCTAGTCGTTATTGCCATCATGTTAAAAGGTAAAGCAGTTATTTCACCGAATAGTAGTGCACAAAATACAAAACAGAACTTCACCAACCCCTTTGAGAAGAATGTGATGTTCTATCTTGGCTTGGGTGCGCTAATTTCTGTGCCGATCTTTAAAACAATTACTGGTCTACCGCCGTTCATGGGCATCTTATTTGGTCTTGGCATCATTTGGCTAATCGGTGATTTAATGCATCATCAAAAGGAAGAGGCTAAGAAACAAACCCTTACTCTGGTGCACGCACTCTCCAAAATTGATATGAGTTCCATTATATTTTTTATTGGAATTCTTCTAGCAGTGGCAACTCTTGAGCATACTCAAATCCTAAGTGCCATTGCACAATGGCTTGATAGTACTGTCGGAAATCAGGCTTACATCGTTATCTTGATTGGTTTAGTAAGCGCGGTCGTCGACAATGTTCCATTGGTGGCAGCTTCCATGGGCATGTATAGCCTTGAACAATATCCAACGGATAGTTTTTTATGGGAGTTCATCGCATATTGTGCTGGCACGGGTGGCTCTATCCTAATTATTGGTTCCGCAGCAGGCGTGGCGGCAATGGGTTTAGAAAAAATTGACTTTTTCTGGTATGTGAAACGGATAAGTTGGTTGGCGTTAATTGGCTATCTAGCAGGTGCCGTCACTTACATAATCCAATACAACTTGCTTCATTAGCTTTGCGATGTACCGACTCATTGCCTTTGACGCCTATGGAACCCTCTTTGATGTGTATTCCATTGGCGCATTGGCTGAGAAACTTTTTCCGGGTCAGGGCAAGGCCTTATCCGTTTTATGGCGTGATAAGCAGTTAGAGTACACACGCCTGATTTCTTTAAGTGATCCACAAAATCCGAGCGGTAGCAAACACTACCAATCATTTTGGAATCTCACAATTGCGGCCTTGCACTATTCCTGTAAACAGCTAGGACTCCATCTGTCCCAAGACGATGAAGCTCAATTGCTGGGGCAATATGCCAAGCTCGACCCATTCCCTGAGTCTGCAGACGCTCTGAAAGTTATTCATACCAGTGGCCTGAAGACCTGCATCCTATCCAATGGCAACCCAGAGATGCTTACTTGGGCAATTAATCATAGCCAATTAGAAAATGATTTAGATGCAGTAATCTCGGTTGATGAAGCACGCCAGTTCAAAATTACACCGGCCAGTTATCAATTGGTATTAAATCATTTTTCAATTGCTAAACAGGAAGTGTTATTTGTTTCGTGCAATGCTTGGGACATCATTGGCGCTAATTGGTTTGGCTTTAATACCTTCTGGGTAAATCGATATCAACTGCCATTTGAGGAGATTGGTTTAGCGCCAACCCAGGTTGGTAAAAACCTCAACGACCTTAGAGTCTTTCTAAAAGCTTAAGTAAAGATCATAGCCCCGATTTCATACAGTAAGTAAGCGATACCAGCAGCTAAGATGGCATAGACTACCGTACTAACAAAGGTTCTTCCCAAAAAACCAACTCGCTCAAGTAAAAAAGATAAAAAGGGTTCTGGGTTAGCTTCCTTTCTCCACCTCAAAAAAGCGACAATGGCTTGATAGATATTAAACACCAGCCAAAGAGCCAGAGCAATATTAATGAGAAGAATGACGTATTCCATACCCTGATTCTAGAGCTTTTTATTTTTATAGTGAATGTCATTACAATTCCACAAACACTCTGAAAGCATATCTTGGATTTCGCTTACCTCATCGATTTATTTCTTCATCTAGATAAAAATTTAGCACTGATTGCTAGTGAATGGGGTACGTGGATCTACGTTTTACTCTTTGCCATTATTTTTATTGAGACCGGTTTGGTGGTCATGCCTTTTTTACCAGGCGACTCTTTGCTCTTCGTTGCCGGAGCCCTAACTGCCGTGGGTGAGCTAAGCCTTCCGCTTTTAATGTTTCTCTTAACCAGTGCAGCGATTCTTGGGGATGCGGTCAATTACTCGGTTGGGCGCTATGTTGGTAATAAAGTATTTTCTTGGGAAAACTCACGTTGGTTTAATAAGAGGGCGTTTGACCAAGCCCACGCCTTCTATGAAAAACATGGTCCGATCACGATTGTGATTGGGCGCTTTCTTCCTTTTATCAGAACCTTTGCGCCCTTTGTTGCTGGTGTTGCCCAAATGCGCTACCCAGTCTTTGTTTTCTATAACATCATTGGCGGCATCATTTGGGTTTGCAGCCTAACTGCCTTAGGCTACATGATTGGTGATCATCCTTGGGTTAAAAGTAATTTTTCCTTAGTCGCACTAGCAATGATCATCATTCCGGGTCTTCCCGCGCTATGGATTTTCTTAAAAGAATTACTGGCGCGGTTTCGCAAGTGAGCCCCCCATCTATCATATGAACACTATTGATCACCAAAACAAACCGATTGTCATGATTGGTAGCGGCCTAGCAGCCTATACCCTCATTCGGGAAATACCGCAAACTGAATACCGAACAGGCAATTACTGTCGTGACTCAAGAGAGCGGGGATTTTTATTCAAAGCCTATGCTATCCACTGCTTTTGCTTCTAAAAAAGATGCTCAGCAACTAATCTCCACAAGCGCAGCAAAGATGATGGAGCAACTCAATATCCAAATTCATTCTTATAGTAATGTGTCTGCGATTGATCCTAGTAATCACTCTCTTTTGTTGCAGATTCCTGATAACAAAGAACATGTCTTACAGTATTCAAAGTTGGTCCTGGCCTTAGGTGCTGATCAAATACGCTTAGATATTGCTGGCGATGCGACTGATCAGATATTAACGGTCAATGACCTTCAGGACTACGCCGACTTTAGAGAGCGTATTACCAATATAAAAAGTGTTCTTATTCTTGGGGCTGGCTTAATCGGCTGCGAGTTTGCGAATGATCTCAGTCTGGGGGGGTACCATGTGGAGGTAGTCGACTTAGCCGATCAAGTGCTAGGGCGCCTACTACCAAAAGAGATTGCTATTGAGCTCCAATCAAAGCTGTCTGATTTAGGTGTGGTGTGGCATCTTGGTACTAGTGCAAAGACCGTTTCAAGAGCAGAAGATGGATTTGAAATCGGTCTTGCTAATGGGGATGTTTTACATGCAGATTGTGTACTTTCTGCAATTGGTTTGCGCCCCCGTATCAACTTAGCCAAACTTGCTAATATCAAGACCAATCGTGGCATTGTGGTTAATCGTCAATTGGAAACAAGCATCCAAGGAATTTATAGTCTCGGCGATTGCGCAGAAGTAGAAGGCCATGTCTTGCCTTACGTGATGCCCATTATGCAGGCTGCGCGTACGCTTGCAAGTATTTTGGCTGGTCACGATAGTGTCCTGACCTACCCCGCTATGCCAGTGATGATTAAGACTCCAGCTTTACCTCTGGTGGTATCTCCGCCTGCATCTGGTAGCGAGGGCTCATGGACGATTAAACCCATAGAGAATGGCATTGAGGGTTTGTTTTATGGCCCTCAATCGCAATTACTGGGTTTTGCGTTAGCGGGTTCAGCAACTGCGCAACGCGCCTCCCTAACCAAACTATTGCCCAATATTTTGGGCGATTAAGCTTAAGTAATTAGCAACGTACTGAGGAGACCAATCAATGCGCATGATCTTATATCTGATGGTGGCTTTAATACCCATTGCAATCGTGTACTCGCGCTTTTTAGATGGCAGCAAACTCAAGGATTTTTTTCTAGCTGTGTCCTACCTCAGTGTTATGGCGTGGGCGCTGTTCTTTGCTCTCATGCTAGAAATGTTCTTGCGTATTCCGCTGAAATACTCAATAGCAATATTAGCAATCGTTTTGGCATATGTGCACTACAGGACCATTACATACCTTCATAAAAAACGGGGGCAAAATTAGGTCTTATTTGATTTTGGTTGTTCTGTGGTCTTGTTTTGCATCACCTCATCTTGCGGCTGATTGAGATCCAAAGGTACATACGCCATCTTCTCACCATCCCATTTTTGGCCACACCAGCATTCTCCAGCATCATTGATGATGCAAACGCCTGCACCACAGCAACGACTATCGGGTTTTTTCATCGTTCGTCCTTATTGTGCTTCTTCTTCAATAATTTCCCACGTGCTATCGCCTAATTTACGAACTGCCTGACAGAAAGACCATCCCAAAGGAATCCCGCAACTCCAGTCCTGTGGCGAATTTTGTACCAGCCGATATTTACCAATTGCTTCATCCTGGTACAGATAGTATTTTTTTCCATACACAGGATTAAACGTAAATTTTGCAGCATGGACCATTTCAGTTGCATCTAAA
>Ga0209353_10002289_pt1 | contig 10501 bp, 6 predicted proteins | sample LauGreSpBDMM15SD_2_FD_187561 | JGI IMG/M metagenome (GOLD analysis project Ga0209353, IMG submission 187561) | Freshwater lake microbial communities from Lake Michigan, USA - Sp13.BD.MM15.SD (SPAdes) (version 2) | ecosystem: Environmental > Aquatic > Freshwater > Lake | place: Lake Michigan, USA...
GAGTTGGTGTTGATAGTGCTACTGCATCTGGGTCAGTTGTTTCTGTCAGAGCAGTAGTATTTTTAGCCAAGTCAACGTAGCGTTGTAGAACAACGGTTGAACCTGGGATAGATTGGCGAGCAGGTGTTTTATCTGCGACTGAACGGATTAGCGGTTCTGAACGAAGAGCAAACTCCAGTAAGCGATCATACGCTTGCTGAACTAGACCTGCACTACCAGAAGTTCCGCCAAGAGTGGCGGAGCCTGTGCCTGTGAATGCATTAGCCATTTGTCACCTCCAAGGTGAGTTGTGAAATTACTATGTCTTTATTGATGTTGAGAGTAGATAATTGAATGAAGTTCTTCTGCGGTTTCCGCACTATTAATTCTATTCAATAAATCATCTGCTCGGTCAGGAGTCATACCAAGTTGAGTAACCGCATCTTGCTGTCTTAAGACTGCACGATTTAGTTCCTTCTCTTCGTTTACCTCTGGCTGTGTTAATCCAAACAAGTCTCCATTATCATCAAGCCAGGTATTAACTGACTCTTCGGTAATATCATCCAAGTCTTTTAGGATTAATCGTTGTGCCTTTGGATTGACACCCTTCTTGTCTAGGACTTCTTTGACTACACGCTCACGCTGCGACTTGGAAAATCCCTCAAGTTGCTCAGTGAGTTCTTTGATACGCTTTTCATCGTTGCGCTTGGCTTTTCGTAACTTTTTAAGTAAGTCACTTCCATCCATCTGCACTTCGTTGTCGGTATCTTGGTCGTCTTCGTCTTCATCCCAGTAGTTGTTGCTCATAGCAACCCACCCTTCTATTCGTTTGAATCGCAAGCCTCAGGTTCTAGTCGGGGAACTAGTCTGGCTCTTACTACCAGTCTTCTACGCTATGTGGGCTGGTGGGTCACATAGGATTCTATTTTATATTTGTCCTGCTGCTGAAGATTTCTTTAAGTAACTAGTTGAAAATGCACCTTGTGCTGCTCCAGATGAACCAAGGAATCTAGCAATTTCTTTAGCCTTTAGATTTTCTTCTCCTCGTTTTGCTGATGCAAGTCCTTTAATGGTTGCATCTTCTGCAAATGATTGGTCGTAAACAATTTTGTCTTCAGGTGATATTGAAGCAAGTTGTGCACCACGTGGTAATTTATCTGCTATTAATTCATAATCTCTTCGTGCAGTAGCCTGGTCAACACCAAGAGCAGCAAACTCTTGTGCTCTTGCAAGACTTATATCATTAAGACCATACTGTTTTGCGGCTGCTCCAATTTCACCAGTAGTAACTTTGCGTTCTATTTCAGGTAACTGTTGTGCTGGATTAAGGAAATAAGCAACCAAGTCAGCATCAGTAATTCCAGTGTAAAATCTTTTAAGTGTTGCCATAATGTTAGGGTCAGCATTTTTAACTCTGTCAACAGCAAGCGCTGCTCGCTTACCAACCTCAATAACAGAAACTCTATTAGCAATTAAAGTAGCAAACTGTGCTCTGTTTCCTAAATTACCCACACCATACTCATTTAGTTTTGCACCATAAGCATCTTCTTGATCTAGATAATCTGATTCACTGAGTCTATTAAAACCATTTTTAAATCTTAATTCATTACCAGCAAATCTTGCTTTATATGCATCTAGTTCACGCATATCTAGTAATGCTTGATTAGGACCAATTTTTGGATTAATTAAAGCACCAGCAAGATAAGCATTAATTTCTTTCATTTCTGTTTCATTGAAACCATAGTTTTTAATGGTTGCTTCAATCTCAGCAAATGCATCTTTTTTTTCATTAGCAAGTTTTGCTTCTGCTGCTAAAGCAGCCTGCTCTGCGTCATACTCTTCTCTTGTTTTAGTAACTGTTCCTTTTGGAAGTGGACCACCAATTTTACCAGTCTTGGGGTCATATGTTCGTCCAAGTTGTTTAGCCAATGCTTCATTAGAAGCAAACTGGTCTGTTACATCTTTATCAATTGCTGCTTGGGCTGCTGTATTTTCAGCAATAGTAGCAGCATTTGATGTTTCCATTTCTTTAAGACGTGCTTGAAGTTTGGTAATCATTGCTTGAGCCTGAGTAGCAACGCTTGCTGGAGATGTATTTTTTGCAGAAGTAGCAGCAGGAATAGTAATCTTCTGACCAACATTAATTTTGTTTATGTTAGTAATCTGTGGATTAGCAGCAGCAATCTTTGCAACAGTTGTGTTGTTAGCCTTAGCAATAGCAGATAATGTGTCACCTTTTACAACGGTTACCGTAGCCATTATCTATACACTCCCCACGTTTTAGCAATTGTATCTAAGAACCCAGCGGCTGCTTCATTTGCTGCTTTTGTAAAGCGCCATTCTGGTTTAGCACGTAGATTAAGAATGTAATCAAACGTATTTAGCATACCTTTTTCTCCAGTAATAGCAGACTGAACATCTTCATCAAAAATGTCAACAGAATTAGGTGCTAGTTCAAGTTGTTCTTCTTTTGTTTTACGAAAGTCTGCAGCCAAATCATTAACAGTTAATCCACTATCCAGGTATGAGGCAAGACCTTTGTATTTAGCCTTAGACATTTCAGACAAAGTTCTTTTTTGTTGGTCTAAACCAGACTTTGTATCTGTACCTACATCTACCCCACCAGGAAGTAAGGCTTCTTTAGAACGCTTAAGCATTATCTCATATGGCAATTGAATGCCATACTCATATGCGTATTCAGTTAACTTAGTATAGGTATCTCCAATGAGACCGCCAGATTCTTGCAACTTAAGTGGGTCAACTAAAGATATACCAGTGCTCTTAACTTTAGGGCTACCCTTAGTAATTAAAGCAAGACGCATTTCAAGTTTATCTGTCTCACCTAATTGCTGATAACTATAGCCACTTGAAAATGACTTGTTACCTAATGCATTAGTTGTACTGTAATAGATAGACTCTCTAAGTTTTTCTTCCTTAAGTAAGTCAGCCACATATTTTTCACGCAAAGCATTAATGTTATCTACTAATGTTGGGTCTCCAACATAGAGTTGAACCGTACGGTCAAACTCTTTTCGAGCATCTGCTTCAAATGTAAGAGAAGATGTACGCTGACCAGAACTGCTTTCTTCTGGAGTTAACTGTCTTGTTTCAATAAAACGTTCAGTCGTATATAGAGTTGGGAAAGGAGCAGATGGGCTAGTTACTAATGCGGTTGCATATCTAAATGCTTCATCATAGTTTCTGCTGCTATTATCACCAATTGCAGCCTTAATAGCATCACGAAAACCAACATCTGATTCTTTAATCGGCTGTGTAAGTGAACGCTCAAAGGCTTTAGTAGAAGGATAATATTGTTTAAGTTTTGATTTAGCATATTGATAGGCTTCTGGAGTATTAGGTATATTAGCCAGATACTCATTGATTGCTGAATCTATATCTTTAAGTTCAAAACCATTACCATTTTGCACAAGCGCAATAGGTACTGGTTGACGCGTTGAACCTGGAACTGTTTGCCCAACATATGCTTCGGTAGTTACGCCAGCCTTTGTTGATGATGGAACACGAGTAATTCGTCCATCTACAAATTTATTCCACTCAGTTTGCTTACCAGTTTGAATCTTTTCTAATTTAACATCAGTACTTGTATCGGGAACAGTGCCACTAGGATTACTGTTGTTATTTCCAACAATCTGAGCATTAAATCTTTTTTCTGCTTCAGCACTAATCTTCTTCTGGTCCCAGTTGGGATGCTGGTTAGAAACAATATCCATAAAATCCTGTAAGGTTTTCATTCACTTAGTCCCTTCGTAGGAATTTGATAGACTTCTTCTAGTAAAGGTTTAATAATTTTTTGATATGCTTGACCAGATGCATAGTTAGCACCTGCCAATTTGGTAAGATTGTTCATACCTTCTTCATACACCTTCTGTAAAGTTAGACCGCCATCGTTCAAAGAACGTATGTTTTCATCTTCAAATACAACTAACATATTTGTTGTTATGTTTACCATTAACTGTACGTTATCGCGTTGACCATATGGCAACTTACCCTTTATGTTTTTCTTTTCTTTAGTAACAAAATCAGGGTCATTAATCATTTGCTTTAACGCTGTAAAGCGAGACTTCATATCTGCTACATACTGAATTCTGCTAGTCTCTAAGGTATACTTCAACATAGGATTAGCGTTCTTTAATGCCTGTTGCTGTGCTTTTACTTCAGCCCATAGTGTTGCGCGATAGTTTACGTTGTTACGCATAGCGTTATTAGGATTAGTAATATCTGCGTTATACTTGCGTTCTAAGTCATAATACTTACCACGGTCTACTGCTGCTGTAAGTTCTTTGATATAACGATATAAAGGTGATGTCTGTGTACCATCAGCATTAACCCAAGGGTTGATGTTATCTGGAATAATCTCTGCAGCCTCTAGGAATCGCACAACATATGGGTCATATTCGCCTACATGTGGAGCAAACAGGAACGCAATCTCATTATAACGATTGATTAATTTAGGGTTATCCAGTGCCCAGTTCTTAGTATCTTTTGTATAGTTAATATAAGTCTTTGATGCTTTACTATTCTTGCTTACAGTAAAGATAAGTTTATCTGGGTAACTACCTACAAATAATGCAACTGCAGTTGATACTGGGTCCGTTTGTTGGTATCCCTCAATAGCGTTTACTTCAAGAACAGCACGTAGTATGTCGTTAAACTCTGCTCTAAAGCCGATAACATTAGCATCACGTAGCAATGGATTAACACCATCAACAGTAGTGCCTACTGGTATAGGAGATACTATATTCATACCTGCTTTAAAAGCAAGAATGTTATATGTTGAAATTGAAAGTCTATCAAGAAACTTTTCTAACTTAGCAACATCAGTTGCATCTTGTGGTTCAAGACGGAAATCATCTGAGAACTGTAGATAAGCAGCAGCCTGTTGCACGCTTGTTGCCAACATACCAGCATCTACGCCCTTCATGTTTGACTCTCCTAGAAGTTTCCAGAAGTTTGTCAACATTGAGGGAACAAACGCACGTAAAGCAGTTGTATTATCACTTACTGGTCCAAGAATAATGTTATCAACTTCTTCTGCTATTCTTTTTTGCCCAGACATACCAAGAATTTGTTTAATAGCAAGAACAGATATAGCCATTGTCTCACCATGTAGTGATGGGATACCAGCACCCTCTGAATAAGAAGGGTTAAGCATTGAAAGATTAAGTGTAAACGCATTATACTCTGGTTGCTTATAAACTGAATCAAATCCTTCTTGCAATCCTTGTTTAACAGTGCCAATAGGATTAAATAACATATTAAGTGCTGGATTTACTACACGCCAAAGAACTCCATCATTTGGAAGCACAACATAGTCGTTTCCATTCTGGTCTGTATAAACATAACCAGTAGCATCCATAGCAATACCAAAGTGTCCAGCACGATAGACTGCTTTTTCAGGGTTATCTCTTAGATAACGAAACATACGTCTAAAGTAATCTTCCGTTGCACGGTTAAATCGTCCAACTCCACGCAGACCCCAAGCCAATTGGCTTTGGACTGCTGGGTTATCAGCGTACTTCATTACATCAGCAGCAGCATTACTACTTGCTTGTGTATGTATTACTAGTTTAGCCTGCTGTAAAGCATCATCTGCAGACATCTCAGGATTTGCTTTCATTAGTTGTTTTACATAATCATCTAATGCTGGCTTTAATTTATCTGATTGTTCAAAAAGTTTTACAAAAAAAGCATCTGCACGATAGATGTCGTTTATCTGACGGTCAATTATTTCCCAAGGAAATCTTGTCCACTTATCATAGCCTGATTTAACGCCAAGAGTTTTTCCAACTTCTTGCCATTCAATATCACTTAGAATTTCTTTAGCCTTCATGCCAAATTCTTGAGTAACATCTTCAAACTCAGCAAATGATAATTGTCGCACATGGTATGCAGGGTCAATCAACTGAGCCTCATATTTTGCAGCAGCAACAATTTCTTTTTCTGTAAAAGTTTTAAGTGCAGAACGATTCTTGTTACGTGTAGCAATTTTGGTAGCACCTTCTTCAATTTTAAACTTAATCATATTAAGTAAGTTTTCATTGAATACATCATCAGCACCGTGAAAAATTGTGTACAGTTCATCTCTTGCAGTACGAACAATTGCTTCCGCAATTTCTGCTGGGTTCATACCAGCAGCACGCATCTGTGATGCCTGTCTAAATTCACCTATAAAAGAATCAATTGCTTTCTTTGCTTTGGTTGTAGTAATAAGACCAGTCTTAGGGTCAACCGTACTTCTAGGTTTCCAGTTTCCAATACTATCTCTTTCAAAACCAATCTGAGACATAACATCATCAACATATGCTTCGCCATCATCGGCAGTACGCAGACCATTGTGCTTTATAAATGCACTTCCAAAGTCAACAACTGTTCCAAACATTTTATTAGTCCATGTGTTATTAGCAAAGTAACGCCAAAAATAACCATAGTGAGCCATTGTCTGGCTACTTTTACTAAGCAAAGCCATTTCAACTGTTTCAAATCTACCAGTTGCACGAAGATGAGCAGCATCTAATGCTTGGCTATAAACACTTTTGCCAAACATTTCTTCAATCATGCCACCTTCTACTCTATTGTTTCCAAAAGCAGCACCAATAGTAGAACCACTTGTAGCATTCATTGAATGTGAGTTTAATATTAACTCATCTTTAAGAACTGCTTTTTGTGCATCAGTTAATTTGCCACCAAAACGAGCAATTGCAATATCAGCAAGACGTTCTGGTGCTGTGTTACCCCAGAACTCATCTGCTGATACCCATTCCCTTACATCTATTACTCTGCCGCTAGGCAAAGTTTTAGTAGTAACAATCTCAACATCTGCTATTAAGGCTAATCTTTCTTCTGCTGTTATTGACCTATATGCAGCGCGCTTTCCAAGAAGCGCTCCTTTGGCCATACCAGTTGCTTTATCACTTGCGGTATACGCAGCCCAGACATTGCTTGCTGCTCTACCACGACCACTAAGAAAATTAAAGATTGCTCCATAACTGCTTGACATACCAGCAGTAACAATTTCATCAACAGAACCTTTGATACCAATTTTAGGAAATAGCATCAACAAAACCCATAGGTTGTTAACAAAACGAGCAGCAACATTATAATTAAATGAAGTAATTATTTTAATTGCATCTGTTTTGCGTGTATCGTATAATGCTTGATGGACTCGTGAAAAGTCCAACATACTAATACCTTTAGATAAATGCAATGGCTGTGAAGCACCTGGAGGCATTTTGTATGTGCCTTCTTTTACAAGATGTGCAGGTGTTATAATTTCTGATACTGGACCAAATCCACCATTCATACCAAAAGTTTCTTCAAGAATGTTTCTTTGTTCTGCAAGACCGTGTGATGTATTTGGTAAACCAATTCTATCCATATAAAACTTGTACATGTTAAAAAGCATATTAAATCTATCGTCAGGATTATGTGCAAGATATATTTCAGTCATCATATTAGCGGTTAATTTATCTCCACTAAGCACACGAGCAAAATCTCTAAACACAGGTAAAGATGATAAAACTTTATCATCTGCTGTTTGAATCATTACACCTTCTGGGTGTCTTGCTGCAAACTTAGCCCAAGTTCTTTGAAAAGCAGACCCTTGTTGCAATAATGTTCTAACTGTTTCTTTTAAAGCAGGGTCTCCTGCAACTGTACCAACAGGTGTTGTAACAGCAAATGCTTCTTCAATACCTTTAAGTCTGTCAGATAGTTTTGTGTCTGACATTACGCCATTAGGGGATGCCTTATCAATACCATTAAAAACTCTTTCAAATAAACCTCTGGCACCAGCAGTAATAAGACGTGTACTACGGTCAATCATTACGTGGTTTTCACGATAGTAACCTATGTTATAAGTTCTACCACTTGTAATATGGTCAATCATTTCGCCACGTTCAAAGAATCTTTGCAGTGTATCCATATCTGTAACTGGAACTTCAACACCTTTAGGTCCAATAACCTTTGTTGTTAGCAGATGTTCAATAATAAAAGGGTTGTCGTATTCACCATATCTTGTCTGAATTTTAAACATAGCAACAGAAGCATCACTAACGTTATTTGATGCACGTGCCACGCGCAGGTCATTAATTGTTTTAACTAAACCTTCATGTGCGCTATAAAATCTTTTATCTGCAAACAAATCTGCTACGCGAATTTCGGCTGAAACTCCAGCCTTGCCTTGTGCAATAAACTTTTCACCTAGTGCGGCTGAAGCCTTAACTGCTTTGCTTCCACCCATAGTAACCCAAGATAATGGGTCTCCAATAAATTCATATTGAAACTGTGAAGGACCAGCAGTACTAACAAACTTTTGCTTAGAAAAAGGATTAGGATTTCTAATAAGCCATTTGCTACCATCTGGTGAACCTTTTACTTCACCACCTGTTAAAAGAGTTCCAAGAATATTTTGATTCATAAATATTCCGCCAATAACAATAAGTCCAAGTTTACCTTGATTTTTAGGCGGATGGTTAGTATTCATGTAGTTAGTAAAGTCATTACCAAAGTTATTAACCTTTGATTGAGCAAACTGAACTGCAGTCATATACTCAGCACCAGCATCAGTTAAAGGGTATTCATCACCTTTACCAGTAGCCTGTCCCCAAAGATAGGTGTTGTAATCATTCATACCTATAATTGCTTGTGAGATACCAGCCATTCCACCGTTAATGCCAAACTCACGTATAGCATCTCCAGGCTTTTTGCCTTCAAGTTGTGAACGCACAAGACCACCAAGTGCTACGCCATATTTTTCGTCTATTTCTTGTATGGACTCTTCACGCCAACTTGGTATTCCAGCCCAAGAATCTTTATAATTCTGTGTTGTTGTTACATATTCAAATGCTGCTTTTGGGTTAGTTACATTTTTACCAATGTTATAAACAGTATTAATACCAGTATAAACAACACCCATAGCAGCATTAAAAAAACCTTTAAATGGGGAAGCAAATTCGCCAAGTGTTCCTTCAAGAAGAACACGAGCAGTACTTTTATCTTCTTTCATATAATCTGATTCAGGATAAAGTCTTTCTAGACTTATCTGCAAATTTTTATCTAGTTTTCTAAAGTTTTGTCTAGCCCTAGATGTATCAGAAATCTTTAAAAGTTGAGAATGTTTATTATTTAAATACTGAGTTTGTTGTGCAACAACTCTATCGGCAGCACTAGGATTTCCAGCCTCGGTTGCTGCATACATAGTAGGGTCAGAGTCAGCAAGATTAGGATTATAGTTTGTTGTTGTTTTTTCCAACACTGGTGGAAAAATAGAATTATCATTTACTTGGTTAAAAGACAATGGTTCTACCGATTCAATCTATTATAGATTGCCTCAAACTTACCAGAAGTATCAAACTTCATAACATTAAAAATTGTATTTTGAATAGTTGGGGCTACTAAAGCCCTATTAACTTCTGGTGTATATCCAGGTCCTTCTCCATAATTTGCACCAGCAGATATTGGTTCATCTGGAAATGCAGTAGGAGAATTTAAATCCATATTTAATGAAGGCGTAGAGTATCCACTAAAAAGGTCTGCTCCACTTTGCTGTGCATTAATCTCGCTATTTTTACCATAATTAAAACCTGTGTATTTTTGTCTTGGTTGCGACATTGCATCAACGGCTCCGCCGTCAGTACGTTGAGAAAGTGCACCTGGTCCTGAGACTGGTGCTGGATTGCTAGGCTGTTGATAACCACCTCTTTTTTCAACCATTACTCGTCCTCCTCATCCATGTGTTTTCTAATATCATCTATTGTTGGTGTTGATTGCATCCACTCAGGATACGTTTCTTTTGCAGAAAGAATATACAAAGCGTTATCAACCGTAAATCCTGCTCTACGCAATGATTTATAAAATTCGTGTAACTCAATTGCGTATTGGTCTAACTTTGAGTAACCTTCATCAGCAACTGTTTTAACCCTTGTGGTTCTCTTGCGAGGTGTTGCCATGATTTACTCCTTAAATTTGTCGTTGCCTGCTAGTTCTTACTGCTGACTGTGCTTTTCCTGAACCAGTTAAACTACTTAAAAGCGTTTGTAAATCTGGTGGTGGTCCTTGTTCTTCGGGTAAAGCGCCTCCCACTGGCGCTGCTTCAGGAGCAACGGGGACAGGCTGCTCAACTGTTTGTTCAGCGCCAGCAGGAGGAACTTCTTGCTGCGGAGCAAAGGTTTCTTCTATCGCGTCCTCTAATGCTTGTCCCTTTTGACGAGCCTTTATTACCGCAGCAATCTTACGAACTACCTGTGAAGCATCCTGACCTTGAGTAGCCATCTGTGGAATTGCTTGTGTGTATGCCGTAAGTGAACCAAGGAGTGCTGAACGCATCTCTTCAATTTCAATCTTTTCTAATTCTTGTGTAACGTTAACAGTAAATGGTAATTCTCTCATAGCCATATCTCGGCTGATGAGTTTTCCTCCAAGTGCTTGAAGCATAAAGATAAGACCCTGTGCTGGATTAAGACCAGCAAGCATACCGTAACGAACATCAGCGGAATGGTCGCCC
>Ga0209353_10002295_pt1 | contig 10483 bp, 6 predicted proteins | sample LauGreSpBDMM15SD_2_FD_187561 | JGI IMG/M metagenome (GOLD analysis project Ga0209353, IMG submission 187561) | Freshwater lake microbial communities from Lake Michigan, USA - Sp13.BD.MM15.SD (SPAdes) (version 2) | ecosystem: Environmental > Aquatic > Freshwater > Lake | place: Lake Michigan, USA...
AAAGTAAAAGCAGTATCATATTAATTTCCTCACATATATTAGAAATACTTTATGCTAATTGTGAGTCAATATTTGTAATTAAAGACAAAAATATAGTAAATTTTCAAAAAGATGATTTTCAAAAAATAGAAGAAAAGCTGTTTCAATAGTTTATTTTATTACTTCCTTTTCCCCGCAAAAAATCGCTTCATCAATTCCGAAGCTTCTTCCGCCAAAACGCCTCGAACAACAGTTGTTTTCGGATGCAATTGGGTTCCCATTTTCTCAAAACCCCGATTTTCATCACTTGCGCCAAACACAATTTTTGAAATCTGACTCCAATACAAAGCACCAGCACACATTTGGCAAGGTTCTAAAGTAACATACAACGTGCAACCCGTCAAGTATTTTCCACCAAGAAAATTTGCCGCCGAAGTAATAGCTTGCATTTCTGCGTGGGCTGTTACATCAATCAATAATTCGGTGAGATTATGCGTTCTCGCAATTATTTTATTGTCAATTACAATTAAAGCACCCACAGGAATTTCGCCTTTTTCAAAAGCCAACTCTGCTTCCTGCAAAGCTCTTTTCATAAAATACTCGTCGTTGAAAGGATTTTCCATAAGTGCCAAACCTTAAAAGGGTGATTTTTTTTGTTACGAACAAAAATACAATTTCAAATCGTACATTTGCATTATGTCAAACAATTTACTTTCAAATATCAATTCTCCAACCGATTTACGGCTCCTTGACGAAGGACAACTTCCTCAATTAGCTCAAGAATTACGGGAATTTATTATTGATATTGTAGCCGTAAAAGAAGGGCATTTGGGAGCAAGTTTGGGCGTTGTAGAATTGACCATTGCCTTACATTATACCTTTGATACACCAAATGATTTATTGGTTTGGGATGTTGGACACCAAGCTTATGGGCATAAAATCCTCACGGGAAGACGAGAGAATTTTCATACGAACCGACAACGTAACGGAATTTCAGGATTTCCAAAACGAAGCGAAAGCAATTTTGATACTTTTGGCGTTGGACATTCTTCTACTTCAATATCGGCAGCTTTAGGAATGGCAATTGCCTCGAATTTGAAAGGCGATTTCAACAAACATCACATTGCGGTAATTGGTGATGCTTCAATTGCGTCAGGAATGGCATTTGAAGGATTGAATCATGCCGGAGTTACCGATGCTAATTTATTGGTAATTCTGAACGACAACGCCATTGGAATTGACCCAAGTGTTGGAGCTTTGAAAAACTATTTAACCGCAGTAAAAGAAGGGAAAAACCCAAGGCAAAACAACATGATTAAGTCCTTGAATTTTGATTATTCTGGACCTATTGATGGTCACGATATTATTGCGGTTCTCAAAGAATTAAAACGATTACAAAAAATAAAAGGTCCAAAATTCCTTCATATCATCACCATAAAAGGGAAAGGACTGCAACAAGCCGAGGACAACCAAGTGCAATACCACGCACCCGGAAAATTTGATAAAATCACAGGAGATATCCTTCCTAAATTGGAACAGCATTTGCCTCCAAAATACCAAGATGTTTTTGGATTAACAGTTTTAGATTTGGCTAAATCCAATGAAAAAATAATTGGAATTACACCCGCAATGCCTTCAGGAAGTTCCTTAAAATTTATGATGGATGTGTTTCCAACACGTGCTTTCGACGTTGGAATTGCCGAACAACACGCTGTAACATTGGCGGCAGGAATGGCTACGCAGGGAATGATTGTTTTTTGCAACATCTATTCTACTTTTTTACAACGAGCGTATGACCAAGTGATTCATGATGTGGCACTACAAAACCTTCCCGTTATTTTCTGTTTAGACAGAGCAGGATTGGTTGGAGAAGATGGCGCTACACATCACGGGGTTTTTGATTTAGCGTATTTGCGATGCATTCCAAATATGATTGTGTATGCACCAAGGAATGAAATGGCACTTAGAAACATTTTATATACCGCTCAATTGGGATTGAATCATCCCATTGCGATTCGCTATCCAAGAGGTCGAGGAGAAACTGTAGATTGGCAAAAGCCCTACAAAAAAATTGAAATTGGTAAAGCCAATTATCTGAAAGAGGGAACAATTACCGCTATTTTATCAAATGGTACAATTGGAAACAAAGTTACATTGGCCTTAGCCAAAATAAATAATTCTGAAACAATTGCGCACTATGATTTTGCTTTTGTAAAACCATTAGATGAAAAGGAATTACATATAATTTTCAATGAATTTGAAAAAATAATTACGATTGAAGACGGGACAATTAAAGGTGGTTTTGGATGCGCCATTCTTGAATTTGCATCTCAAAACAAATATCCAAATCCAATACTAAATTTGGGAATCCCTGACGAATTTATAGAACACGGAACGGTAGATGAATTACAAAAATATTGTAAGATAGATGTAGAAAGTTTAATTTCAATTTTATCATAAAAAAAATCCAATCACCGAAATGATTGGATTTTTTGGTACTATTCTAATAAATAATTAGTTCTTAATAATTTTTTGAGAGTAATTTAAATCTTCCCCTGAAATTCTAAGTACGTAAATTCCTGATTCTAGCATTTTTAAATCTATTGCTTTTTCAGAATTAAATAGTTCATTTTTAGCAGCATAAACTTCTCTTCCGTTCAAATCAATCACTTGGATATTTACTTTTCCGCTAAACTGATTGATTTTGACATTAAATAGCCCGTTCGAAGGATTTGGATATATAGAAACTCCTTTATTATTTGTAAAGTCGTCAATAGCTAAAGTCCGTGTATCAAAAACACCTGAGAACACACCTCTTCCATAAGTTGCTGCATAAACAGCATTGTCATTTCTCAAGTCTAAATCGGTAACTTTCACATTGCTCATTCCGTTGAACGATTGGTTCCAAACAGGAGATGTAGTATTAAACGAATTGGTAAACCAAACTCCCAACTCTGTCCCTATGATTACTTCATTTAATTTCAATGGATTTTGTAGAATACACTTTACAGGCATATCTGGTAAATTTCCTTCTTTGTTTTGCCACGTAACTCCTGCATCGGCACTATACCAAACACTTATTACATTATAATTATGAAAAGTTACAAAAATATCATTTTCTGATTGCCCAAATTCAACATCAGAAACACTTCCTACAAAACTTGGACCCGTTATGTCTGTCCACGTAACTAAAGAAGCATTTGCATTTAGGGATCTTAAAACCTTACCGTTTCTAAAACCAGCCAACAAAGTAGTTGCAGCAGTTGAATATTTTGAAACCGTTAATGCAGAAGGCGAACTTGTAATTAGAGCAGTATTTGTAATCGTTGTTTTTCCAACTGTTCCCGTTTTTAAATTTGTATATCTTCGAATCCCATATACAGTAGCGGTTGTTCCTGCAGCTGGAACGGTATAATCTGAAAATAAAATATCTTTATTGGAATCCAAGGCCATTGGGCAAATAAAAGCACCATTTGAAGTAGTTTCACTATTAATTACTCTTGTTGCCCCAATTGTTGGCCTGTAATTAATCCTTTGGTTATAGACATAGTTAGTAATGTAATAATTATCTGTTCCCTGATCAAACATCGAAAAAGCACCGTCACCACCTTGAACTTCATTGCTTTCATTTACACCAGATGAAACGCCGCCAAAATATTGCGAGCCATTATCTTGAGCACCAGCAACAAAATAGTCTCCTGTGCCGATACTAGTTGGACCTACTCCAACGGTATAAAACTGAGTAACATTAAATCCATTATTTCTAGAATCAATACCAGAGCTACTAGTAGCGTTTGATAAACTACCACTATAATATACCCCTCCGTCATTTCCAAAAACAGCTATATTTGAATTTCCTGGTTTGAATGTCATAGCGTGTTGATCAGAATGAACGTTGGTAGTCCAATTTGATATTGTTGTCCAAGAACTTCCACCATCTGAAGATCTATATAAATCGATTCCACCCACATAAATAGTTTGGTCGTCACCAGGATCCGATTCAATCATTAAATTGAACCATGCTTGACCTCCAGTAAAACCATAAGTGGTCTCTCTCGTTTCATTTCCAGCTGGCAATGGAGTAATTGTGGATGTAGCGAATCCGTCAGTTGTTTTAATTATTTGAACCTCAACCTCATTAGTTGTGGTTGCTTGATTTAGTTGCGCTAAGACATAAATTTTGTTTGGTGTTGTCAATGAAGCTTCAATTTCCACTCTTTCACCACCACCATTTCCGGTTACTGTATATTTATCAATAAAAGTTGTTCCTCCATCTGTTGAACAAAAAACTTTTCCTCCTCCATCTGAATGTCCGAAGCTATTTTTTGTTGAAACCCATATTTTATTATCTGCTCCAATTTCGATATCATTTGGACAATGTTTATTCTGATTTGATGTAAGGGGAAGTGTCAATTGTGTCCAAGTTGCGCCGCCGTTATTTGATTTATATAAACCATAGGCATCGGAACCCATATAAGTCGTAGCATTTGCAGGGCTGTAATATGAATCAGCAACGGCAACTAAAACTTCGGAAACACCAGCATTATTTCTTACGGCTATTTTGTTTATATGTTGCGCTCCTGGAACAATATTTCCAGTAAGTTCACCAGGATTACTTGAATTTAATGTGACATTTATTATTCCAGATGCTAATCCAGCTTCTAAAATATTCCCATCTGCTTGAGAAATCATTACCGATGGAATTGTAATAGTTGTATCTGTACCTCCAATTGCTGCTGGCGGGCCAGGCACATTATTCATAATGATTACCGCTATAGCACCCGCAGTTTGGGCATTCAACACCTTTGCGGCAAAGGTACAAGTCCCTCTTCTTACCAAAGCTATTTTTCCATTTACTGCTGCAGTATTTGTTAATCCATTACATGCAAATGTTGGAGCTGTTGAGCCATCTGTTACCAAAACTACATTAGAAGTTATTGGAGTTGTAATTACTGGGCCAAAAGATAAATTTGGGAAACATGGGTAATTTCCAGCCAATCCTGATGGGCTATTAATTGTTACATTAGTTCCAGATACGAAACTCGATGCTCCAGTAATTCCTCCGAACACCTTTGTCCAAGTTAATCCCCGATTAGAGGACTTCCAAACCCCATCTCCTCCAGCATCTCCCCCAGTATAGGATTCTCCGGTACCAACGTAGAAAACAGAAGTATTATTTGGGTCTGAAGTAATGCAAGAAACGTTTAAATTTTCTGGGATATTAACCCTAGTACAAGTTGAATTTGCGTTTGAAATAGCAGTATTTTTCCATAAACCACCACTTACACCACCAGCAAAAACGGTTTCACGAGTTGCATCATTAGGGTCAAACATAATTGCTCTTGTTCTTCCTCCAACGTTTGTTGGGCCTCTTTCAACCCAACTATTGTCAACGGCATCTCCAGGGACTCTTCCGGTTGATAATATTCGTTGCCTTTCTTCTATTATACCGTTTCTAATAACAGCTAAATTTTCGGGAGTTGGTCTTCCTAATGTAGGACTCATGGTTAACTCCCATTCGCTTTCAAAATATTTATTAGGAGGAATTCCATTTTCTTTCCTTTCCATTTTTGACAGTAGAAGTGACTTTTTAAATGGGCTATGTTCTTGAAAATAAGCTAGTTTCTTTCTTAATTCTTTTGTCTTTTTATCAATTTTTGAAGCCTTATTTTTCTTAGAAACATCAGATTTAACAATAGTTTTAGAATCTTTTTCTAATTTTTCTTGAGAAAATCCGGATGCAATAAACACAAATAGGAGTATTGAGACGAGTAGGTTTTTCTTCATTTTTTATGTTTTGTAGTTTTTTAGGTTGTAAATATAGTATTTACAATTAGTTGTACCAAAAATTATTCTAAAACCGTTATTTAATTTAACTTTTAGACGCAGTAATTGTATTATATAAAATATAAGCATTTCCGTCAGTTAGCAAGGAAATAAAATGACAAATATGAAGTAATCTGTCGTATAAATTTTCTTTTTCAACTTTAAATTTTTCAGGAAGTAATTGCAATACTAATTTATCAAAATTAGATGCTTTACCATCAAAATCATTATTAAAAGCAGTTGTAAATTTATCTAATAAGGTATTTATTATCTGATAACCCGTCAATTCTTTTTCGATAACTTCCCGACTTTGATAAATATTTTTCACACTCAGTTTGATAATATCGTCCATTTGTGCTTTGTATTTGCTTTTATCGGTCAATGCAAATGGGAATTTTCCTTCTAGAATGGCAGCTTCATTTTCAATAAATACATTCACGGCATCGCTAATTAAACTTCCAATGGCCAGTGCACGCAAATAACTAATCCGATCTTCCTTTGTAGTTAAAGTATTGTATTTATTAGTGTCGATACTGTCTTTTACTAATTTTATTAAATATTCTAAAGCATAATCTTCGGAAACCAATCCAAGATTCATTCCATCTTCAAAATCAATAATTGTGTAACAAATATCATCTGCAGCTTCCACTAAATATGCCAAAGGATGTCTTTCAAAACCAATATCATTTCCGGATTTGTTAGAAATCATTCCCAATTCTGATGCTACCTCTTTAAAAAATTTTACATCAGATTGAAAGAAACCATATTTTTTATCGGCAATATTTGAAGTTGGTTTTTTGGGTAAACTCTCTTTCGGATATTTCATATAGGCCCCAAGTGTTGCATAAGAAATCCGTAATCCACCTTCATTTCCTGGTCTTGAACTCGTTAAAACGGAAAAACCATTTGCATTTCCTTCAAAATCGATTAGGTCTTGCCACTCTTTTTTTGACAAAGCGGTTTGGTATTTTTGTCCGTTTCCGGTAGAAAAATATTCTCCAATTGCTTTCTCCCCAGAATGTCCAAAAGGAGGGTTTCCAATATCATGGGCCAAAGAAGCGGCTGCAACAATAGCGCCAAAATCGTTCATTTGGAATCCATGAATTTCTTGTAAATAAGGGTATTTTTCAATGATTTTTTTCCCAACTAATCGGCCTATCGAACGACCAACTACAGAAACTTCCAAACTATGAGTTAATCTAGTGTGAACAAAATCGGTTTTCGACAACGGAATAACCTGCGTTTTATCCTGCAAACTCCGGAAGGCTGCAGAAAATATAATTCGGTCATAATCGACTTCAAAACCCAATCGGGTGTCGTCTTGCTCTTTGCGCAAACGCTTAAATGAGTCGCCTTGTCGCTTTAGTGATAGTAATTGTTCCCAATTCATTATTGTAGATTTCAGGTATTCAGTTCACGAATATACAAAATAAGAGAGAAGTTACTTCATCGATATAAATTTTAATAAACATAAATTATTCAGGTACGTGCCTGTCAGCAACTTGTCCCTATCAGAAAATATCTTATTTTTGCATAGATTCTGAACGCGTTTCAAGAATTTCTAAAATATAATTATGATACAAAATCCTAAAAGATATACTATAACGGCAGCATTGCCTTATACGAATGGTCCAATTCATATCGGTCATTTGGCAGGTGTTTATGTGCCCTCAGACATTTATTCTCGCTATTTAAGATTACAAGGAAAAGACGTTTTGTTTGTTTGCGGAAGCGATGAACACGGGGTTGCTATTTCAATGAAAGCAAAAAAAGAAGGGGTTTCGCCACAAGAAATCATTGATAAATATGATGGGATTATTCGTAAATCTTTTGTTGATTTTGGGATTTCTTTTGATAATTATTCTAGAACTTCCTCAAAAATTCATCATGATACCGCATCCGAATTTTTCAAGAAATTGTATGAGAAAGGCGATTTCGTTGAACAAATTACCGAACAATTGTATGATGCCAAAGCAAATCAATTTTTGGCTGACCGATTTGTGATTGGAACCTGTCCTAAATGTGGTAACGAAGAAGCGTATGGCGACCAATGTGAAAAATGTGGTTCTACGCTAAATGCAACTGATTTAATCAATCCAAAATCAACTATTACGGGAGAAATTCCAGTAATGAAATCCACAAAACACTGGTTTTTGCCTTTGGATCGATACGATGAATTTTTGAGAGAATGGATATTAGTTGGACATAAAAATGACTGGAAACCCAATGTTTACGGACAAGTAAAATCTTGGATCGACGGAGGTTTAGAGCCCCGCGCCGTAACAAGAGATTTAGATTGGGGAATTGATGTTCCCGTTGAAGGTGCCGAAGGGAAAAAATTATATGTGTGGTTTGATGCGCCAATTGGCTATATTTCTGCATCGAAAGAATGGGCTTTGCGCGAAGGAAAAGACTGGGAACCTTATTGGAAAAATGTAGATACGAAGTTGGTTCACTTCATTGGAAAAGACAATATTGTTTTCCACTGTATTATTTTTCCAGCGATGTTAAAAGCTGAAGGAAGTTATATTTTACCTGATAATGTGCCGGCAAACGAATTCTTGAATTTGGAAGGGAATAAATTATCGACTTCAAAAAATTGGGCTGTTTGGTTGCACGAATATTTGGAAGATTTTCCAAACCAACAAGATGTTTTGCGGTATGCGTTGACATCAAATGCACCAGAAACCAAGGATAATGATTTTACTTGGAAAGATTTTCAGGCGAGAAACAATAACGAATTGGTTGCTGTTTTTGGTAATTTTATAAATCGCGTGGTAGTTTTAACTAATAAATATTACGAGGGATTTGTTCCAAAGCCTAATGAATTTTTAGATGTTGATAATGCTATTTTGACCGAATTAAAAGCGTATCCAGCCGTAATTTCAAGTTCTGTTGAACGCTACCGATTTAGAGAAGCTTTGGGCGAATTGATGAATGTTGCCCGTTTGGGAAATAAATATCTTGCCGATGAAGAACCTTGGAAAGTTATAAAAGACAATCCAGAACGCGTGCAAACACAGATGTATGTAGCCTTGCAAATTGCAGCTGCATTGAGTACGCTTTGTGAACCATTTTTACCTTTTACAGCTACAAAATTATCTAGAATTCTAAAAATAGACTCAAAAATTGATTGGAAAACCGTTTCCGAAACTTCAGAATTGATTCCTTCAGGACATCAAATTGGGGAAGCAGAATTACTTTTTGCAAAAATTGAAGACGAAGAAATTCAAAAACAAATGGACAAATTAGAAGCGACCAAACTGGCAAATACAGCAGAGAATAAAGTTGCAGAACCTCAGAAGGAAACAATTCAATACGAAGATTTTGCCAAAATAGATTTGCGTGTTGGAACGATTTTAGAAGCGGAGAAAATGCCAAAAGCTAACAAACTTTTAATTCTAAAAATAGATACAGGAATTGATGTTCGCACCATCGTTTCTGGAATCGCGGAGAGTTTTTCACCAGAAGAAATTATTGGAAAACGCGTGACTGTTTTAGTGAATCTGTCTCCTAGAAACCTTCGTGGTGTGGAAAGTCAAGGAATGATTTTGATGACTACAAATGCAGAAGGAAAATTGGTTTTTGTGAATCCTGATGTTGATGGAGTTTCAAACGGGGAGACAATAAATTAAGAAAATTATATAACACAAATTTCACAAATTTTCACAGATTTAATTTGTGAAAATTTGTCAAATTTGTGTTTAAAAAATATTAAAATGAATCCAAAAATCATTGCATTCGACGCCGATGACACTTTGTGGCACAACGAACCTTATTTTGATGAGGCCCAGGCACGTTTTTGTGTTTTGTTTCAAGATTATGCTTCAAACCAAGAGATATTGGGGTTGATTTTGAATCATCAAGTGAAAAATTTACCGCTTTATGGTTTTGGAATTAAAGCCTTTACATTGTCAATGGTTGAAACGGCATTGGAATTAACCAACCACACTATTTCGGGGAAAGGAATTGAAAAAATTATTGCCATTGGCAAAGATTTGTTGCAAAAACCAGTAGAATTATTACCCGAAGTAGAAACCGTTCTACAAGAATTGCAAGGAAAATATAAATTGGTTGTTGCTACCAAAGGCGATTTAAAAGACCAGCACAGAAAACTTCACGATTCAGGAATTGGCGCATTTTTTCATCATATAGAAGTTATGAGCGACAAAACCGAATTGGATTATCAAAAAATGTTAGGACGATTGGATTGTAAACCAGAAGATTTTTTAATGATTGGAAATTCACTTAAATCGGATGTTTTGCCGATTTTAAATATTGGTGGCTTTGGCGTTCATATTCCGTATCACACCACTTGGGAATATGAAAAAATTGATTTTGAAATTGAACACGATAATTTTTATTCCTTTGTAAATATTACAGAAGTTTTGCCGCTTTTGACAAAATAAAATTTCTAGGAAAATAAAACACAAATTACTCAGATTTTCACAGATTAAATACTGTAAATTCTGAACAAAAATAGACACCGATTTCCACAGATTAAAAAAAGGTGGATGTTGAATGTAAATAAACACAAACCGATTGAAACAAAAATTAGATCTCAGTACTTGGAATCGAACGGAACATTTTCATTTTTTCAAGCAAATGGAAGAGCCTTTTTTTGGCGTTACGGTAACTATTGATAGTACAAAGGCGTATGAAAAATCAAAGACTGAAA
>Ga0209353_10002296_pt1 | contig 10480 bp, 13 predicted proteins | sample LauGreSpBDMM15SD_2_FD_187561 | JGI IMG/M metagenome (GOLD analysis project Ga0209353, IMG submission 187561) | Freshwater lake microbial communities from Lake Michigan, USA - Sp13.BD.MM15.SD (SPAdes) (version 2) | ecosystem: Environmental > Aquatic > Freshwater > Lake | place: Lake Michigan...
CTGTACCAGTTACCACTACGGAATCGAATTGGTGTATGTCATGTGTATCGAATGTGTATGGGGTGACAATCTCTATGTCAAAACCCAAAGGTGCTTGTAGCTGGTATTCGTAGTCTGACATTTCTGCCCCACCTGCAAACTGCCCCGTGAATAGCCCTGACAGGCTCTCAGACGAAGCGTGAGCCACGTTCGTAGTGTTTTGGGTGTGATGTGTGTACCAGCCTATTTTCATGGCGTAGGGCGTTCTGTGCCTTTTGCCCCCAAAACCCGTAAAGCAGGTTTCCAGTATTTCTCAAAGACGGTGTCGGCGTTATACGCCTTAGCAAAGTCCTGCGCCTTCTTTGAGCGACCTTGACCACGTTGATACGCCTGTTCTAGGGCATCTACGATTCCCGGCACGCTAGGAGTGTTGAACCAACTAGCTTGAGGTGCATCCCATAAAGGCTGACCGTCTACTAACCAACCGTCACCCATTAACTCAGTTGAAGCTGCAAAGTCAGAAACGATTACTGGCGTGCCACAGGCTTGGGCTTCGATAGTTGGAATGCCAAAGCCTTCACCGTAAGAAGTTGCAAGCAATACATCCATAGCTGTATAAATTGTTGCTAATGCTTCTTGGCTGATTCCGTTTCTAAGAACGTATGAATCAACGAATGCGTACTGATGTTCCTTGATGCCACAAGACGTAATTAGTTCCTGTAACTTAATGCCACCTAACGAACCGCTTGAGTCTGTGTGTAAGTAAAGAACTACATCATCGTGCATCTGTGCAAACATTGAGAACGCAAGAATGTTTTCGCCGAATGCTTTCCTGTTAGGGCTTACGCCTTTATTAGCCGCGTTCATTCCAACAACAAACTTATCTTCAGCTACGCCAATGTAATCCCTGCCAGTAATTCCTTTATGGCGTTTCATTGGCTTGAATACAGATTCAATTGCGTGCGGTATGTAGATAGATTCAATGCCAACGTTTTCTAACATCGCCTGCCCGTACTGGCTCATGGCTAACGGTGTAACGAAAGGTTGCCTGCACCAGTTTGCAACTAAGGGTGGTGCTGGCAAGTGATCAATTGGAACCCAACTAGCAACGTTCCAGTCTGCCCATCTAGGGCCTTTGAATACCCAAGTGTCATACAAGGTAATTAAAATGTGATTCTGTTTTGGGTTACGTTCAGTCCAATTGAACATATGCGCAGGCACAACATCATTTGAATACAAGTCTGCGCCACGCTGATAGATCGGTATGCCGTTCCATTCGGTGTTTGCACCTTCTAGCCCGTAGTTGTTAAAAATGGCTACGTTGTTGCCCATTGCTTTGATACGGCTAGTTGCCTGAGCCGTTTGTTGCCCGTATCCCGTAGTTGCCCAGCCAGCGTTAGAAACCCAACCGATACATAAAGAATCTTGCACAGGTAATCCTTTGTTTGTAGATGTTAGAAACTTATCTTAAAACCTGCCCAAATAAAAGCAGAACCCCACCAAGGCCTGCGCTCCCGGTGGGGTTCTACGTTTTGGGGTGTGACTAGCTTGCGCCACCTGCGAAGTACTTCACATGAGAAGTCTGAATCAGGTTGCCGTCTACGCGCATTGTTGCGCGGAACGTAATCAAGTCATTCTGGAATGCGTAATCATCAGACCGATCAAGACGCAGTCCACCAACTTGGCGAACGTAGTAACTTGGAAGGTTTCCAAAGATGACTGACTTAGCTGAAGTTGCTGGGTCTGCCATTGCTGGATTCTCGAACACTTCGTATCCAAGGACTAGGTCACGCTTGTCACCGGATAGTGCTGGCGAGAAGATGTAGTTACCTGCGGTGTCCTTCAACTTACGAACTGCTGCAATTGACTTTGCATTCATCTGGAAACCAGTTCCTGCAAGAGTACGACCTGCTGTATCAACGCTGTAAACCAAGTCAATTAGGTTGTCTGCGGTGAATGCACCAGATACTGCGGTTGAACCAGTGATACCTGAACCAGCAGCAGTAACGATACCTGTTGGCTGAGTTGTACCAGTTCCAACTGTTAATGCGTTATTGACTGCGTAGCCAATTGCATTACCGGTCTGGGTTGCGAGGAATGACGTGATGTCCACTCCGCTATCTTCAACCATTTCGCGGCTGATCTGAGTTAGGAACGAGTACTTGTATGCACCAAGAGTCTTGAATGCATTGAAGGTTGGATCGCTCTCGCCGATAGTGCCGGCTTCAGAAGTTACAGTTCCAGTTGAGTATGCAGATAGTGAAGGAATTTGTAGGTTCTCTCCACCAGCTGTATTAAGAACGGTTGATGTTTCTAGCATGGGGCCGATATGCCGGGCCAACAAAATAACTTGATCATAAAATGACGTAGCTACCGGAGCTCCAGTCGAACTTTTAGATAAATCGCGCTTCTCAAATGAATGTGAGCGGATTTCACCACGAGCTAGGGAACGGATAAGTTGTGCATCATCAATTGCTGGAACAGAAATTGCTGGCTTAACTTGTGTTTCAAAACCCTTCATGGCTTCAGCGGCACGTTCTTCACGTTCTGCTTGAGCATTCATGGTTTCGATTACTGCTGAACGCTGATCAAGGTCTGCCATGATGCGGTCATATGTTTGGTTTTCTTCGCCGGATAGGTCGCGCTTTTCAGCTGCTGCTGAGTCAAGAAGGGCTTTCGCTTCTTCCCAAGCTTTTGCACGAGCTTCCACTTGCTGACGGATGTAGTCAGACATTGTTACTCCTCTAAAGTATTTGGATTGTGTGTGAGTCTTAAGGTTTCTGCGTGGCTCCACACAGTCGCAAAATGTGGCTCCACAAAATGCTTATCTAATTATTGCACAAATAAAAACAGGCTTAACGCCTTCCCCTGCGCAAGCCTGTTTCTAGCAGTAGGTTATCGAGTTTCGCTGATTACTTCAACTCGGGTTTCTTTAACTGGTGCATAAGCCTTAACTTCAGGCTCACCAAATTCTGCAACTATGGCTTCACAGATAACATCTGCAAATTCAACAAATACCCCTGATGCAGGATTATCTAAGGCGTTAAAGTAGGCACGCTTTACATCTGTGACATTCATTAAAACACCTTTGCCATTAGGTCTAGTTGCTTGCGCTTAATGTCTATTAGTTCAAGGTTGTCGGTCTTATCTTCTCTTAACTTACTTACAACCTTTGTCAAAATTTCTGCTTGATTTTCAGTCAGATTTTGACCTTCTTCTAGGCGAATCATTGCATCAGCTAAAACATCTGCATCTACAAGCGTGCGAGTTGCAAGAATGTCAATAGTTCTTACATCCGCAGTTGTGGCTTCATAGGCAGGGAATCCAGTTACAACAGAAACTTCATGCAAGCGAACCTGATGTAGTTCACGAGTTGAGCCGTCTGAACTCCAACTATCACCTTTAGGTGGAACGCTAAAACCAAAACTCATTGAGTGAACGTCACCGCGTTGCATGAGAATTGATAAGTCTTTGCCACTTGTTGTTTCTGGCAACTTGGCTTCTGCTAGTAGCCCTGTGGAATCTTCAATTAACTTGAGAGTTCCCGACCTTGTTGAAGCTAGAACATGATCAGTGTTGTGATTCATAAACATTTTTACTTCGTTGCGTGCATTTAATGAACGATTAAAAGCACCTTGACGAATTACTTCTGTAAATGGCAGGGGTTCTGACGGCGAATTAAAAACAGCAGCATAACCACGGAAGGTCATTTTGTCTGCGCTTGCTTCACCGTCAAAATTTAATTCAAAATTGACTGGACTGTTTCTACGTTCAACGATTTTCAAAATGACTCCAATTTTACTTATTGTATTGCTTCTATTTTGGCACAAAAAAATGACGGTATCTCTACCGCCATTCTATTTCTTTATTTAGTAGGTTCCGGGAGCCGATTCCATCTTTGGCTCACCATCGTAGATTCCGATGATTCCTTCGTAATTACTTGCACCTTTGGCAGTCCATCCATAAGGCCCAAACTTAACTTTCCGTCTAAATGGCTTACCTGCTGCTTCTGATCCGGGTGTAGCCCCATAATAACTAGGCCATTTTTCGTCAGGGACAATCAGCCACTTTTCCAATTTTTGAAACTTAGCCCATTCGCCTTCAAAGCTGATTACTTTGTAGAACTCGTAAAAAGTTGCATCATAACCCCAGACTCCGTAGACAACATCGCCCACACTTGGAATTTCTTTTTGTTTCATTTGCTTTGTCCTTTGCTTTGTTTTGAGAATTTAGTTGCTTTTATGAATGGTAGACCAGCCTTTAGAACCCAAGTTAGCTTGCGCCCATTCGCTGGCTTCGTCTAATGTGTCGCAGTTGATAGTAGCTACAACGGTTTGATAGTTCTCGTAACCATAAACTTCGTATTTATTCATTCCCACTCCTTCCCTACATAATAATTGTATAACAAAAGGTCAGGCAAAGCAAGTTCTAAGCAGGGTTTGGTATCTCTATTTCAGGTATTTCAGAGAACATTTCTAAGGAATCGCCTCTTTGACGAATTTCTCTGATTTCAAAGGTTATTTGATCCCATAATTTAGACATTTCTGGGGTAATTGTGTATCGAAAGTTCTCTTTAAGCTGCTTATTAGCTATGTGGTCGTACATTTTTTCAATTATGTTTGCAGGAATCATTATTCACCAGCTTTCGCTAAAAAGGCATCATAACCATCTTGATCTTTAACAGCAAATTTACCATTTTTGCCACTAGCAAGCAAAACAACACCATCAGTAGTATCGTACAAACTTATTTCATCGAATAAATTCGTAATTTTTGGAAAGACGTCACTTACACCCGCGTGAGTGCTTCTAATGACAGATTCAGGAACGTATCTGCCTGTTCTTTTACCTCTAGCATCAGCTCTAGCAACTGCTACATCTGTTGAAGTGGTTGCATAACTACCCTTGACTTTATATCCAGCCGCTTTAGCTTTAGTAATCTTATTAGTCATCGAAGATTGCGAACTATCACCAGTGCCATCTACAACAACATCCCTTCTGGTCTCAAAGCCTGCGGCCTGTATTCGCTTGGCAAGATAGCTAGATTCTTCGTGTAGATAGTTAGCTCTATTTGAGTCACCTTGCATACGATCCCATTCAGGTAGCTTTTCTTTAATGTCATCGGCATTCACCTGTACCGCTTTACTTCCATCTGGTATATCTACTTTTGCGTTTTTAATCATGCTTGATTTTCCAGAAGCAGGGCCACCACCCATGACGTGATAAGTAGGATCAGCAGAAGTAGGAACCCCTGAAACAGCATCTGCAACTATTTTGTCGTGTAGGGCCTGTCTTTCTGGTGTAAATGCATAAGAACCGTCTTGATTCTGCTTCAAGTGTGGAGCTGCTGAACGACCTTGAAAATCAGCAGCCATGTCTGAGGTAATTTTTATGTTTCCTTTACCGGTTTCTGGGTTAATTCCTGCTGACTTTCCACCAGAACCATGTGATTTTTGGTCATGTTTGCCCGTCAAATGTCGCTCTTCATTGCGTATTCTTTCTGCAACTCTTTGTGCATACTCCATAGCAGCTGTGGCTCTTGCCTTAGATGGGCCACTTCCCCAAAGTAAATGAGCTACAACTCCTGCACTTGGGTAGTTCTCTGAGTTAGGGTCTGCATCTGGTGAATCTAAATCGCCTAAGTGTCTGGCTATCCACGCAGCAGTACGAACCCATTTATCATCTGAAACCTGACCACTCGCCATAAGTCGCGCTTCGCGTATAGTTTTTTCAACTAAGCCATCGCCACCCTTGCCATCTGCATAGTATTCAAGTCCACGTCTTGCAGCTGCTCTCATGTATGCAGGTGCATCTTGATTTATGGCGCGTAGGTCATCTTCATCTTCATCTTCATCTTCATTCATGTAATCTTCTGACTGCCAAGCGTTACAGTAGTAACCGCCATCAACGAATTCATCCCACTTTTCACACCATGCTTTATCCCCTGCTTCATTGACACGGGACTCATCGTAGAAGTAACAGTTACCGCAGGCGCGACCTTCTGGAACGTCATCTGCTAGTGCTGGTCTGTAATTGTCAGGCAGTTCGCGGTAACCCATCATTACGGGTTTTGGTTTCTTCATCTTGTGCTTCTTGCGTTCACCACCGGGTTCTATGTCCTCAGCTATTGATATTGCAACCATTTGGTCTATGGCATCTTGCTTAGTTGTATGGCAACCAATAACTTCGCCATCTTCTTTGACGGTAGCCCAACCTGCGCAACCTTGCGCTTCGTCTGTTATGAAATACGGCATTAGTCTAATGTCTGCCTTAACCAAGAAGCCGAGTGTGAACCGCCTGAGCTTATTGCGTATAGGGATTCACCGGGATTAAGTGTGAGTTCAATGCTGTCCAGTTTGGGTAGACGTAAACCGTTTGATGTTGTAACTGAAGCATTACCTAAAAACAAATCATCCGTATTGTCGTTATTGTGAATGTGTAAACTTGACGGGTTTGCTGAAGAACCATCTATTTGAACCCTGCTGGTTCCTACGGTTACCTGACCTGAAGTTATAGCCATCACTTCACGCCATAAACGGACTCGGGATTTTCTGGGTCTATTTGCGCAATCTGTTGTAACTGTGAAGAAGGCAGACCGGTATGAACAATCGCAGGTAATCCTAGAGCAGATAAAACGCCAGCAGGATCAAACCCAGAATTGACAAGTTTCTGAGCCATCGTGACACGCTTGTCTGTTTCAACAAGTGAAGCAGCAACCAAATCCACATTTGCCAAAGGAACACGATAAACGTCACCGCCGTCTACTGGTCGCAAATCCTCGAATCTACGAATGTCATTAACGCTTAAGAATCCTGCTTGTGAACCGATTGAATAGCCGTTCATGCGAGTACTGAAGTCACCGCGTAGTAAACCATCTACGTTAAAGCGGATAAACGCGCCTTCTGGCAATAGTGCGCTGTAAGCATCTTCGATCTTTGCAATGTATGGGCGCAACGTATGGGTTACAAAGTTAATGCTGTTCTGCTCTACTGATGCGTACGACATTGCGCCGGGTGTAGTAATGCCAATCATGTGAGGTGGAACTCTAAAGATACGAGCTACTTCTTCAATGGCAAGTTTGCGACTGTCAAGCATTTGGGCTTCGTCAGGGTTTACACCAGTACGAACAAACTTTGCGCCACCTGTTAGCAGTCCAGTCTTGTGCGCTTTACGGAATCCGTTATGCCGTGAGTTAAAACCGTCTACAAGCTGCTTAGCCTGATCACTGTTCAAGCCTTGTGGCGTTTCAATGATTCCTGAAGTAGTTGCGCCTTGACCAAAGAAACGGGAAGCAAAGGACTGAAGCGCACTAGAAAGACCTAAGTTGTCTTTAAGTTCAGTAACCCTAGACATACCGCGCAGTTCGCCAGCCTTGCGCATCTCAGTAATCTGAATCATGTCTTGCTTGCTTACTGGCACTTCTTGGTATTCGTCAATGATGTATTCAATTTCACGAGTTACCTTGTTGCGATCAACGCGAACGCGGTAAGGGTCAATTACAACTAGGTTTATTACTTGACCTGAGTTGTCACGGAACACGCGCACAAAAGCGTTGCCGTCTAGCAATAACGAAATAAGAACTTGCTGGTAATGCTCAGAACGTAACAGGTCTACATCTGGTCTTTGAATCCATGAAGGCTGAGGTCGGTAGGGAACACGGTTACCGTCACGTCTAATGAATGAATCAAGTGGCAAAGTTGAAATAGTGTCAGAAATTAAAAGCACGCAGGAATAGAAAGCGTTGATTTTCATTGCTTGTACTTGGTCTATGTTTGACCCAGCTTCAGTGGTGAACGCGAATGAATCGCCTGCACCCCAAATAGATTGAAAACTTATGGCGCGTTCTTCTTTATTTCCACCTGTTAAATTTGCGAGCATTACTGACCCTTCTCAATTGCCAAGCCAATAAGCAAGCACGAAGCACCTACGGCGATAATTCCTAATGGCAGAATAAATAAACCTAAACCTAATGAGATTGAAGCTAGTCCTACAAGTTGCAAAATTGTGGCAATCAAAGAATCCCCTTAGAAACTAAAGAACTGTGGCACAACAGGTTCTTCCCTTGAAACAGTTGCCCTATCAAATCCTATGATACTAGCAACTGCCGCATCTATCTTGCGTGGCGAGCCGCGATGCTCTTTAACAATGCGCGGCCCTAGCCGATCAGTTTTAACAACTGCGTTTTGTAAATGCCTAAGCAGTAACGGATTCCCGTCATGCGTTAGCTTGTTTGCTACAACGGCATCATAGAATTTAGCGCACGCTGGAACCATGCGAGCAGGAGAAGTAGAAGGCCATTCAACAATTGGGAAGCCTGCTTCATCTAAGACCTGCATTGTGCGCTGCCATCTGAAAGGGTCACACGCTATTTCTCTTACGTTATGTGTGCCACAGAATTCAATAATCGTGTTCTCGACTTCAAGAATGTCTACTCGCCAATCATCCACATCTTCAGGCTGCTTTTCCCACGCCTTGACCATAAACACATAAGGCTGTTCTTCTACGGTTACGCCAATAATCACAGAAGCATCACCACTAAATGAGCCGTCAAACCCTAAGACAACTGGTACATCCGCGCCTATCTCACGCTTAAGTTCTAGCTGTTCCCAAGCTCCGTTGGGTAGCCAAGCTGTCTGGCTGCTTACCCACTGGTTACAACGCTTCGTTCTAAACTCAGCTTCTGGCGTTCGCTTGACCATAGCTGCAAAGTCTTTAGGGTCGTTTAAGTCACCATAAGCAGGATTAGCTTGTTTCCAAGTCAGCTCTAAATGGTGGTCAGCTTCAGCTTGAGCTTCCCAGCAGGCCATAAAGAAACTAGGATCATCAACTTCTTTTTGAGCTACGCGCTTGCCGTACTGATAAAGGTTGTAGGCAATGGAATCTTGACCAGATGAGTCCGATTTAACACCTGCCGTAGTGACAGCTATAAGCATTGGTTCACGCCTTGCACCCATTCCAAGCTGCATAACGTCAAAGAGCTCACGGTTTGGCGATGCGTGCAATTCGTCAAAAATGACCGTTGTTGGGCTAAGACCTTCTTTGCTAAAGCTCTCACTTGATAGAACCCGATAAACGGAGCCAGTTTCAGGAACCTCGATTGCATCCCTATAAACCTTGCACAATTCAGCCAATTCTGGTTCTGCTGCGATCATTTTCTTTGCATCACCGAAAACAATGCGAGCTTGTTCCTTGTCAGCTGCACAGGAATAGACCTCACCACCGGCGGGCCCCATGATCAAAGACCAAAGGCCAATGCCTGAACCTAGTGCGCTTTTGCCGTTTTTGCGGGCCATAGAAATTAGAGCTGTGCGGTGTCGAAACTTGCCGTCAGGGCCTACTGCGAATAAATGCTTTAATAACTCGTGCTGCCAGTCACGGAGCTGCATCTTGTCACCTGCGTACCCGGCAACAGTTTCCTTAGTTTGTATGGCAAATGTGTCTATAAAGTCAGAAACTTGGGGGCCACGGGACTTATTTAGCGCGGCTTTGTTTACTGGGGTAAGCCAAGTCGGGGGCCATGATTCAATTTGAGCTGGCACGAGCCTTCAATTCCTCAAGTTTAGAAGCTCTCTTAACCTCAGCTACGCCAAGCCGCGAACGGTCTGTTGGTGTAAAACCAAGCAAAGATAGGTTTGCTACGAGCTGCCTGTCGAGCTCTCGTAATGACTTACGTTCATCAGGCCTATTGTTTTGCAAAACTTGGATGCGTAAATTGCGCCTTTCGTCTAGCAGCTCGCAGGTCATAAGCAAAATCTCAATGTCTGTAAGTGGACTCAACCACGTTTGACCCATTCCCCAGATGCGATCCCAAAGCTCCGTACCTGAGCTGCCTAGCGGTCTGTTGGGTTCTGGTATGTCATAGGCAGAAGGTAGCAACACAAGCTCCTTCTGGTCTGGCAGTGTGCGTTTACCGGGGTTGCCAGTAAGCCGTTTCTGCTCAATCGGTTTTGGTGGTCTGCCACGGGGAGCCATAGCTATTCCTTAATCGAAGAACCGCAAGCAGGACAAAGTTTATCTTCTTTGAATTTTAGCGGCTCCTCGCTTTGGTCACCTAAAGGCGGCTGTAAAGATTCAAAGCCTAGCTGCTCAAGCTCCCAGCCGTTTGCATCGAGCTCAAGCAATTGGTCAGCTAGAACCTTGTCATCCCATTCAGCAAGCTCAGCTGTTCTATTGTCAGCTAATGCAAAGGCTCGTATCTGTTCCCAAGTCCAGCCAATAGGAGTTCTCGTAATAGCGATCTCAGACCAACCCAGAGACTTTGCGGCTTCAAGTGTGCCGTTACCAGCAACCACAATTGAATCAGGGGTTACACAGATTGGCTTGCGCTGCCCAAATTTAAGCAGGGAATTCTCTATTGCCTTAAGGTTTCTGCCATCATGCTTACGGGCATTCGCCGGATCAGGGGTCAAGCTGTTGATGTTTACATTTTCAATTCGTAGCTCAGTCATGGTTTAAGTCTACGCAGAAACCGCGTAAAACCGCCATTTTCTAAAACTTTGAATTT
>Ga0209353_10002299_pt1 | contig 10466 bp, 8 predicted proteins | sample LauGreSpBDMM15SD_2_FD_187561 | JGI IMG/M metagenome (GOLD analysis project Ga0209353, IMG submission 187561) | Freshwater lake microbial communities from Lake Michigan, USA - Sp13.BD.MM15.SD (SPAdes) (version 2) | ecosystem: Environmental > Aquatic > Freshwater > Lake | place: Lake Michigan, USA...
GACTATATTAAAAATCTTGGTTTAAAGAATTGTACAATATTGGACATAGGCGCCAATATTGGCAATCATAGCCACGCAATAGAGCACTATTCAACGGATTGCGCCATATATTCATTTGAGCCATTACAAGCGAACTATACCGTTTTAAAAGCTAATGTAAAATCTCCAATAAATTTATTTGTTACCGACAATTTAGAAACTGAAAACTTTATAACTTCGTTTTGGGGTAAAGATAATTTAGGATATACAGGATTAAGCGACACAGGGCAATCATGTAAAAATATTACTATTGATTCAATTCTTTTTTCTCAAAAAGTCGGATTGATTAAAATTGACATTGAAGGTCACGAGTTGCAAGCTTTGAAAGGGGCTTTTGAAACAATAGATAAACATTTACCTTGCATTATTGCTGAACACCACACCAATGAAGAGCATATTCAAGTAATGAAATATCTTAAACAATTTGGATATTACTTAGCCACAATAATTGAAGAAGATAATCTAAACTACGTTTACAAGCCTATCTAAATCTTTCTTAGGCACTATCTTTTCACTTACAGGTATAATTTGATGGTTACATTGCCATCCACCCCTGTAAGTGAATATAGTAGTCTTATTAGTTCCTGCAATCATGCCACCGCCTTTATGTAACTTCGTTTTACAAGTATTCCATAATGAAGGCGTTTCTCCCCAATATTCAACCTCTGTAACGTGAAAATATTTGTCTACACGTTCCAAACAAAAGCACCTAGAGCTTGTTTTTCTTCCACCTTGGTACTTATACCATTTTAAACCTAAATCATCGCTTACGGTCTTTATATAGTTAGCTGAATATTGATTCAATGAATCAGTAGCAATCTGCTTTACATTCTTTAATAAATATCCTAAATTTTCTTTATCACCAATTATCTTAACTTTTAAATCTTGTATTAACTCAGTTAAATTTGAGCCACTTGTAACTGACTTACTAAGATAGTCACTAATAGGATTTATAATGTCATTTGATACGCCAGCACCTAATAATGATTCAGTTGTAACATTTACCGAATTGTTTAATATTGCTTTAAATAGTTCCCCTTTACCGTTAAAATCTGAAACAATAGTAGTGAAATAATCATCTAAAAGTCCTTTTGTTTGTTCAAAACTACTTAAATAAGTATTAACGTCTTGCTTATAGTCATCACTTAAAATAATAGCGTTTAATTTATTCTTAACTTTTTGAATCTGTTTAAGGTTGTTTACGCTTGTTTTAATGTTTCCGTTAACAGTTTCAAGTTTTGACATTTCAATAGTCAATTCGTTAAACATAGCTTTCTCAATTGATGGTATAGATTTCTCTAATTCATCAATTGCGTTTTGCATATTGTCGAAAATCTGACTTATTAATTCGTCTTGATTCATTATTTAATTTTTTCGTTTGTTGCCCTTAAATCAATTGGATTACCTAACAATTTACGAGCCGTTACATCATCAAACCCATATATTTCTTGAAGCATAACAATAGCACTTTCATATTGAGTCGTGCCGGCACTTACTGACTGTTGAATTTCAATTAACCCTTGAACACCACCCACTGAGCCTTTAAGTTTTGCCTTTGCTTCAGCTTCAATATCATTAGGTATATCTAAGCCGTTTAATGGATTTAAAGCTTGTGTAGTAACATTTCCGAAATCTTTATACTCTTGTGCGTACTTATTAATTATATCCTTTTTACGTCTTAAATCAAAGCTTGCAAAGTCTTTATTCTCGATAAAAGCTCTTTCAACAAAGCTATTAATAAATGAATGTGTTATTAATGTCAAAGGATTGAAAGGAGTTAAGGCGTTCATTGTCATTATTTCATCACTTGTCATGCCTCTTAAAGCATCTAACAAGATAATGTTTTGTTGGTATGCCAATTCTTTTGGACTTCCTTCGTACTTCTTAGATATGTAATCCATTTCCATAGATTCAATAATAGAACTACTTACACCGCTTTGTGTAGCTTTACCAATTTGTTCTTCGATTACTGAAGCTGTTACAATATCAAAATCGTTTGGAATGTTAATACTTGGTAATTGCTCACGCAATAAAATATCATTGAATTCTAACAGCTCACTATATCTTAGTCTATTAGTAGTATCAATAATAAAAGGCAATAAGCGACCGAATACATCACTTGAAATATTAGAAAGAAAGTTATGTGTTTGGTCGTAATCGTATGCTTTAGAAATTCCGCTTTGATCCGTTGGACTTTCTGCTAAGAATTCCATATTTACAGCTCCTAACCCTTTTTTAATTAAATTGTCAATGTCTTTAGTTAGAAATTCAACAGGCTTTAAATCTTTTTCAACATACTTAACGGGCGCCCATGCAGGAATAGCTGAATCTTCACCACCCATTGCAGGTCTTACCTTAGTAATACCAAAAGGCGAACCACTGCTAAAACCACCACCACCACACGAATGGCATGAGCTTGTTGTATTTCTACCAAAACTATTAGTTCTACTTATTGAGCCTGTACCGTTGCAAGTTGTACATTCGTTTTGTGTAAACTCGACTCTTTCAGGATATAAATGTTGTTTAATAGTTACGTTCTTATCAATATTCTCCAATAAAGCTTGGTCAAAGTCAGGTATAATTCCAGCAACCCAAGATTCATAATAAATATTATCATCCTCACTTGTTAGTACACCACCGTTTTCGATAGCAGGAACGTACCCTAAATTGTGAGAATATAATAATGTCGTTGTATATTTTTCTTTTACGTGGTCACGCTTTAATAAATAATAATTAACAGTATCAATAACTAACCATTCATGCTTATCTTGCTCAATAATTAACAAGTCATCATCAAAGTACTTTACTTTAGTAATTGAAAAACTATAAGGGATTGGTTGTATGAACTCATTGGTAGGCTTGTCTTTATATTCTTCAATATAATCATCATCTAAGACATACTTAGGAGCAATAACAACTAAACCATTAGCATCGGTTAAATAGTTCTTAATCTGATAATTAAAGAACCATTGAAGCAAAGTATTATACTTAGGAAACTTTTCAAAAAGATAAGTATAAAGTGTTTCACTTTCCTTTATTTTAGGACTGTTTTTATCGCTTGGTGTAATTATTAAATCCCTTGCTTTTTGAATTTTTGCAATTGAGTTTTGAACTTTTTTAAATGGAGCCTTAGTTATTGCTCTGTAATTATCTTTTTTATACTTAATTGCCCATTCAGGCTCTGAAGGTTGGTAGGTAACCATCATATCTAAAGCATCATCTACTTTACCGTCCGAATGTCTTTTAAGGCTTCTAAATTCATTAACCTTAATGTCTTTTAATTCTTTGTCGTGGTCTTTTTCAATGTACTTTTCAATAAAGGATTTTGTTCCAACTTCCATGATTAATATTTTACACGTTCTTTAAGATAATCTCTTTTGTCAATCCATAAAAATGGATTCTTTACGTTTTGATGTTGTGCATAATTCCATTTAACATGATCATTATACAAGTCTTTTAATCCTTTGGACATTATATGTCCTGCCATGCTAATAAAAAAATAATTTTTTTCAATTAATGACCTTTCGGTAGGTTTTACACCTCTTTTTATCCCGCTGTCAACTATTTCAGACATAGGATAAAAAAATATGTCTTTGTATGGATTATCAATCTTAAAATCCAAATTTAATAAGCTTAAACTAAAAGCTAATTCATCCGGCATACTATCAGCCCAATCTCTAAATTCAAAATCACGTTTAATAAATAAGTCTTTTGCTTTTGTAAATATCGTTTCAGCTTGTTTTGATTTTTTAAAGTAAAGAAAAGAGCTTTGTAAATGATAATAATAAGCATCTTTTTTTAACTTAAAATACTTACGTAAATCTCTTACTGTTTCACCCTCTTTAAACCAAAAATTGCTATTATCACTATCAACTGGGTAGTGTGCGTTTGGATGATATAACGTAAACCCAAAATTCACATCTTTGTAAGCATTAAATAAATCGCTTACTTTTTTGTTCTTAATCCAAATTGAATCGCTGTCAATATAAACAGTTTCATCAAATGGACTTAATTCGTATATCATTGTTTTAGCCAGCGGTATTTCACGCTTACCATTGATAGTGTAGTCTTTTTCATCTACTTCAATAAAATGACTAAAATATTGTTTTTCAAAGATATTAAATTTATCTTTTACCCCTGCGTTGCTTACTAATGCAATTTGAGCATCAGGATTTGAAACCCTAATGCTCATTGCAAGATTAAACGCCATTCTTCGGTAATTATCATGACCTAAAGCCACTATAATAATTCCTTTATTTTCCATTTAATTGTTAGTTTTTAAGGAAAATTAGACAGTAAACAAAGTTGATGGACTTGTATAAGGTGTAGGCATTTCCATTTCTGCCCACTTAACAGTTACATTGAAGTTGATACCCTCTTGTAAGTTGTCAGTGATTGGCAAAGTAGAAGCTAATTGAATCCCTTTAGTTTGGCCCCAAATTAATGATTCAGTCGCAAAATAAACATTATAATTATTACTTGCCATTGCAAATTCATTATAAAAAGAAACGTTGTTTTTAACAGTGTAATCCATGTAAGTCAATACATGATTTCTACCTGTTAGCTGTGCTGAATTATCTCCAAATCCTGTTGATTCAACAACTACACCACCATCATAAGAACCTCTTACATTCTTAATAACAAGTGCATCACCTGAAGCAATTAAAGCAGTCCATTCTGAAGCGTTTGAAGGGTCAGTGATGGTTGCTGTTTTCTTTTTTAGAATAAGGTGTCTAACCCTTCCATTTTCAATATTTCCGCAATCATCTGCTACATAGTCAGGTATTGCTTGGCAATCGGTGTAAATACTCATAATTAATTATTTTTTTAAGTGTTTATAAACAGTTCGAATTTACAAAGTTGTAATTTGATGTACTCAATATTGTGCTACCTTGAGAAAGCGAATATCTTTCTATTTGATTGATAGTATATTCTGACTTCTTGACAAATGATTCACCGTTGATAATTACTGAATCGTGCATAAATGCAAGGTTCAATTTTTCATGCTCAAATCTTGGTATATAATCTGTCAAGAACTGCCTATTATCTTTAAGTGTAGAGCTTAGCTTTAATATAGAACCGTTTGACTTTTCATACGTTGTACTTGTTTCTTCAAAATTATATTCATGCCCAAATTGAGTGCTCACATAAGCATAGTTTGTATAATTGGTATAATCGACTGTGTCAAATATTTCATTGTTAACATACTCGATTTGTACAACTTCATCATTGTATTTAGAACTAACATATAATATTTCACTTTCTGCTATTACGTTTAATGGCTGACTATCAACTATGTTTTGTTGATTTGTATATATATAAGCGTGAATACACTTATTATAAAGGTTAGTATAGTTGTTTAGGTTGTAACTCCATTTGTATAAGTTAGTCCCGCAAACAGTACCTAAGTTCTCATAAATCAAAGTGTTATTTTCATCAAAGAACCCAAGATAAGGCACGTTAACCCCATCATAATAGATTTGCGTTACAAATTGTCCCCATGTAGGATATTTCTGTTCATAAGGTGCGATTTCTACACCTACTATCTTTTGATATGGATATAGAGTATCTGCCATTATGCAACTATATAAGTAAATGAGAAATTAAGCTGAATACTATCGCCAATAACAGTACCCAATGGCAACACATATATTTTTATTGCATTTTCTAAAGAATAATTGCCACATAAACCTGGTACAGAAGAATGAATAGAACCACCTGTTATTCTAGTAATATTACATGTACCCATTATTGATAATGATAAGCCATTTTTTATCCATCTATCAGTTTGTAGTGTTAATACTATATTATCATTAATTACGGTAGATGTTGCGGTAAATATTAATGTTCCTGAAACTGTTGCTAAATTTCCATTTCTTACCCAAGATAAATTATGTGAATTAAAAGTAGTGTTTGCAAGAGTTCCTTTTGAAACAAATATTCCATTAGGATACGCTCCAGCTGCAAATAATGTGTATTGGTCATAATCTAAATCTAGCACATAAGGTATTACTACCATATCTGTTTGTGTTCCACTTCCGCCCTTTTCTAAAATATTAACAGTAATATTTTGATTGTCGGGAATAGCTGTAATATTACCAATTATATAGTTTGTAGGATTTGCAACTGAATATGCTTTTATTCCAATATTAGCCTGTGAAGAATAAGAATGATAAGGCAAGGCTATTGTTTTTGAATCACCTACTAATAAAGTTCCTAAATTAAATGAAGTAGATGAGTTTATTTTATTTTCGGGGTCACACCATGCAGTATCAAAATCTGTTGCACTTGCTTTTACTTTTCTTTGATTTTCTGTACCTCCTGACCAGTTGTTGTAAGAACCAATAACATTATTTATTTTAGTTACCGCTGCAGACCATAAGTCAGTACCGTATATTTGAGTCCAAATTGCCATATTTATTTATTTATTAATAGAAACTATTTACTGTGCAATTATAAAAATTCGCTACTTTTAATCCTGTATCAATTATATCCTGAACGGTACTGCCTGAATAATCGCCACAATCTACATTTTCAAATAATTCAATCCCTACATAACCAATTTTACCAAACCTATCTAATACTTGTATTAAATATTTTCCTATTGCTAACCCTGTAAATTGATTACTCGCTTGTTGTACTCCCCTGTTGATTGAATAAAGATATGGCGCAGTTCCACCACTTACAACTACTGTAATAGTTCCATTATCAACCCCTGACGTAGGATTGACATTTATGGAAGTAACAGATAAAGACTGTACTATGAATTTACAACTGTTTGCTTTGCTTATATACATTATTCAACGTATTCAGATTCAACATAAGGACATTCAACATAAATAAGGTCACAAGCTGATTCATTACCAAACATTCTTATTAACTCCATTTCTGCTATCCCCTCTGTTGGGGTAAAGGTCAACATTTTTATAAATCCTCGATGTTCTATTGTGCTACTTTTGGAACAACTAATATAACCTTGAGGATTTGCTAGTATGTTATTAAATACCTGACTTGTCATAGGGTAACTATATTTAATACCTATAGGCTCAATAATCGGGTTGTTAATAACATTGTTTGCATCATCCCAAGCTAAATTTTGATTCTCAGAAAGTATTTGATTATTGTATCTGTCTGTACAATTACCTTCTAATTGAGATTGATAAAGGTAATTAGATATCCCATTTGCAAACTTTGCTGATACTCCTGCCATCTTGGCATAAGCACCACTTAGTAATTGATTCCATTTTAATAACATCCTTTTAGGTGTAATCCTTAGATTATACCCTGTTTCAGGACTTAAAATGTTATTGGTTACAGTAAAGTTTTCATTTTTTTCAGCAATGGTTAATGATGTTGCAAAGCCGTTTTCATTTTCAGTTCTATTAGTGCAAATCATAAAGTTGTCATCATCAAACTTCCATGATTGAGTTGATGTAGTCATTAGCTGTTGTCTACGTGTAAACTCAATTGCGTAGTGGTCGGTAATATATTTACAAACCTTTATGAATGATTTTTTAACGGTCGTTATTGGTAGGTTATAATTATGTTGTGTTGCAAATCCATCCAATGTATTATTTTTGTCAGTTCCTTCCTCTGTACCGTATTTCTCGAACCCTATCAAAGCAGTGTTATAAATCATTGATTCATTGCTGGCCACTGTTATTTGCTTAATATTAAGCATTTCAGCTATTTGATTATCTCCATCATAAAAATAGTCAATAGGCTCAACTTTTATAACCTCGTTATCTCCTTTCTGAATAAGTCCTAAACCTAAGCAATGAACCGCAGATAGTGAACTAAATATATCATTTAGTGATGTCAATATAGGTTTGTCAAAGTCGCGTATGTTGAATCCATTTGTTAAGGCTGTAAATGAAGCGCAACCGTTCGCGCCATAACCTATGTCTTTTCTCCCTAAAAAATTACTTTCAAATGCTACTTGTTTATTAATTGTAGCCTGTGCAACACGTTCAAAACATTCATGTATTAAATAAGTCTTTGCCGTTGTTTCAGGAGCTAAGGTGTTAGATTTGAAAGTAACGTTAGCTACGGTTAAGTTTAAAAACCAATTTGAATTTATAGGAGGTGCAACAAGTTGTCCATAATTAGCAATTACAAAATATAATTTTACATACTCTCCTGCCAATAGATTAATATTAATTGATGTATTGGTATAACTAATTGGAATATATATATTTTGACTTGTTACTGTTTCAAATGTACCCCAATCATAAAGCGTAGTTAATGTACCATTTACGTTTAATATTAAAGCAAAATTAAAACGTCTATTGTCTGCTGATATATCGTTAAAATCACCTAATATATCAATATTAAAATTGTAAATCCCATCATAAGGAGCAATAAAATTGCTATCTACATCTCCAACTGTTCCTGCAGGGTCTGACATGATTTGAGCAAATGCTCCTGTTGCGCCTCCTATGCTTAAATCATTTGTTTTTAATAATAGTGGTAAAGCTAAATAATATGTTTTTGAATTTACTGCTTGATATATTGCAGATGTAGTTGGCACTGATAATCCTATTGTTTCAAATACACTTGTCAATACAATAGATTTGCTATGCATCGTCATTACATTTTCTTCAAGTGGCGATAATGTTTCACCTTCTATTTCAATAGTTTCAGAAAAGTTAATAATCTTGTCAGCATTATTTTTAATTAACATTGAGTTGTTACTATCTTCTAAATTTACCTTACAAGAACAATAACCGTTAAACAAGTCTTGAAATCTTGATAGGTTTACGCGACCTGTAAACATCGTTTCATATTCATACGAAGCATTGCATCTTTCCTCAATACGTAATAATAAAATCTTTTCAATACCATAATCATAAAACGCATCTGAAATAATAGTATAACCAGTACCAACAAACTCTAAATCAGTAGAAAATGTAACGAATATGCCATGATAATTTTCATCACGTGCTAATGTAAACTTACATTTATCCCAGCCTATCGGTTCGTCAATTACAGTTTCAACTGTATCATTTATAATTGTAAATCTAAACTCCATTATGATAGGTATCTATTGTTTAAACTTTCTTGTTTTAAATTCTCTGAATAAAGATAAGTCTTAAACCCTTCTTTATCTAATGAAATGTGATTCTTTGGCATACCTCGCAATTCTTTTGCTAATGAATCGGTATTTAAGTTTACGTTTGAAATTCTTTGCCCTGATAACATCATGTTAGCTAGTTCAGGACTTAGTTCTTTACGTCTTATGCTTTGTAACAGAGGCTTAAACTTGCTTGTTTCCTCTGCTGTCATTACTGATTCACCTTTTGATAGCATAGCGTGTATTTCATCGCTTGTTCCTGTACCTTTTCCTTGTAAATCAATTACCCCTTTTGCAAATTTTGGTGTAGGTTGTGAAGCTACTAATCCAGCTTGTATTGCACCACTTGCAATAATTAAGGCGCCTAATGCAAATCCCCCGGGGCCAGTTTTAGCGAATGCTTTTGCTACTCCTTCGGCTGTGCTTATAGCAATATTTATTAAAGCAATAGCTTTGTCTTGTTCAAACTGCTTTCTCTTTATCTTAGCTTCTTCCGCTGCATACTTCTTAGCAATAGCATCTTTTTTAGCTTGGTTTCCTTCGGCTAGTTTCAATTCTCTTTCTTCTTTATCTTGTAAATCTATTAATGTAGCTGAATTTACATTTGATTGATATTGGAATATAGCGTTTAACCCTTGTTTTAAAACATCAACAGTTTGTTGCGCTATCTCTTTTCGTGTTGCTTCTTTTTTCTTATCGCTTTCAATTATTTTATTATTAGCCTCATCATTTAATTTTACTTTTTCATCTGCTATTTTACGCTCTAATGCAATATAATCTTCACTATTTAATGTTAATAATAATAGTTTTTCTTCGTCTGCTCTTATTGTTTCTTCAAGTGATTGCTTTGCAAATTCAGCTTCTATTTTTTCACGTTCTTTTAGTTTTTCTTCTATTGTTAAATTGTTGCTTTCGTATAATTTTATTAATGTTTCCGCGCGCTCAATTCCTATTTTATCTTGTTCAATTGAATTTTGTATATCTAGTGTTTTCTTTAAATTATCTTCTTCTTTTAAATGTTGGTCATTAACTTTCTTGCTCCATTCTTCGTTTGCTTTAATCCTAGCTTCTAAAATCTTTTTGTCTGATTCAGATATTTTTACAGCTAATGTATCAATATTTAAAATAGTATTTTCTTGGTCTTGCTTTTGTTTAGTATTTAAAATGTCTGAATATTTAGTATATATTTCAACACGTTTATAATTGAAGTCATCTTCAATTCTTAATATATCCGTTTCGTTTGCGCCTGCATTTATTGCTTTCTGCTTAGATATTTGTTCCTCATGTTTAAGCAAATTTAAAGCATCATTAACTATCTTTTTATCTAAAGCTTCTTGTGCTTTACGTTCTTTAT
>Ga0209353_10002302_pt1 | contig 10459 bp, 15 predicted proteins | sample LauGreSpBDMM15SD_2_FD_187561 | JGI IMG/M metagenome (GOLD analysis project Ga0209353, IMG submission 187561) | Freshwater lake microbial communities from Lake Michigan, USA - Sp13.BD.MM15.SD (SPAdes) (version 2) | ecosystem: Environmental > Aquatic > Freshwater > Lake | place: Lake Michigan...
CAGTTTTATCAATTTTAGGATTATCAACTGTCCAAGATTCTACAACTGAAACTCCTTCAACTTCTGTTTTGTGTTCTAAAGTAGCATTGTTATTATTCAGTTTTTTTAAATATAATCTTGCTGCTTTGTTTACAGTTTCTTTTGAAAATTTAATATTATATTCATAATCACCATTTTTTCTGTAAATCAATTTATCTGGAACTAAAGCTAATCCTATAATAATTCTTTTCTCATCATCAACTGATTTGAATTCAATTCTATGGTTATTTAAAGCAACCCAATTTTCTTCTATTGCAGGAAACTTTACTAAACTTAAAGCATCTATACCATCTTTATCTTGACTTTCGTCAATAAACAATTCTATTGTTTCTAATTTTTTAGCCATTGTAAATTGGTTTTATTAATTTTTTTGTTATTTAACATTCCACTTAACATAGTGTAACTTATTTTATTAAATTCAGATGCTTTTCGCAATGATTCAAATATCATTTTAGTTTCTATATCTATTATTTTTTTATTGTTTTTACCTAAACAAGAATTACGCATATTTGATTTGTAATCTTCATTTTGTGTAAAAGAATAATCTTTAGTATTTTTATTATAATCAGTTAATTTAATTTTTCTTTTTAACTTTTCATCTTCATTCATATTAGCAAAACCTTCTCCGCCATCAGTCATATTAACTAAATTACCAAATTTTAAATCTTTTCTTCCATAATAAGAAATTAAATTTCTTTCTACTTCTTTAGCAAATTCATAATCAATATTATTAGTTAAAATTTGAACTTCATATCCATATTTGTTAACTATGTTACTCCAATGTTTATTTCTTCCAAATTTAGAATATGCTCTTTTTTTAGAAACACCTATTCCTATATAAAAAACTTCACCGCAAGGTTTTATATGTCTATATACTAAAGCCATAAATTTATTTTAATTAAAAATAAAATTAAATAACTTTTGTTTATCCTATTGAAGCACTTGAAATTATATTCCGTTCTAAACTTTGAGCAGTACTTATATCTCCAGCCACCACATAAGTTTTTATAGGTTGTTGTTGTTGGTTACCTATTGTTTGTGCTAATTGATTTGTAGAACTTGCACCTACTACGTTAAATGATGGAGCAGCACCTCCACCTTCACCACCTACTGAAGCACCACCTGCAGCACCACCACCACCAAAAGCAGACAATCCTTTGGCAGTTGCAGCTATTGTACTTGCTATACCAATTCCTGCACTTACATTATTCATAGTAGCTTCAGCAGCTGCTAAAGCAATTCCACCAGGAAGCAATGCATATTTTAATTTAGCAGCAGCATTAGCGGCTTTTGTATTAATTATAATTTTAGCAATACCAGCAGCACTTTCAGCAATTAATAATGCTTTTTGTAATCCTTTATTCTTTTCAAATAAACCTTTTAATAAACCAATACCTGAAGCAATATTGTTAAACGTACTTTCTTGAATAGATTTTTTAGCATCTGCTACTGCTTGGTCTGAAGCAATTTGTGCTTTATCAGTATCAATTTTATTAGTAGTTATAGCATTATCAATTTCTTGTTTTTTAGTTGCGTATTCTAATTCAGCATCTACTCTTGCTTGAGTTCCTAAAGCAGAACTATTTATTTTTAATTGTAATCTTTCAAGTTCAATTCTTTTTTCTTCTTCTAAATTTAATCTTTGATTTTCAAGTTTTTTTAATTCATCTGTTTCTAATGTTTCATTAAATTTCTTTTGTTCAATAGCTAAAGCATTTAAACCTTCAACTTCAGATTGTCCTAAAGCTATTTTTTCTTTTTGTAAAGAAATGCTATTAGCTATTTGCTCACTTCTTAATCCTTCAACTTGTGCAAGTACACCTTCTTTATTGGCTAATGCTTCTGTTACTGCTGCTTGGTTTTCTATGCTTTTATTCATAGCATAAGTAGCTTGTGCAGCTTGAACTTGTAAATTAGCTTGAGACAACATTGCTGATTGTTGTTTTTCTAATACACCTTTTAATTTATCATTGGCTTTTATTCTGTCATCAATAGATAATAAATCATTATCCCTAACTTGCCTTAATTTTTCAGCTTGTCTATCATATTGTTCTACTAATCTACCTTGTTCAGCAGCAGCTAATATTGCAGAATTTTGTAGTTTAATATTTGCTTCAGATGCTTTAAAAGTTTTTACTGCATAATTACCAATAGCTTCGGCAGCATCTCCTATTGCTTTTTTACTTCTATCAACTGTATTATTAACACCTGTTAAAATATCAATAGATTCTTTACCTGCTTGTTTAACAGAATCCATTGCACCTGCAAAATCACCTTCAAATACTTTCTTTAATGCACTACCTAAATATCCAACTGTATCTAAAAATGAATTAAATCTTTCTATTAAATTTTCTTTAATTAAATCACCAAACTTTTGTAAATATTTCGTAGGATTCTCAAATACATCTTTAAATATTTTAACAACAGATGGAAAATTATCCATCACAAATCCAATCAAATCATTAAATGCAATAGACAAAGCACCAATAGCAGTATTAAATAAATCAACAACCTTTTGATTCTTACCTAATATTTCTTTAAACATATTAAAGGCTTCCATCACTAAACCAATACCAATGGCTTTAACTGCTAATCCCATTCCTTTAAAACCATCTGCTAAAGATTTAACGCCACCTTCTGCTGATTTTGTTGATTTTTGTATGTCTTTAATATCTTTTGATGCATCTTCAAAACTATCAGATAATTTTCTTACCTGTTTAGTTACATCAACAATATTATTTTTAATCTCTATATTTACTACCTTATTTTCCATTCTCTTTTTATTTGTTTAAATGCTTGTTTCCAAGTTGTTGGTCTTTGGTACTTTCCTTTAGCTATTTCAATAAGTTCACTTTGTCCGTAAAATTCATCTAATGCTAATAAATCTAAAATGTGCTTTATCATACTGCTTCTCTAAAATCTGTTAATAATTCAAATTGAACTTCTCCTGTTGTTAAATCAGTTGTAAAGGTATTAATCAAATATCTCTTGTCTCTTATAATAAGCCTATCATTTAATTTAAGAGTAGTTAATAATGATGTTGGTAATATTCCACTAACTTTAATTAATCGTGCTTTAGAATCAAATATATTACTTAAATAATTTTTATAATATTGGTCATATAATCCTTTATCAATTACTTCATTTGTTAAAGTGGATTGTTGTTGATTAAAATTTAATCCATAAGTATTTGTTCCATCATAATATTCTTGCCCAAATGCCTTATAAGAAGTATATCCACTTCCACTTCCACTTGTAGATGTAGATAAATAAAATTGAGAAACAGTAGTTATTGCACTTGTATCATATTCATATAATATAATTGGCTTTGGAATATATTTTGTTATTCCATCATTTTTTAAATTATAACCTACTTGTAATTTATCTTTTAAATTATTAAAATTTAAATCTTCAAATGGTAATTTTATATTATATTCATCTCCATCATTTTCTGTATCATAAAATAAAGAACCATATTCAATTCCATTAGCTGACATAAAACCAACATTAACTAAAGACTCTGATTTTTCATATTCAAAGTTTATTTTTTTATAAGTTTTTACTCTATTTAAATTTGTACCATCTGATTTAATATATTTTGTAATATCTCTAATTGTTCCACTTTTATAATAATCTTCTAATTGCTTAATTGTATAATTAATTCCATCAGTTGAATAACAGGTTAAATTAAACATTTTTAATAATCCGCTAAAAAAATCTTCTATTTTAATATCAGGAAATTCTGTATTAATTCTTGTTTTACCATCTAATGTAGGAGTAGTTGTTGATACAAAACCTTGATAATTTACAACTGGACCACTTGAACCATAAACAGTAGTCATTATTTTAAATTGAACTGATTGTACCATTGATGTATTAGTACTTATTGAAAATGTAATTTTATCTGTACTACTTGGTAATGGAAAAGTATAACCTAAATTTTCATAAACAAGTATATCACTTTGAAGTAAACCTGTTGCAGTTATTGTTGTTGTATTAATAAGTCCGCCATTAAGATAAGTATAAAATGATACAGCAGCTCCAGATGTACCTTGAAAATTAATATATATTCTTCTTGCGTGATATACTTGAGTTGTATAATTTAAATATGCTAATTGAAAATAATTTAAAGATGTATTAACTGTCCAACCTAATGATGAACCTGTTAATGTAATTAAATCAATTGGATATATATAATTTTTAGGTATAAATACTTCACTATTTTTTAAATATAAATAAGCACTTGTAAATTTTCCATCTGTTAAAAACGTACTTGGTTCAGATGTAGTACCATCAAGATTTATTCCAAATCTACTTTCAATCATATTTAAAACTGATTTTAATCTTATAGCAGGAAATAACTCATTATAATATATTGGTGTAGTTATTATACTTATATCATTTGAACCACCTTTACCATAATTCCAATATCTTGATGATGCTATTAATGGAAATTTTATATCTGCATATGTTGGAGTCGTTGTTTGAGATGTTACTTTATCTTTTACTAAAGTAGGAGTATATAAAAAATCATAAGTAGTATCTGTTAAATCTTTTAAATATAACCCATTAAACTTATCTTTTAAACTACCTAATGTTCCTATAAATGTAATACTATAATCTTGTGGTTGACCATCTTTTACACTGCAGCTTTCAAGTTGTATTTTACCACTTCTAAAAAGTATAGTATCTATTTCAATATATGCATCAGCTTTTACTAATGTACTAAATCCATTATCATTACTATTTTCGTACCAATGTCTGAAGATTTTATTATTTTGCTTTGATGCAGGTACTGTAAAAGTTTGACTAAAATCAGTAAACGTTTTAGATATATCATTCACATTTTGTATGGAACTATTAACAGATATTTTTTCATCTGAAAATAATTCTAATCTATTGTATTCTAATGTAACTGAATCTTTAATAAATATACCTACTGTTATCATACAACATCATTAATTAAATTATAAGCGTATTCAAATTCTATTTCGTAGTTAATCATCTTATCTTTTAAACTTGTTTTTAATTCTGAACCTTGTGTTTTAACCATTACAGGTTTACCATCCAATAAAACTGTTTCACTTAATAACAAATCAGTTATTAATTCAGAATAATTCTCATCTACAAATCCTGTATTTAATTTTATAGTTTGTGTTCCATTTATATTAAATGATTTTACTTGCCCTTTAGATGTGTTATAACTTATTGCAGAAGGCATTAATTTATAATCTGTACCTTTTACTGCAACTGTATTAGTTTGTTGTTTAAAGAACATTATATCTTGCCATCCACCATAACTATTTACAAAAGAACATCTAACAGGTGTGTACTTACATTCTTCTGTTGGATATGCAAATGTTATAAATGAAACTACAGGAGTTCCACCCGTTGGAGTTAATGATACTGTAACTTTACATCCTGTAGCGTAATTTGCACCAGCATTAATTACAATAGAAATAGGTATAGAATAATTGAAAATACCTGCAACTCCATTTTGTAAATTATAAGTTACAGAATTTGTATTAGTTAAATTTTCAAATCTAACCGACAAAGTACTTGTACTTAATTTGTCAACTATAAAATTATAATTTTGTATGTCAAACTCTCCAGTCCAATAATAAGTATTTATTGAATTATTTAATAATGGTGTTAATAATGAAGTTGGAGGTACTTGTTTACCATCAGAATAATTTGTAAATCCATTTACACCTACATAATCATCTGTAGTACCAACTTGCGTATAAGTACTTCCAACTAATTTATACCTTTTTACTCTAAAATTAACCCATTCATTATTATCATACACATCTGGTTCTTCTCCAGTGTATGGTCTTATATTATCTATAAATTCTTTAACATAATTTGACAAGTTGTATGATGTGCTTATTTGTGATGCACTTGCAATTGATTTTGACAATGTATAAAACCCTGTTCCTGATGTTGGAACTGCATTACCTTTTTGCCAAATTGCTAATTCTATTTTACTACCTATTTGCCCTGTTTCTGCAATTTCAACTATAAATGGACTTCTTACTTTTACTACTTTCATATTGTATGGTATATTGTATCAATCAATTCTTCATCTAAATATATTTCTTCTTTGCAATCCCATAAATTTGTATATGCAGATGAATCTATTATATTTTGTGACTCTATTATAAACGTAGGAATTGTATCTTCTCCTTTATAAATTTTTACTATATTCATTTTATATCTTTTAAATTATAATCTACCATTGTTTCAACATCTTGTCCAAATGCTTTTAATAAATCTATATCTATATATTTTTTATATCCTGCTTCAAATGGTTTAGTGAAAAATAAACTTGGTTTAATTCCTCTTGCCCAAATGTTTTTAGCTAAAATAATTCCTATTGTTTTATAACTACCTTCTGCAAACTTTCCTTTTTTATCTCTTAATCTAAAGTTCTTTTGCTTTGCCCATAATTCTAAATGTTTTGATGGTGGTCTTTTAGTTTTAAAACTGTAAGGACTATTTGGAGCTTGTTGTCCTTTTATCTTTGCATTTTTAGATACCTGTGATGGGTCTGAACCTTTAACACCTTTATCAACAAACATTCCATAATCATCCATTGAAAAACCAACAATAGTAAAACCGTTTTCAGTTACTACTTCTCCTTTTATACTATTGTATAATCCTTTTGTATTATTGTGTCCTGACTTACTTAAATTACTTCGTGATTGTTGTATTACATAATCTCTAAAGCGTTTAATTGTCTTTTCAACTTCTAACATTTGCTCATTTGGTTTTGAATTACCATATCAAAAGTAACAGTTACTCCTGCTAATTTATTCTCAAATCTTTCTGTAAAAAATTCTACAGATGGTGTATTTATTAATTCATAATCATTTGACAAATCACCTCTACTTAATACTTCCAAGAATCTATTAACTACCATTAGTTGCGTATTTAATACATCCTGTTCATTATCATTTCCTAAAAATATATCAGTTGTTAATGATTTACTTTCATCCACAATATCCATACATAATATAGATACATTGTAATTCCAAGTTGAACCTAAATACGTTGCTGAATTAATTATAATATGGCTTAAAGGAAATATAGTTTGCTTGTTTAAATCAACTTTAAATATATCTCCTATAGTAACTGTGTTTACAAATAAATCTTCCTTTAATTGATTCTTAATTGCTTGTGTTATTTCGTAATAATGTGATGTCATCTATTTTGTCTTTTAATTAAATCTGCTTCTATTTTATTCTTTTCTTTTTCAAATGTTAGATATGTTAAACATTGGTTAATTGGTAATCTTGTAACTTGGTCAAATCTGTTAATGTCTCCTTGAGCAAGAGCATAGAGGCTACTGTACCAACCCCACTTTTGTCCGAAGTTTGCAGTTGCAGAATATTCTGTACCTCCTTGTCCTTCTCCAAATAAGCTATCGTAGCTTTCAATAATTCGTTGCCTAAACTGTAAAAAAAAACAGTAGCACCTAAACAAACATCTAATGGTGCAAACTTCATTACTTCAGCATACGTTATAGTTCCATTATAATCTTCAATCTCATACGTTCCATTTAAGCCTTTCTTTTTAATTGGCCTATACAATACTGCCATTGCTTTATGTATCTCGTCCCAATCGGTTATATACGTATCTAAATCGGTATACTCTCCAAACGTCATATCTTCTAAATTAGGAATAAAACCAAATTCAGTTCCACCCATTTTAAATGTAGGTATAAAAGAATGATTCTGGTTAAACATATTTCCAATAGACGTAGTTATATCATTTACATCTTTATATTTAATCTGTGCTACTTCTTTTAAATCTATTCCACAAAATATCTGTACCATCTTCTGATGCAAAAATTCTGTATCTTCATTGTCTTTAGCTATCTTTAAAAATGCCTGATATTGTGAAAGTTTTATTTCACTTAATTTAGTTGGTATTGTTATTTCTAATTTCATTTGATTTGTTTTTTATAATAATAAAATAATGTGTAAATTGTATTAAACAAAAAAAAGGCGTACATTTCTGTACACCTAATTTCCATTATTAATTAATCCACTAACTAATCTCTTTTATATCTATTGCAAAGAAGTTCTGTTTAAACATATCTTTGAATATTGTAATAACCATTTGTTCATTTGCTGCTATTATTTCAGCATACTCATAATCTTTTTCGTTGTCAGCATACCTGTACCAACCTTTAACTTCATATTGTTTCATAGTGTTTGTTTTATATTATGTACAAATATATTCATTTTGTTTTAAATACAATACATTTAACTTTTATTTAACTTTTCAAATAAGCACTTGCTATTTTATACATCTCTTGCATCTTTTTAATCTCACCTATATTACGAGGCAAATTAATAACCACTTCTATATTTTTTATGTGATGTATATAACATTGTATTGTTGCAATTATTTCTCCGTATGTCATTAGTATATAAAGTAACTTCCTTTATTAGGATTCTCTAAATGTGATGTTGCTGCATATCGCATAGCATCTATTGCGTGATTATAAGCATCTATTGGTTTATTCATTTTAACTCCTGTTTTATCTGTTAACCAAATGTAATTTCTTAATTCGTTTATTAGATTCTTACTTCTTGATGTAATATATATCTTGTTTTGATTGATTAAATTAATGCCATATACAATACTATCTTTTCCTTTTGATACAGGTAACACATTATGTCCATAACTATTTAATTCAGCTATTGATTTTGGTTCTGCACTATCAGCATAAACAATATCATTTACTTCATTTGCTTTTAATAGATTTGATATTTCACTATTCAATAATCCTTTCTTATAAATTATCTCATCAAATATATAAGCATCATTGTATTTATACATTGCAACTAAAGAAGTAGGGTCATTTGAATAACCAAAGTCCATTCCATAACATAATACTCTTGCATCTGTTGGTAAATCTATTTCATTCCAATCAGTTATACATACACCTTCTAAACTACCTGTTTGTCCAAGTCCATATACTTGCCACCAATTAGCCCAGTACGTAGATGTTAATGCTTTTACTTTTGCTGATTCTATTTCTTTTATAATAGTTTCACTTAATGCTTCATTATCTAAATACGTTAACGTAATAAAGTCTATGTTATCTTGTGTTAGTATTTCTTTGTCTACCCAAAATGTAGAAGCAGGATTATAATCTAACCATATATCACCAGATGTTCTAATTGCCATTTGGTAATAGCTTTCAAAATCTATATTGTTACATTCGTTAACGTATAATATGTTTCTTCTTGCACCTCTTAACTTGTCTGGTTGGTCTACAGAAAAGAATTCAATATAACTACCATTAGCAAACGTGTATTTTAAAGTAGACTTATTAAATTGGTCATCATTATACCTGCCTAATGCCATTATAATCTTTAAGAAGTCTTTTAAAGCACCTCTACGTAAATGTGGTATACTTTCAGATACTACACTTATTTCAAGCATTGGTTCTTTTATTGCTTTATCAATTAACAAAGGAAGTATTCCAAAAGTTTTACCTGCTGAAGTACCTCCTCTAATAACTTTAATACGTTGCTTTAAACGTGATAACTTTCTTATTGCAGTAGTTAATACAAACTCCATATAATAGTTGCTTAAATGTCATCAAAATTGATGTTAAAGATAGGTTGCTCATTTGTTACTGTAATGTCTTTTGTTTCTCTTGGCTTACCTGCATAATAGTTATAGAATAATTGTGTGAATTTAAAGTCACCATTCTCTAATCCTTTTTCTAATGCCATAAATGCTAATGGTTCTAATGCACCAAGTTTCTCTATTAACTTTACTTCTTCTGCTTTTGATTTACGACCAGCAGATGTATGTCCTCCGTTGAATTTTCTTTTATCTTCCATAATTAAATAAAATTATTATTAAATTAAAAATAAACATTTTTGTTTATTGTTTATTTATTTAAGTCACTTCTATTTTTATGTACTTCTTTATCCATCTGTTCATAAAATTGATTATCTTTAAATCCATTTTTCAATCTCATTAAATTATTTGCTCTTTCTTTTATCTGTTTAAATTCAGAATCAGTTTTAATTCTTTCGGATAAACATTTATCACAATATAAATCTTGAGTAGCACCTGTAGTTATTATTACACTACATAGATGGCATAGTGTTGCACCTATTCCTCCATTTAATTTATGTATTGGTTTCATTCTCCTTGTCCTTTTTTAATTAAATAATACCATAGCCAAATTATCTTTGACCTTAAAAACTCATAAGCCATTAATATTAATATATATTTCATTCTTCATCAGGTTTATATTCCCAAAAGTATTCACATTCTAATCCTTTATTAGGAGGATACATAAACCAAGATTGTCTAAACTTACTTGGTTCTGCTTTATATCTATAGCATATAGATGCTAACTCGCAATTTATTCCTTGGCACATTGTTA
>Ga0209353_10002304_pt1 | contig 10455 bp, 3 predicted proteins | sample LauGreSpBDMM15SD_2_FD_187561 | JGI IMG/M metagenome (GOLD analysis project Ga0209353, IMG submission 187561) | Freshwater lake microbial communities from Lake Michigan, USA - Sp13.BD.MM15.SD (SPAdes) (version 2) | ecosystem: Environmental > Aquatic > Freshwater > Lake | place: Lake Michigan, USA...
GCGACGGAGTCGCAAGCCCGAGGGTGAAGCAGTTGGCGGTTAGCGGTTAGGATTTCCTGCAAAGGGAGACCGGGAACCGGGAAGTTTGCAAAGGGAGACCGGGAACCGGGAAGTATGCTGCGGGTATATATTCCCAGCCAATCATCCGGTCTCCGGTTCCCCTTTGAGTGCTGTCCCTACCCGATGCAGGGCATCCCAACCGCTGTCCGCTGTCCCCTCGAAGTAATCGCTCCGCGATTACTTCGTCAGAATCTCCATCGCCGACTTCTTTTGCGGGATGAAGGGGAGCACGTGCTCGGTGTAAGGCACGATGACGTCGAGGAGGTAAGGTCCGTCGTGGTCGAGCATCTCGCGCATGGCGGCGCGAAGGTCTTCACGCTTCATGACCTGGCGGGCCTTGATGCCAAAGCCATTGGCGATTTTAACGAAGTCAGGGTAGAGGCCACCCGGGTTGTCGGGAGAGCCGATATTCTTGGCATCTCCGAGGATCGTATGGCCGCGGGTACCAGCATAGAAGCGGTCTTCCCACTGCACCACCATGCCGAGGTGCTGGTTGTTGAGGATGAGGATCTTAGCGTTGATCTTCTCAATCTTCATGCACGCGAGTTCCTGGATATTCATCAGGAACGAGCCGTCGCCATCGATGTCGATGACTTGGACGTCGGGGTTGGCGACCTTAGCGCCGATGGCGGCTGGGAGGCCGAAGCCCATCGTGCCGGCACCGAGCGAGCTGATGAAGCGGCGGGGCTCGTTGAAGCGGTAATACTGCGGGGCCCACATCTGGTGCTGGCCGACGCCGGTGGAGATGATGGCGTTACCCTTGGTCTCTTCGAAGAGGACTTCGATAGCTTCCTGCGGGAGGATATGCTTGGTCTTACGCTCGTAGCTGAACGGATACGGGTGCTCCTTCTTCCAGCCGTTGATGGTCTCGTACCACTTCTTCAGGTCAGGCTTCTTAAAGCCCTTCTTGGCGAGTGTGACCATGCGGCCGAGCGCGTGCTTGATGTCGGAGTGGATCGGGTAGTGCGCGAACTTATTCTTCTGGTGCTCCGAGCGGTCGATGTCGATGTGGACGATGGTGGCGTCGGGGGCGAACTTCTCGATGGCGCCGGTGATACGGTCGTCAAAGCGCGCGCCCATGGTGATGAGGAGGTCGCTCTTGCAGACGGCCCAGTTGCCGGCGACGGTGCCGTGCATGCCGTACCAGTAAAGGGATTGCGGATGATCGCAGGGGAAGGCACCGAGGCCCATCAGCGTAGAAGCGACGGGGATACCGGTGGCTTCGGCGAAGGCACGCAGTTCCTTATGGGCGTCGCCGGAAAGAATGCCGCCACCGATGTAGAGCGCGGGCTGCTTGGCACCTTCGATGAGGCGCAAGACTTGCGTGAGGTCGCTGTCGGCGCACTTCGGAGGCGTCGGCAGGCCGAGGATGGAAACGTCGTCGGGATTCTTGGGGAAGACTGGGACCCACTCGTGCTGCTGGATGTCCTTCGGGATATCGATGACGACGGGGCCTGGTCGACCGGTGGTGGCGATCTTGAACGCCTTGTACATGATGCTCGGCAGCTCGTTGTAATCGAGGACGAGGAAGGAGTGCTTCACGATCGGCAACGTCATGCCGTAGAAGTCGGTTTCCTGGAAAGCTGCGCGACCGATGAACTGCTGGTAGACTTGGCCGGTGATGCAGATGAGCGGGATGCTATCCATGTGCGCATCGGCGATCGCGGTGACGAGGTTCGTGGCGCCAGGTCCCGAGGTCGCCATGCAGACGCCGGGCTTACCTGTCGAACGGGAGTAGCCGTGGGCCATGAAGGCACCGCCCTGTTCGTGGCGCGGTAGGATGGTACGGATTTTCTTGGAGCGGATGAGGCCATGGTGGAGCTCCATCGAAGCGCCGCCTGGGTAAGCAAAGATTGTGTCGACGCCGAGGTTCTCGAGGCAACGTACCATGACATCACAGCCGCGCATCTTGACGCCGGTCTGGGCGGAGACGGCGGTCGGAGTTTTGGAGGAGGATTGCTTGGCGGCGTTCTTTTTAGGCATGTTCAGGGGGGCGGTTGGTGACCGCAGGGAATGGGTTAGAAAAGGAGCGGGAGGGAAGGGGGCAAGTGTGAATAACCCATTCGGAATCTAGATGGGTGAAAATCTGTTCACTTTAAGGTCAGCAGGAAGAGACTTGGTCGGCCGATCGCCGGCTGGGTTACCCTGGATTCCCCGGGGGTCGGGCTTGACCAGGGCAATCGGATAGGAAGCTTTCAGCGGGGCAAAATGCCGCTTTGCCTCGGTCGGGCGCCGGCGGGGTTTGAAGGCCGGCCCTTAAAATAGTAAATTAATGCCTAATATGCTTAAGACCAACGACTTGCATCGAGTTTTGCATTCCACTCTGCAGGTAAGCATGGGCCAGGCGGACGGCTTGTTCCAAAGACTCTCCGCGGGCTAGGTGTGCCGTGATGGCGGCCGAAAGCGTGCACCCGCTGCCGTGCGTATCGATGCCGGGGATGCGCCGGGCCGTGAGCGTGAGCGTGCGACCGTCGGGCCAAGCCAAGGCATCGACGAGTGCGTCTCCCTCCGCATGGCCGCCTTTAACGAGGAAGGGCACACCATAGCGACGGGCCAGCTCGAGCGCTTCCGCTGGGCCCTGGGACCCGCCCAGCGCTTTTCGTCCGAGCAGGATGGTCGCCTCATCGAGGTTCGGCGTGACGACCGCTGCGAGCGGTAAGAGTTTACGAGCAACCGCGGCAACGGCTTCGGCGGAGAGCAACGTCGCGCCGCTAGAGGCCACCATGACTGGATCGATGACGGCGGGAATTTTCGCTTCCGCGATGAAACCCGCGACCGCTTCGACAACCTCGACATTCAGCAACATCCCTGTTTTCAGGGCTTTCGGATGATAATGACGGGTGACCTGGTGGCATTGTTCGAGGACAAACGCTGGGCTGGTCGCTTGGACGCCGGAGACGCCGAGCGGATTCTGGGCCGTGAGACAAGTGATGGCGGTGGTGCCATAGACCCCGTTGGCCGCGAAGGTCAAAAGGTCGGCTTGGATGCCTGCCCCCGCGCCGCTATCGGAGCCCGCGATGGAGAGAGCGACGGGGAGGTCATTCAGGGTTGTGGGCATGGTTGTGGGGGCTTGTGTTTAGATTTAATCTGATAATATTTCCGTAACATTCCCGAAAAGATTTGCACCTTAGCAGTCGTAAAGATGATGACAACAGTTCAGCAATCGTCCGCTTGAGCAAAGAAGAACCACAGTCCACCCGGCGCCATATTTCCTCCGAGGCCAAACTAGGCTTGGAGCGGTTAATTGTAGGCCGCGAATGTAACGCCTTCGACCGCCTCCCAGCGGAGCGGAAAGCCTTGGCCTTTGTTGAACTCATCGATCTGGGGCTCATCAAAGGGACGGTGAAGGAAGTCCCGGGTCGGGCCTACCCAGACGTCACCGTCCAGCACGTCACCTCGGCTGGCCGGAGTGCTTTTCGTAAAAAAGAACGCGGTGAAAGCAGTGAGGGTAAGTCAAGCGGCTGGAAAATCGGGATTTTAGCCCTTTTTCTAATAGCGGTCGTCTTGGCGGTGTTGGCCGCGTTGCGTAGTTAACGTCGAGTCAGCCCACCTCGGGGGCTGGCTGGATTTAACCTTCCCTCTCCGCAGGGGTGAGTCCGTTGTTTCGCCCCCTAATCCATTGACAGCGCTGGGGCGTTTGCCCTTCTTTTGCCCTTCGTCGATAGCCGCTGGCCCGCCTTCTGGCTGTCTCCGTCCTCTCCCACCTCTTCCTCTACCATGGCTAAGAAAACCCAATCCAACTCCAAATCCACTAAGTCCACCAAGGTCGTCTACACCTGGGGCGACGGCAAAGCTGACGGCAACGGCTCCATGAAGGCCTTGCTCGGCGGCAAAGGCGCTAACCTCGCCGAAATGACCCGCATCGGTCTCCCGGTGCCTCCCGGCTTCACGGTCACGACCGAAGTCTGCACTTACTTCTACGCCAACAAGCGTACCTACCCGGTTTCCCTTCAGGCTCAGATGGAAGCCGGTGTGAAGAATATGGAGAAGATCATGGGCACCCAGTTCGGCGCCACCTCCGGTATGCCCCTGCTCGTCGCCGTCCGCTCGGGCGCTCGCGACTCGATGCCTGGCATGATGGACACCATCCTCAACCTCGGCCTCAACGATGAATCCGTCAACGCCCTCGCCAAGGCCACCGGCAACGCCCGGTTCGCTTGGGATTGCTACCGCCGCTTCATCCAGATGTATGGCGACGTCGTCCTCGGCGTGCAGAAGCGCGAAGGCGAAGACCACGAGCCGTTCGAGACCATCATCGAAGAATTTAAGCACAAGAAATACAAGGGCGACGTCGAAGACTCCGCCCTCACTGCCGAAGACCAGCAGGAGCTCGTCAAGCGCTTCAAGGCCCTCGTCAAGGCCCGCACCGGCAAGGTCTTCCCGCATAGCCCGTGGGAGCAGTTGAACGGTGCCGCCGGTGCCGTCTTCTCGTCCTGGATGAACGACCGCGCGATCGTCTATCGCCGCAAGTATAACATCCCCGCCGAGTGGGGCACCGCCGTTAACGTCCAGGCCATGGTGTTCGGTAACACCGGCGAAAAGTCCGGCTCCGGCGTCGCCTTCACCCGTAACCCCGCCAACGGCGTGGACGAATTCTACGGCGAGTTTCTCATCAACGCCCAGGGCGAAGACGTCGTCGCTGGCGTCCGCACCCCTGAGCCGGTCAGCAAGCTTAAGGACGTGATGCCCCAGAGCTACGCCCAGCTCATGAAGGTCCGCCAGACCCTCGAAAAGCACTTCAAGGACGTCCAGGATATCGAGTTCACCGTCCAGGAAGGTAAGCTCTACATGCTCCAGACGCGTAACGGTAAGCGCACCGCTGCCGCTGCGCTGAAGTTCGCTGCCGACATGGTGAAGGAAAAACTCATCGACTGGGAAACCGCCATCATGCGCAACCCGGCCGACCAGCTCGAGCAGCTGCTCGCCCCCATCTTCGACGTCGCGGAAGTCAAGAAGGCCAAGGCCATCGCCACCGGTCTTCCGGCCGGCCCTGGTGCCGCCACCGGTAAGATCTACTTCAACGCCGATCGCGCCGTCATCGCCGCCGAGAAGGGCGAAAAGGTTCTCCTCGTCCGCATCGAAACTTCTCCCGAAGATCTCCGTGGCATGATTGCCGCCGAAGGCATCCTCACCGCTCGCGGTGGAGTGTCCTCACACGCCGCGCTCGTGGCTCGCCAGATGGGCAAGGTCTGCGTCTGTGGTGCGGCCGCCGTCTCCATCGACTACGATAAGAAGACGACGACCATCGCTGGTCACACCTTCAAGGAAGGCGACTTCCTCTCCATCGACGGCACGGCCGGCACGGTTTACGCTGGCCAGATCAAGACTGCTCCTTCGGAAATCGTCTCCGGCCTGCTCAACAACGACAAGGCCGCGCAGAAGACCGAGAAGTACAAGAACTACGTCCAGCTGATGCAGTGGTGCTCGCAGGCCACCCGCCTGCAGGTCCGCACCAACGCTGACAATCCGGAGCAGACCGCCCAGGCGCTCGCTTTTGGTGCTCAAGGCATCGGCCTCACCCGCACCGAGCACATGTTCTTCGAAGGCGACCGCATCGACGCCGTCCGCGAGATGATTCTCGCTGACACCGTGGAAGGCCGCAAGAAGGCCCTCGCGAAGATCCTGCCTTACCAGCGCGCGGACTTCACCGGCATCTTCAAGGCCCTCAACGGCCTACCTGCCACGATTCGTCTCCTTGACCCGCCTCTCCACGAGTTTGTGCCGCACGACGAAAAGTCCCAGGCCGCCCTCGCGAAGAAGCTCGGCATCAAGGCCGAGAAAGTTACCGCCCGTGTCAAAGCCCTCCACGAGACTAACCCGATGCTGGGCCACCGCGGTTGCCGCCTCGGTATCGCTTACCCAGAAATCACCGAAACCCAGGCTCGCGCCATCTTTGAAGCCGCTGCCGCGGTCCAGAAGAAGGGTATCAAGGTGAAGCCTGAAGTCATGGTGCCGCTCGTTGGCTTCAAGCGTGAGCTCGACCTCCAAGTCGAAGTCATCCACCGCGTCGCGGCCGAAGTGCAGAAAGAGCAGAAGTGCAAGATCGCCTACTCCGTGGGTACGATGATTGAAGTACCTCGTGGCGCCCTCACCGCCGACGAAATTGCGCACACCGCCGAGTTCTTCAGCTTTGGTACGAACGACCTCACCCAGACCGCGCTCGGCGTTTCCCGTGACGACATGGGTAATTTCCTCAACGCCTACACTGAGAACGAGATCTTCAAGAAGAACCCGTTTGCCACCCTCGACCAGACTGGCGTCGGCCAGCTCATCCAGATGGCCATCGAGAAAGGTCGCAAGACCCGCCCCGACATCAAGCTCGGCATCTGTGGCGAACACGGCGGCGAACCTGAATCCGTCAAGTTCTGCCACCGCGTGGGCTTGAACTACGTCTCCTGCTCGCCTTACCGCGTGCCGGTCGCCCGCCTCGCCGCTGCCCAGGCAGCCATCGAGGAGAAGCGCGCCGCCAAGAAGTAAGCCATCCGGCGAGATTGATGATAAAAGCCCCGGGCCCTCCCGGGGCTTTTTTGTTGGGTGGGTAGGGTCAGCACTGCGTGCTGACCTAGGGGAGGACAGAGGACAGAGTACAGAGTACGGATTACGGATTTTAGAGGCAAAGGGGGACGTTTTTAGAGGCAAAGGGGGACCGGGAACCGGAAGGAAGGAAGGGGACAGGCGTGACGGGCGGCAGATCCTCCGTGGGGTAGGGTCAGCATTGCGTGCTGACCTAGGGGGGTAGGAAAGGCAGGCTAGGTTGGCACGCAGTACCAACCCTACCCGAGACAGGCCAGTCCATCGCCTTCTGGCGGGCTAGGTTGGCACGCAGTGCCAACCCTACCCGATACAGTAGGCCGACCCTACTCCTGTCCCCGAGCCCCCTATTTATCATATAAAATCATTAATAAATCATATATGTGATTTAATAGAAAAATAACTTCGCGGGGTTCTTATACCAAGTAATCTACAAGAGACACTCTGTCCCGGAGTTATTCACACTTATTTCACAGGTTATTTGCTCATAAGTCTGCGGGTAAGTGCGGGTTTAAACCGTTGTATGCGTCGGGCGGATTGATTGAATTTACTCAGTCTTATTACCCCTAATAAGAAAAGACCAATCCATCGGCATCCGCCTGTGGGTCCTCGGTGTTCACGCGTTTTTCCCCAAACGCGTCACGATTGTTACTTCGGTCACGCCCCCGTCACATCCCTTCCTCAGCTTTCCCCTTTTTACTCCCCTATTTTACTCCAATGAAACTTAGTCGTCAGCGTAAGCTTATTTCCCGTGCCTGCCTCATGGCCGCGGCCTCCCTCCTCGCCGCCGTGCCCACGGCGCGAGCGGCCAACATCTTCTTCGACCCCAACGGCGGAACGACTGCCGCGGTTACCGCCCAAACCATCGGCACGGGGGGCACGGCGAACTGGGACCAGACCCTCAATTACTGGGTTAACGCCGGCACCGGTACCACGATTCCAGGCAACGTTGTCGGGGCGGCTTACACGTTCACCAACGCGGACACGGCTTATTTCATCGGGCAAAGCGGTACGGTGACGGGTAGCGCCAACGTGACCGCAAGCGGCGGCGCCTCGGGGCAGAAGGTCATCACGACGACGAACACCACTGGCTTGGCAGTCGGCATGACCGTCACGGGGACCGGCATTCCTGCGGGAGCCACAATCACCGCGCTCACGGCCAACACAAACTTCACCATTAGCGTCAACCTGACCGCCACGGCTGCAGGGGTGGTGATCGCCGCCCAGCACGTCACCCTCAACGGCCTCTACGACAGCACGCTGGGTATGACGATTGCGGGCGCCCAGACGCTGACGCTAGCGGGTTCCACGCCGACGATCACCAACACGGGCTCGGCGATTACGCTCATCAGCGCTAACGTCGCGGGTACCGGTGGTTTCACCAAGGCGGGTACGGGTATGCTGGCCCTTTCAGGGACGAATACCATCTCGGGTAACATCAACCTCCAGCAGGGGGTTCTCTCGCTCAGATCAGCCACGGCCTTGGGCACATCGTCACTCACGATTGGTGGCTCCGGCTACGCGGTTGGCCTCGATGGCGCTGGGACTACCCTGACCTCTACGGGGGCGATTACGATTGGCAGCGACTTCACTTTCATCGGTACGAATTCACTCAACACGGGTACGGGCGCGGTGGCCCTTGCGGCCAACCGCACGGTCCAGGTCGGGATGAACGCCCAGCATACGGGGGCGCTCACCATCGGTGGTATCATCTCCGGCGCCGGTGCGTTGACCAAGACTGGTCCTGGCTCGCTGACCTTGTCGGGCGCGAATAGCTACACGGGCGGCACGATTCTCAATGCGGGTTCGTTGACGCTCTCGGGTGCGAACACGACTTCTGGTGCGACATCTATTAATGGCGGCCGTCTCTTCCTCGGTAACGCCGCGGCGCTCGGCACCGGCGCGCTCAATCTGAACGGCGGTGTCATCGATGTAACGGCAGCCACCACGCTGACGTCGACGGGCGCGATTAACTTTAACGGTGACTTCGTCTACGGCGGTAATTTCTCCCTGACCACAGCGGCGGGCGCGAACATCGTCGTTGGTGCTAACTCGGTCATCAAGACTTACGGCAATGGCGCCACGTCTTCGCTCACGCTCGGTGGCGTCATTTCCGGTTCTGGTTTCGGTCTCACCAAGACGGGTAATGGCAGTTTGATTCTCTCCAACGCTAACACCTACGACGGTGGTACGACCCTTGTCGCTGGGCGCCTGACCGTTGGTAATGGTGCCGCGCTCGGTACCGGTGCGTTGACCTTCGCTGGTGGTTCCTTGGATGCATCGGCAGCGGCCCTGACGCTCGCCAACGCCCTCACGCTCTCCGCCGATGCGAACTTCCTTGGAACGAACGCGTTGACGCTTTCCGGTAACGCCTCGCTCGGCGCTGGTAATCGCGCGGTCAACGCCGCCGCTAGCACGCTCACGCTGAGTGGCGTGGTCAGCGGCAACGCTTTCACGAAGACCGGTCTCGGCACCGTCGTCCTCAGCGGTACGAACACCTACACCGGCGGTACGACCGTTCGGGAGGGGAAGCTCACCGCGGGCAACGCCGCCGCCTTTGGTACGGGTGCGATCCTCGTCACCTCAACGGGTACGCTCGACCTCTCCACGCAGACGATCACCAATACGGTGAACCTCTTTGGCGGGACGCTGGCCGCGACGGGTGGTTCGACGAACCTCTCCGCTTCCCTCGTGGGCGCTGGTAGCTTTGGTACGATCACGGGTATCCTTTCGGGATCGGGCACACTAGCGCAGTCTTCCTGGCTGACGCCGCTCAATGCGAATAGTTCGCTGACGCTCACCGCGGCGAACACTTATACCGACGGCACTAATCTTTCGGCCGGCACTTTAGTTCTAAGTAATAATGCCGCGCTCGGCACCGGTGCGCTCACCGCTACCGGTGGTTTACTCAACGTCACAACTTCGCTCACGATTGCGAATGCGACGACAATCAGCGGTGCGGTTGGCTTCACGGGTTCGGCTCCTCTGACGACTTCGGGCACGGTTACTTTGGGTGGGGCGACGTCCCTCTTCTCCGCTGCAGGGGTAGTATCCAGTACCGCCACCGGGGGTGCCGTGGGTACCGCTATCATTACCACGGCTAGCACCACGGGCCTAGTTGTGGGACAGACTGTCTCAGGAACAGGCATTCCGGCTGGTTCCGTGATCACGGCCATCACCGCGAACACCAACTTTACTATTAGCAATAATTTGACGGCGGTGGCTGCGGGCACGGTTTCAGCGTATAACGCATTGACCATCAATGGCATAGTGAGCGGAAGCAACGTTTTGACCCTCAATGGCCCTGGTTTGACCGTTTTGGGCGGTGCTAATACTATTAGCGCTGGCGTCGTGGTCGCCTCGGGTATCACCCGTTTGACCAATGCGGCCGGTTTGGGGACCGCTGCCGCCACGGTTAAGGGTAATTCCACGGCGGCGGGCACTTTGGATATCGGTGGTCAGGCTATCACCAATGCCCTGACTTTCACGGGCGGCACGTTGACTGATACTACGGGCGGCGCTGGTTCGGTCACCGGCAACGTCCTGGTCGACAACCTCATTTCTGCTACGGCCTTCTCCGCGAAGCTCAGCGGCACAGCGACGCTTACTAAGAACAACGTCGGCAGCTTGGCCCTGAATGGCTTCACCAACTTCTCCGGTGGCACGACGATCAATGGCGGTGACGTCACCGCCGGGACCAATCAGGCCATCGGTACCGGTGCCGTCACGATCAACCTCGGTTCGTTGAATCTCGGCGGAAATACTGCGCCCAATACCTTCAACCTCGCTGGGGGCACGCTCGCGGCCAGCGGTGCGACCAATCTCCCGGTCACCCAAATCGGTGCGAATAGCTTCGGGGTGATT
>Ga0209353_10002306_pt1 | contig 10447 bp, 9 predicted proteins | sample LauGreSpBDMM15SD_2_FD_187561 | JGI IMG/M metagenome (GOLD analysis project Ga0209353, IMG submission 187561) | Freshwater lake microbial communities from Lake Michigan, USA - Sp13.BD.MM15.SD (SPAdes) (version 2) | ecosystem: Environmental > Aquatic > Freshwater > Lake | place: Lake Michigan, USA...
TTATTTCTTCTTATAGCCTGACGGGCAGGCAGGCTTCACAGCTGTCACTTTCTTTACAACTTTTCCTTTGATGCAAGTAATTATTGTTTTTTTTGCTGTTGTTGTGGCAGCTATCGGCTTCGCCAATTGTTCCTTCGAAACGGCTGCGTCGTATGCTTGAACAATCGATGCGGCTAGTGGCTCTGCTCGCAAAAGATCAATATACGGGTAAATTAATGTGTTAGTAGATTTAAAAATATGTCCGTCGGGCCAAGGCTTTGTGTCACAGCCACCACCACCACCATAAGGGCCAAATTGAACTGCAAATATTTTTTCTTCACTATTAAAATTTGCATAAACTGGACCACCAGAATCTCCTGGGCAAGCAGTTTGAATCGTATTCGTTTGCCATATAACAATATTTGCGTTTGCTCTTTCATTTGCGTCAGTTTTAACTAATGTAGATGTGACGGCATAAATTCCACGAGAATCAGCTTTCGCATTCTCGATTGTGGCAATATTATTTCTAATTACCATTTCATACCTTCTCCGTTGGTAAATATTTGAACCGATTGGTTCAAGTACATCGAAAGAATAACTATTGTCAGCAAGCGTTAAATAGAGAGTCCCATCAAGATTTGCTCCTTTGAACTCGAACTTTCCTCCCCCTTCCGAAATATATATCCCAGTTGCCAGCAGACCTACTTTCGGGTTACGTGGGTCTGAAATCCATATTTTAAAATTGCTAGAAGCTGGTGCCGTCACAACTGTTGCTGGCACAGTTTCTGTGAGCTCTTTTTCTTTTTCTTTTACGCGTGACCTTTGATTAGTCGACTTTATTGATGTAACAGTACCTTGAAGTTTGTATGGTTTCCCATCTCGGTTATTTGGTTCATCCTGATGTTTTTGCAAGCCGTATCCAATATGTGTTATTTGGCCAGAGAGAGCTATTAACTCATTTACTTCTTTCTCGGTTGCCACATTCATTGAATATTTACTAACGAGTGGTTTCTCCAATACCCAAAAAACTATGTCGCTGTTATCTTTTGAGAAGGGATAATTTTCTGCTGCGAAACCTCTAACAACTTTAACTCGAGTATTTATGTCATCATTTGTCATATCTACTCCAGGAATTCCTATCCAAAAAGGTAAAGTGGGTACAAATGGTGATATGAGAGGATCAGTACTCTTCGAAATTTGACCATGGTTAATGCAGTGAGCAGCGCTGACGGCGATCTGTGGTGATAATAATGCGGCCGTACACGCTCCTCGGGTTCTGGCACTTAAATCCTCAACCAAAGAAGCCACACGTTCATCGCCTAAAGCAATTTCCCCCATATAAACTGCATTTACTGGTGAAGTTAAAACAGGTATTAAAGAGATGGACAGGAAAAGAGAAAGTATTGGTAAGAATGCAATTTGTCTCTTATTCATCATATTAACCTCGAGGAATTCCTAGAACTGGACGTACCTCTTCGAACATTGCATAAAAATCAGTTAATTCAACACCGGTGGCAGTTTTAAATGAATCTGCAAATTTTTTCTTCTTACCTAGATTCTTATAAACCTCCATGAATTTTTCAATTCCAACATTAGCTACTAGGAACTCAGTTGCGATCGCGCCAATTCCGTATGGATCGGCATCTTTGGGGGTGTCATTATTTTTTATTACCTCTGATAATAGAGATGATTTAGTTGGAGTGCCATTAGAACGCATAACAGCAAAGTCCCTACCTTCAGTAATATAACTAGCCAATCCTAAGTAACTTGCGGTTTGTAATCCTATAAAAGTTGCCGGACCTTCCCAAAACCATTGCGGAGCTATTCCTAAGCCATCTGGACTTGGAACACCACCTGATATCCGCTCTTGAACAGCATGGAAAAACTCATGTCCAGCCAACTGCATTATTCCCAATTTATCATTCACTAGCATGTTGTTTTTTGTTATTACACCCGAGTTAAAAGTATTAGTTGTCGAACCACCGAATCCCGGTGCTCCTTCAGCAAAAGCTCTGCCACGATCATTTTTTGCCTCATTAACACTATAACCATTATCGATATAAGTTTTTTCCACCCATGCACGATCAATGCCAATTACTTCTAAAAATGGTTTACTTAATTTTGGATAAACAAATGCCTTTGCGACTAGATTCGCTGCATCTTTAACCCAGCTGACTAAGGTTTGATCAGCACCATCTTGGGCAGCAATTTTAATTACAGTGCTGTTAGTTCTAGTTACCGCCACATATGCGCTAAATTTATCAGTTGCAGCAGTCACAACAGAAGATGAAGAGGTTGGTTTAACCCAACTGTATTTTTCCCAAAGCGTTGCGTAATTAGCTGCGGTAGTTGGTGTAGCGGCAGGAGTTGGATTTGAAGCAGCAACCGCCACGCCCTTGTTCCAAACTAACTTCTTTCCAGATTTAACACATGTATAGGTCTTGCTAGCGGCAACTGATGTAATACCTGCCTTAGAACAAGTGCCTCCTGCTTTAGCTGCAGCATTAACAGGTATTAAAGGCAGGGACAGAAAAAGAGAAAGTATTGGTAAGAAAGCAATTAGCCTCTTATTCATGTATAGAACATAAACCTTACATTTAGTTAATACAACGGGTGGTAGCACATATATGACCAAATATTCCTAATTCTTTCCTAACACTTTCCCTAACACCCCCAGTTGTTCCCTATATTTCTCACTCGTATTTTGGGAATAGAGAAACAACTAAACACACCTAGACTCAAACTTTTCACAACTCTTAATCACTGGGTCGGGGGTTTAAGTCCCTCACAACCCACAGATGCTGGGCCAGAATTTCAGCAAAAGTAGTCTCAGCTAGTAAACGCACAAGTGGATCAGAATCATTCTTATATCGAATCGATGATGTTGCATGAGGATGATCAAATCCAATTGTCATTACTTTGGATCCGCGCTCTTGTGTCCACTTAAATAATTGGTCTTCCCACTTTGAACCAGGAAATAAAATCGCACGATAATCCAGAGTCTTGGTCAGATACACATCAATATGGCTCCAGTCGCCAGTTTCGCAAGGAACCGATGGCAAGCGTGGAGATTCTCGCATCATCAATGCACTCTGCTGTGCATTACAGAAACGATCAGCAGGTGCGATGTAATAAGAACCGGCTGGGGATTTAATATGGTTAATTAATTCTGGCAGCCACATCTCTTTGTGAGAATAAATATCGGCGATTGCATCTGCGGCTAGATCTATTGATTTTTCTAATCCAGAGATACAACCGAGTGATTCATATAAGCGCAATAAAGCGATGTGCGTGGCTAAATAGGAAAGGGATGCAACGCCGCCAGTTTCTTCTCCTGCATTCATGGCAACGGTTCGAGAACCGCGGAGCGCAGCATTGGTTACCCAAATTTTTTCTTTGTATCCATCTGCTGAATCAAAGGCTGCATTTGTCTCTACAGAGTTTCCTGTGGCAGAAATTGCAATGAGAGTTTTTGATGTATTTGCCTGCGGAGGTGTTGGGTTACTTGAAAGCGTAAAGGTTGCATTATTGCCACAGGCTTGAAGTTTGGTAACCATAGAGTTCGCGGCAAATGCAGAAGAACCCATGCCCATAAACACCAGTGATTGTCCTGAAAGATCTGGCCATTCAAATTTTTGTGTAGCAAGTGAGTGCGCAAGATCTGCTTTGCGAGCTAAATCTTTGCCAAATTTAATTGGATCCATAGCCCAACTCTTTCATATAACTGATGGCAAACTCAGGCGCATAGCGCCATTGCGGCAAGAATTTATCTGCGTACTTGAGTTCTCTGTTCTCAAGAGTTCGCATGAGCGCATGTAGCGCACTGATATCAAATTCACTGCCATCAAAATACTTTGTCAAAAAAATAGTTTCGGCTTGCAATATCCACTCTTTAATCATCTCTGAATTAGCATCGTAATTAATTGCAACAGCACCAACATGGAAAAATGAAGAACACATACTTGCAATGTCTCGAAGTGAATCAGTTGCTTCTTCAGCAACTGCAAGAGGGTCGCCTTCAAAATCTATTACCCACAATTGATTGTTCTGAGTACTCTTTAAAATTTGACCGACATGGAAATCGCCATGAATCAAACCTTCAAGGCAGCGATGCATTTCTTTGGTTAAGTGTGCCAAGTCATCTAGCCACTGACCTAGATCATTTTCTTTCGCCTTTTCCACACACCATGTCCAGCCATCGCTAGTTCCAGGAATGTATTTGTTAATACTTGCTAATAGCTTTTTATCCCAATAAATATTGCCCAATAACGCAGGGAGATACGTAAAACCATTTTCAGTGAGTATTTCTTCTTTGTGTGCACCTATTGATTTCTGTGCAGTGAGCTGCCATTTAACGATGATTGATTCATCAAGAACTACGGACTCATTACTCTGATCTACTGAAATAAATCGCTCATGTGAATAAGAGCCACCCTGCATTGTTGAGTGCAAACCGTGGGGCAAAGGATTACTCAATAATTTCGCGGTCACTGCATCTTTGGATTGTGCTCGTCGCAGTTCTTTGTTTTTTACATAAGGAGCCACAAAGTTCTTATCTCCAGATTCGAAAATAAGTACTCCTGCAGAGTCAGAAATCGCAAAGTCAACGAAAACATCAGAGCACGCATTAACTTGATCAGCGCGAGATGCCGGCAACAGGGCTTGGCACTGTGCCTTAGATAGATGCATTTCTATTTAGATTTGTGGGCGAGCGCAACTTTTTCAATGAGAGCAGATGCCACACCGAGTCCATCGCGGCTTTGAATCTGCGCAGCATTTTCGCGCATCTTCTTACCTAGCGCTTCATCGCTTAAGAGCGAATCAATAGCACTGTTCATTTCTGCTTCTGTGAATGCGTAGGTTGCAAGGCGCACACCGAAGCCGAGCTCGTGCATTCGTTGTGCATTGTCATATTGATCCCAGAAGAGTGGAAGCAAAATCATTGGTTTTCCGTAATGCATCGCTTCAGTTGTTGTGTTGTTTCCACCGTGAGTAATGACCAAATCGACCTGAGGAATGATGTTGATTTGTGGCAAGAATTGAGAGCCCACCATGTTTGCAGCCAATTTAATCTGTTCGTGCTGTGGTCCCATGCTGACGATATAGCGGTGCTTGGTTTTTCCTAATACTTGCGTCAAACGATTCATGAGTCCGACATCGGCAGAACCTAGTGACCCAAGGGAAAGGTAGATTAGTTTGGAATCTGCTGGACGCTTCGCAACTTCTACAGGAATGTCATATTTCCCATCTGTTTCGCGAACACTTGAATCAATGCGAGTCCATGTTGAGTTAAGTGGGCGATCTTTAATGTAATCGGCAATTTCTGGAAATACATACATATTTGCATCTTTTGATTCGTGAATGAATTCGAGTTCTGGCAGAGCAGGGGCGCCTTGCTCTTGCACCCATGAGTTAAACGCTGACCACATCTCATGATGAGTGCGCTTATATTCAGCGCGATATGTATCCCAATTGCTTGAATCATTTGCGGCATACCCTGAGTACGTTGGAGCAACCTTTAACCCCTTTACCTCAAGGGGATTGCAAGACACGATGCGCACAAATGGTTTGCCCGCTGTTAACAGGGCAGGAAATGTAACAACGTTATCTTCAACAATGACATCAGGATTTACGCGCTTAATAATGCTGCGAAGTTGTGGTTCGCAATACATTGCGCCATCGATGAGTGCTTGCCATGTTGGTTTGATAAATGTTTCAAGTTGTTCAATAGTTGGTTTACGAAATTCTGGGGAAGTATCGCGAATGTAATCAGTCCAAAATTGTCCAGGATCTGCATCAGAGTCTGCTGGTGCTGGCGGTGCTAAATTAACTAGATCTTCTTCAAAGCCAAGTGCTTTTAATTTGCCGTCCCAAGATGCTTCGGCTGCAAAGACCACACGATGGCCAGCTTTTAGAAGGCGGTATCCGATTCCAACACATTGGTTGGTTGGGCCATAGGCGGACTCGGGCATGAAAAGGATGGTCAATTTTTGCGAAGTCATGGCCTAATCCAACAACACAGCGCCGAAGTTGTAAACCACAAGGATTTTTTCGCGGTGGCACTAGAAAATTGGTGCATTTCTCTCTAGGGTTATGACCAATTCTTGCGCCCACTGCGGGTGCATTTCTTGAGAGGAACTTCATGAGAATTTCACGCACAGCAGTGGCCGCAACAGCAGTTGCCGGACTATTGCTCGGACTCACTGCATGTAGCAGTTCAGATACAGGTGCAAGCGCGCTTGATTCAAATGCAGATCTCAGCACGCAAACTCTGACGATCAGCAACTGGGCGGCATATTACCCAGAAGATCTAGCAGCAAAGTTTGAAGAAAAATTTGGCACCAAAGTAACAATTGCGAACCACGCAACGAATGAAGAGATCATGGCCAAGCTCACAGCTGGTGGAGACTCTGGAATTGACGTTGCGTTCGTTTCCGGGCAATTTGCACAAGCACTAGCTGCGCAAGGCTTGATCGAAACATTGGATAAATCATTTATTCCTAATGAAGCAAACCTCGTTCCAGAAGCTGCAGAACTTTCTTATGACAAAGGCAATAAGTACTCAATGCCTTACGCATGGGGAACAACAGGTATTTGCTACCGCGCAGATTTGATGAAGGGCAACGAGCCAACAAGTTGGAATGATTTGTTGATGCCTAAGCCAAAATTCAAGGGCAAAGTAACAATGCTTGCAACTGAGCGTTGGTTAATGCTCCCAGCACAAAAGGCACTTGGTTATTCAATCAATACTCAAGATGAAGCTGAAATGGGCAAAGTTAAGGACCTACTTATCAAAGCTAAGTCAAACCTTCTTGCCTACGATGACACAACTTTCTATGAGCGCTTAGTTTCAGGTGAAGCCGTAATGGTTGAAGCCTGGGATGGTTGGTGTAACTATGGAATTGCCAAGAATAAGAACATTAAATTCGTAGTTCCTTCAGAAGGCTCAGATCTCTGGGCTGACACAATGGTGATTCTAAAGACTTCAAAGAATAAAGAAGCTGCACATGCACTCATTAACCACATCTTTGATAAGGATGTTCACTCATGGGTAGTCGACAATATTCTTTACAAGGTTCCTAACATTCCAGCAATGGAAAAATCATTGCCAGCCCTCGTTGGAGATTTCCCAAATATGGGTATCACACCAGCAGAACTACTTAAGGGTGAAGGCATTGTTGACCTCGGAAAGGCATCTGCGCTTTATACACGCATTGCCACTGAAGTAACGGCCAAGTAATAAGTACAAATTACTAAATGGCTCCAGCGGTTAAGTCAGAGGGGCGCGACGCAATCAAGCGTCGCGCCCTTCTTTCGCGCGCCGTCTTCTTAGTTCCAGGTCTTACATACATAACCGCATTCATGTTGATCCCGCTGGGATTTATCATTGCTTACACCTTCTTATCCCGAGGTACGTATGGCGGAATTGAATTTATCTTTACCTCTGAAAATTACACCCGCGCTCTTGATTCGCTCTATATAGGTGTTTTGGTTAAGTCTATTTTGATTGCAGCAGCAGCCACACTATTGGCTTTTCTGATTGGTTTTCCTGTGGCTTATGCAATTACAAAGCTGCCAACAAATCGCCAAAATATCATGCTTGTTCTTATCGTTCTACCTTTCTGGACTAACTTTCTTATTCGCACATACGCGTGGATTGTCCTGCTTAACACCCAAGGTTTTCTCAATAAAGGTTTAATTAACATAGGTATTATCAGCCAGCCCCTAGAGCTTTTATATAAACCTGGTGCAATCGTTTTAGGTCTGCTCTATGCCTATATCCCGCTGATGATCTTGCCAATTTATTCTTCTCTTGTGCGCATTGACCCTGCAATGAAAGAGGCTGCAATAAATTTAGGCGCAACACCTGCACAAGCGTTTAGACAAGTCACGTTGCCTTTGGCGCTACCTGGAGTTCTAATTGGTGCAATCTTTGTATTTGTACCAAGTGTTGGAAACTTTATCGTTCCCGAATTACTTGGTGGTGGTAAAACCATCATGGTTGGTAATTTAATTAGAGATCAATTCTTAAAGGCACGCGATTGGCCATTTGGTTCTGTACTGGCCCTCTCCATGGTCATCATGCTCTGTGCTCTCTTCTTCATTCAAGCGCGAGTTAATCGTCGAGTGCTCGGAGATGCCCGTGCATAACAAACTCGGCTGGCTACGTTTGCCGCTATATGGTGTGCTCCTATTTTTATATCTGCCCATTTCGGTACTTATTTTCATGTCCTTTAATGAATCAGATGCCCCATTTACGTGGACTGGCTTTAGTACAAAGTGGTATTCCGTATTGGTTAACAGTCCTAACATCATGGAAGGCTTTAAGAACACCTTAATTGTGGCAGTTGCTACAACGATTATTTCACTCGTTCTAGGAACGCTCTTAGCAATTGGTTTGGCTCGCTATCAAAAATCTTCAGCACTCGAAGCAGTTGCACTAACTCCGGCAATTTTTCCTGACTTAGCACTGGCAATTGGATTACTTGCACTCTTTACATCTTTGCACATCACATTGGGATTGCATTCAGTAATCATCAGCCATGCACTCTTTTGTATGGCCTTTATTACTGCAATTGTTCGCGGTCGTTTGGCACAAATTGATTCATCCCTTGAAGAGGCAGCTCAAGATTTGGGCGATAGTCCTGTTGGAACATTTTTCAGAGTTACGTTGCCAAGTATCAAGCCAGCACTCATTGCCGGGGGATTACTCGCTTTTACTCTCTCATTAGATGAGTTCGTCATTGCCTTCTTTACAAATGGACCAAGCACGCCAACTCTGCCAATTGTTATTTACTCAATGGTTCGCTTTGGTGTTTCACCTGAAATTAATGCTCTTGCAACTGTGGTTTTGCTTATTAGCGCCTTGATTGTCACAATCGCTCAACGAAACGTAAAGGTGCAGGATCAAATATGAGTTCATTTCTCAATATCGCAGCCGTCTCCAAGCGATACGGTGATGTTCAGGCGCTCGATAATGTTTCGATAGAAATTCGCGAAAACGAATTCTTCGCACTTCTTGGTCCATCTGGTTGCGGTAAGACAACTCTGCTTCGCGCTCTGGCAGGCCTTGAATCCCTAGATTCAGGTGTTGTAACCCTAGCTAATGAAGATTTGTTATCCGTACCAGCAAATAAGCGCCCAGTAAATTTGATGTTTCAGTCATACGCACTATTTCCTCACTTAAATGTCTATGACAACGTCGCATATGGTCTGCGCCGTGAGAAGTTAGACAAAGTGAAAATAGAACAACGTGTTGGCGATGTATTAAAGACCGTTGGTTTAATTGATCAAAAGGATCGCCGTCCGTCTCAATTATCAGGTGGTCAAATGCAACGCGTTGCACTTGCTCGAGCAATTGTTAAGCGTCCAAAAATTTTGTTATTAGATGAACCTCTTTCTGCGCTAGATAAGAAGGTGCGCTCAGAGATGCAGCTCGAACTCAAGCGCTTGCAACACGAAGCAGGCATCACTTTTATCTTCGTGACTCACGATCAAGAAGAAGCGATGTCTATTGCAAATCGCATTGCATTGATGGACAAAGGCAAAGTTGTTCAGATTGCAACACCTGTTGAGATGTATAGCGCTCCAAAGACTAAGTTTGTTGCAGATTTCATCGGCACAAGCAATCTATTTGCCGGCGCACTGGCAAGTGGATCAATCACAGTTAAAGGCAAGTCACTACCAACACCTGCAACACAGTTAGCAGCCGGTGCAAAGGCGGTACTTGTTGTGCGACCAGAAGATATTGAATTAGGCACAAATGGAACGATTTCAGGCAAACTCGTTAGTTCTAATTTTTATGGTGGTTCTAGTCTGTTATTTGTTGATTGCGGTTTTGATCAACTAGTAAAGGTTTCATGTGCACTCAATCAGGTTCCACCTGTTGGTTCAGTCTGCCACCTTTCATGGAATCCAAGTGATTCAATTCTCCTAGCGGATGCATAGACCATGACAATGCATAGCGCATATATCAACGGCGAATACGTCACCGGTAAAGGTTCACAGATCACTCTGGTTAACCCTGCAAAACCATCAGATACGTTTCAATACGCAGCCGCAACAACGGCTGATTTAGAAAATGCAATCACAGGCGCTAAAGCTGCCTATAAGCAATGGTCGCAATTAACTCCGGCTGTTAGAAGTGCGGCGTTACTTAAGTTTGCTGATGCAATCGCTGCCGATTCTGCAAAACTAACCGAACTTGAAGTACGTGAGAGCGGAAAGCCAGTCGCCGTGTTTCGAGATGGTGAATTGCCATTTGCCGTAGATAATTTGAAGTACTTTGCAGCAGCAGCTCGATCATTAGATGGCACCGGCGCCGGTGTTTTATCCGATGGTTACACATCGATGTTAATTAAACGTCCTATCGGAATCGTTGGATCCATTGCACCATGGAACTTTCCATTGATTATGGCTATCTGGAAATTCGGGCCAGCACTAGCTGCCGGAAATGCTGTAATTCTTA
>Ga0209353_10002309_pt1 | contig 10434 bp, 23 predicted proteins | sample LauGreSpBDMM15SD_2_FD_187561 | JGI IMG/M metagenome (GOLD analysis project Ga0209353, IMG submission 187561) | Freshwater lake microbial communities from Lake Michigan, USA - Sp13.BD.MM15.SD (SPAdes) (version 2) | ecosystem: Environmental > Aquatic > Freshwater > Lake | place: Lake Michigan...
TGAATGTCGTCGCGGGTTTTTTCCTTCTTACTCGTCTTGAAGTCGACGATGGACCATACACCGTCCCACTCGGCGATACAGTCTACCCTGCCTGCAACCCTTAGCTTATCGGAATATAGCGGTATCTCGAGACCGGCTATCATTCCAAGATGCTCATCGAGGAACGGCTTTATGTTCTTAAAGCTCAGGATGTTTGCAGGCATGTGTCCCTTCGTATAGACGGGATCGTTCCTGAGGTACTTCTCCACCAGTTCGTGTACTGCAGTACCTCTGTTGGTAGCCTTCTTAGATACTCGATCAGCCTCTTCCTGACCAACCCGAGCGATCCAGGCATCCTTCCAGGAGTTATCAGAGCCGGCTCCAAGAATAGTCGTGATCGAGGGATACATATTGCCTTCCGGAGTCGTATAGTATCTACCGGTATCTGTCATCACTGCGTTCATCTCTGGTAGATCAACGCACATCATATGGTTAAACATAACTAATCCTCTATATCTTTTATCACCATCTTGTTAAACTTCGGCTTGAAGTCTGGTAGTTCCATTCCACTGACGTCTCTCTTTTCCTTTGCGTACGAAAGGGAGATGTGTGGCTGATAGGAAGGCCATTGATCCTTCAGACCAAGATCCTCATATTCCTTACGAATATTCTTTAATTCTCCAGCGTAGGACAGCTTAAGTACAGGAATATCTTCGTTGTCACCAAGAAACTTTATTCCCTCAATGGTTACGTCGCTGGGATCTACCTTCATATCCTTGTTGCGAAGGTTTACCTCGTTCGTAGTATAGAAGATGGTTGTATGAAAGTCGAAGTCCTCAGGCTTCTGCTCATCACCGCTATAGTTAGTGGTAAGATCGAATCCGTTCTTTACTGCCCATGCTCTTAATTTCTGTTGGGTCTCGTCGTCGTACATGATCGCGACGTACTTCCTCTTCGCCATAAATTCCTTGAGTGTCTTCATTATCAACCGCCAACGAATACGTTCGAGGATCCGGATATAATAGCGCCCATGTCTGCCGAGTCACCGATTCTGGCTACTGCAAGACCTGCTATTGAAACTTTAGATGAACCTGCATTAACTACTGCTCCATGAGGTCTGCATTCACCTGAAATCAAAAGTGTATGAATCGCGATCGCATCACCGATTACGGCAATTGGATCACCACCTATCGTAACCTTAGACTGGAGACTTCCTTGAATCAATGCTGATCCATCGCATGGATGACCGGTGGATATACTGTCTACACCACAAACTGCAACTGCTGGCATTAATATTTACTCCTACTCACTAGTTCTAACAACGCCTGTGTACCTGGTATTAGCGACCATACAAGTTCCTGCGTATACGTTTGAGTAACGGCAGTCGTTACGTTTGGTACGATAGTGGTATTTATAGAGGATATTCTAAAGGAGTATGAACCACTCACGACCTTTTGCGGTGGCATGTCCCACTTAAATACCGATCCATCTAAACCTGCCTGATTGGCTTCCCCAGGCGGGAGAACTACGATGGTCTTTGAAAAGTTAGGATCGAACTCAGCAAAACTATAGTATTCGTTTGGATATATAGTTTGAGTAATATCCCTCGTAATTCTTACGCTGTTTGCTGATAGTATAGCTTCATTGGTATATGTAGGACTTGATAAGACCGATACGTCTGTAATTTGATCGCCGGTGTCAGTTGAAAAGGTTACAGTATATCCGAAACTGCCATTCCCATAGATTGCAGGAAACGTAGTTAACGGATCTACGGTTCCAATGCCTACGGGATCATAATTTATTGTATTGGATATACTGTAACTAATCGCCATTTAATTTACATAAGTTCTAACTGTTCTTCGGCTATAATAAACTCTTTCACAAGGCCTGATCTTACAATATCGTTGACTGTAAATTCAATTGTTTCAAAGCTTTCGGAACTCATCTTATCAACAACTCTCTTGAAGTATCTGAGTCCTGACACATCGAGTCTATTCTTCGAACAGTTGAGATCGTCCTGCTTCGTATCGCCGCATAGGATAATTCTTGATCCCTCGCCAACACGAGTCATAATAGTTCTAAGTTCGTCCCATCTCATATTTTGGCACTCGTCCACAATAATAATCGCTTGATCAAAAGTCAAACCACGAATGAATGAAGTACTCATGAATCGTATCGTTGACTTTTGTTTAAGAGTTTGATATGCATCACTACGTTGGAAAAGATCGTTTACAATATCAGAATATGGTGCTTCAAAATGCGCCATCTTCTCTTTGGCATCGCCTGGCATGTGTCCTTGTTCTCTTGATTGCACCGATGATCTAATTATAATAATTTCTTTATATTCTTTTTTGGCCATAACGTCTTTTATCGCGAGATAGAGTGAGATATATGTTTTGCCTGTTCCAGCTGAACCAACTGCTAATATATTCTTACCTTCTTGATAGGATTCAAAAAGATCTTCCTGAGTATCTGTTATAGGGTCAATTCGTTTCATCACAAACTTTGTATCTACCAGATGATCAGTGTCTCTACTAACTTGAATTCTTTTTGTTTTTGTTAGACGTTTTCTAATTGACATGTGGACTCCTATTGTGCTAAAGAGTAGTTAAAACGTATTGATACTATCCTTCTTATGATGGTGCTGTACGTTTCTTAGAACATCACGAAAACCATCGTCTGGCTTCCTTAAGCCTAGACGAACCGGATCACCGAACCCCGGAAACTTATTGAATATCTGCTGAATATCTGTATTGTCTGTTAGGTACTGCTCAAGCTCTGAGTACTTCAAAGAAACTTCAAACTCTTCCTGAGTTGTGTTGTTGCGCATCGAATAGAGTGGCATTCATTCTCCTATAAAAAAAGGACGGTCCTGTTGTAGACCGTCCTATTCAAAACTTCATTGTTTATGACCTACATTTTTATTTATACCTCAGGAGATCTTATTCTCCAGTGATATGTGAATAAATTTCTCTCCAGTTATTTACGCGGTATGAGTACGGCGAACGCGGCAGGTAATCCTTGTTATAGTGTCTATCCATAAGAAGGCCACGCATACCGTACTCTAGACCATATTCTAGATTCTCTGGTACGTCCTCGATCCAGAAGCATTCGGTACCTTCATACTCCCTTAATAGTTCTTTCTTGTTCTTTGAGGGACCACACAGTATGAGACGTTCGAACGCCGTCTTACCAAAGAGGTTATGAATGTTCTCCATCCTCGCATCGTACATATCCTGCGTATTATGAATGGCAGAGATGCAGTGAAAGACGTATCCATATTCCTCATGAAGCTTACGAATGTACTTGATGGCATCCTTAATCGGAGGTAGATGCTTTAGGGCAGCGCTCTCATTGAACGAGGTAACGAGCATGGCCGACTCATCCGTAGAGATCCCATACTTATCCTCGATCTCGTATGAACCTTTAGTCTGTTCCTTATAGCCCTTCGCAACCATCCACATGTGGAACCCGTGTTCCCAGTATGCACAACACCCATCATAATCTGTGACGATCACATTATCATACATTAGTTTAAAATCCTCATATTATAAATAGTATTGTTAGTCGCGGCACTGCAAATACCCACTAACTCTAGAACTAGTCACCTAATACAAGGAGCTCCAGCGCATGGATATTTATATACCTTACACTTATCTCATTGGATGGTCAGAACACAATAAATTTTATTACGGTGTTCGCTATGCTAAAAATTGCAATCCAACAGATTTATGGTCAAAATATTTTACTTCTTCTAAGTATGTTAAAAAATTCAGAGAAACATATGGTGAGCCAGATATCATTCAAATACGAAAAACATTTATAAAAGCTTCTGAAGCTATAGAATGGGAAGATAAGGTAATTGTTCGACTTAAATTATGGCTAAGAGAAGATTTTTTAAATAAAAATAGATCAAAAGGGTTTATTATTTCACCCGAAATAATTTCTAGAATAAACAAGTGTCCTAAGCGCGCAAAGAAAATATCAAATTCAAAAACAGGTAAAAAACTATCTATAGAACATGTAGAAAAATCTGCTATTGGTCTTAGAAAATACTGGTCAAATTTAACTTTTGAAGAGAGAAAAAAGTCTGAAAAAACCAAGATTTTAATGTCTATATCTGCTACTAAAAATAATCCTGGTTTTTCAGCTATGTTTAAATGCCCAAAATGTAGCAGAGAAGGGCAAAAAGCAAACATTTCTAAATGGCATGGAATTCATGGAGAAAAATGTAAATGGTAGTAATTAGTCAGTAACAATCACATTATCATACATAGTTTATTCCAAGTTAAAGATAGGTTTCAGCGCGGTCCAAGTTGTCGCAAAGTCCTTATGCTGGATTGCAACGCCACCGTGTTCCCGCCATGGGATACAGTTCTTTTCAAAGTCATCGATCAATACATCACCGGGCGAGTGCATAAACATCGCCTTGTTCTTGCCGCCTAGCATCGGGATCACAGTAACATCCTGAGACAGGTGCTCATAGACCCACTGACGCTTCTGCGTTGCAGCGACCGTATAGTTTGTTTTTGGACAGGCCGTTAGAATGGTAGGATTCAGGTGCTTCACAGCTTCAAAGAATTCGATTGCGCCTTCACACAGTGGAAGATTCCTAAAGAAACTACCGTGGCCGTTAATCCACTTCCATAGAGTTGGATCGTCGAGTTTATCGCTTGCAACGCCAAATTCAGAGACGAAGAACGTATCAAAGTCAGCCATCACACCATCGAGGTCGAGATAGAGCTTAGTCATAGTATAGTCCTTGTTCAAGTAAGAGTATTATTCTTCGTCAGATTCATCAAACCGTGATAGCTTCTCGCTGGTCTTTTTTCTGCGTTTGTCGCGACGGTCGCGCATCTTTTGATCTTTACTGCGACGATCGTCGTCGTCACTCCAATCATCGTCCCATGATTCACGGAACTTCTTGAAGGTCTTAGTCATTTGGCTTGATTCCTCTTTTGTCTATAGTTATATAATAACATTGTTCGTTTGCGATGTCAACAGCTTATTCGTAATCTTCTGGAAAGGATGCCTTTACTACGCCCTTCGTAAGGCCCTTCAAAGGCTTCTTTGTGATCATTTTACAGAGTAGCTCTGCATCTTCGTTATCGATGTCTTCCAACAACGAGATGAAGAGCTGCTCGCGCTTTACTTGATTCAAGTCGTCGTAGCCACCGCCCCTGATAAAGATCTTCAGTCGTCGAGCCTCTGTATATAGCATACCCTCTACACCTACGTACGCGTTCTTCTTCCATGGAGGAGCGGTATTAGGTACAAGAAATTCTATGTTAGGATCGTATATGTACTTTAGAATCATCCTGAGTGGAGTATTATTATTTTGTTGAAGCCACTCGATCTTTTCCTTTTCAGTCTTTAATTCTGTGGCTCTATTAACAATTTCTGAAATTGAAAGTTTCATCAAAAATCCTGTATATCTGTGAGAAGGTTCTTTAGTTTATATTTAACAAAGTATTGGAAGAGTCCGGATCTTCCAACGGTCTTTTCTTTTTCGAACTCTTCAGTAATCTGTTCCTTGAAATTTTCGGGTACTTCACCTAGATCAATGAGGGTCTTATTCCTGTAGTATCGATTCTTCGTAGTCTCATCCATAAAGTCTGGACCCTTGATCAGGTCCTCAAGTCGTTTGGTAGTCATTGCCTTCTGTCTCTCACCAACAACGATGCTGTTATCGGCAGAAAGGATGTTAGGAACACCGTCACTCGAGTCGCCTCGAATGATGTGTTCCTCAAGGTATTTATCTGGATTGTTGTTTTGGATCCATTTCTTCTGAACTGGATTATACTGCTTTACGTTAGCGTACTTGTGCAGCTGAATATAGTCCTTGTCACCGGAGAGTACAAGGATGTTCTCGGATCCATTGTTCATAGGTACACCCTTCGCATGACAGATCGTACCGATGATGTCATCGGCCTCGCACTGATCGAAGTGCAGAACCTTATACGGAAAGAATTCATCCATCTCTTCACGGATCAGGTTGATGATACGGAATAACTCTGTCCAGTCGAGTTCCGACTCTTCCCTCGATTTACGCCGACCTGCCTTATAGTATGGAAAGCCAGCCTTACGCCAAGAATTCTTACCATCGGCGCAGATGACGATTTCACCGAACTCATCCTTGAACTTCTTACGATTCGATCGTAGGGAGTTTAGAAACATGTGACGAATAAGATTTTCATCCACGTCGATGTTTGTATGGTTGCCAATGCTCATAAAGAGAGAGGCAAGCATAACCTGATTATAGTCTACTAAGATCATTCATTTTATCCATAATTAATACATAAGTTCATGGTATACTGCTCTTACAAGAATGTCAACCATATCGTTTATATTTATACGGTAGATACATGGAATTCCTTTACGGAATTCCATCTGAACGAGCGCCAGCCGTCTGACTCGATATCATATACCGGAGCGATGTCTGGATTTGCAACCTTGGTTCGCTTCTCACCGACCTCAGTTTCTTCCTGTGGAATGAGTGTACTATTTAAAGTACACAGCATCTTACGAATCTCGCCGTTTACCTTTTCAAACGTTACGACGCACTTACCTTCGCGAAGGCTTAGCATCATCTGATCCTTATCAAGAGTCATGATGTATCAGGCTCCTGGCATCTGGAATAGTTTCTTCTGGCGTTCCTTTGGATGTCCGAGACTGGTATCATTCATCTTAACGCGAATGAACCGCTTGTTCGTTTCGTTCTTGTTAGGATTCTCAATGGTCATCCAGGGGTTCTGACCCTTAGCCCATGCGCGTTGACGATCCAGCATCTTATCGCCTTCATACTTTTCCTTCCGCATAACGGAAAGTACTTTACTGGATACATTCGAACGCTCTCCCTTTGAAGAGTATGCATTGCCGCTAGAACTTTTTCCTTTAGCCATAGTATATTCGCTCCTTCATTCTCTTTTTAATTTTAAAATTTCAAGATCTCTTAGTATATTGTAGTTGATGTTGATGATATCGCCGTGCGGATCTAATCTTAATGTTGCAATAAATCTATCCATATATAGAAGTTCTTTATCGTGCTTACTTGCAATACTTAATGATTCGAAAACATTTTCCAAGTCGTACGGGTTTTCATACAGGATCTTAGTAGGCGTTACCCTTTGCTTTGTTTTCTTTGACATTACTTTCCTTTTCGTGAATTGAATTCAACGCCATATGGAACTCTTTTATGGTTCCGTTGTTATGGACGCGGTAGGTACGAATAGGAATTTTCTTAGCTAATACGTGTTCATTGGATATTTGAGTCGTCCTATCTAACACAAATTCTTTCACAAGATTTCCATTGAAGTATCTTCTGGAGTCGGAAGAAAAATCGCACCCTTCGCGAGTGAGTTGGACCAAAACTATATTATCTGTTCCAACCTTATTTATAATTGGTACGAGTTCCTCTATAAACCCACCGTCACTCACGGAAAAGTTGCCGTTATAATCTATACTGTTCGAGAGTTGCTTTCCAAAGTAGTCGCTTCCAAACTTTGGCTTTACATACTTCTCTGAAACATATATCATGGCATCCCTACGACTTACAGGAACACCATCTATCTTCAATTCCTCTACAGGCATCTCCTTTACGGAACGATTGTTGTAGTCGTTCATGAACCACTCTGCTGAGACATCGAAGTACTTGAACGTTTCCTTAAACAGTTCATCCTTAAAGGAGAGATGCTTATAGCCGAGTTGACCAAAGAACAGACAGGCCTCGTCCTTGCCTGCGCCTGGAGGTCCGTTAAAAATTACTATCAATCTACGTCCTCATATAGATCTGAGAATGCGCTGTCCCATTCTTCAGGTGTGATGCCTGAAAGGATGAACTCGCGATCGCAGTCGTTAAGATACGGCATAAGTTCTTGTACGCTAGCTACGCCGGCCTTCCATGCAAGATAGTCGTCAGGATTGACCGGAATGTAACGAGTGTGGCTTACATCTGAGATTACGCTCTTACGTGAAATGTACATTGTATCGTCTCCTTCAGGTTCCTATTAGAATAATATATACTCATAAACACGAAATGTCAACCATTATTTTTGTAAAAGCCTAGCTTGGCTATGTAGTAGGCATCTACGATGTCCGATATCGGGTTCCATACGTTCTCGTTCGTTATGTCTAGTGTCTTTCGTATATCGATGCCGGTTTCCTCTACGAACGCCTGATGCATCCTTTCCTTATTCGAGTTGCCCTTGAGAGTGGCAAATTTTTTGATCTCTGACGGTGGAAACACCTGGAATGGAGTACCAGATTTCCATAGGTTATATTTAAGTAGACCCGTATTCTCTGCGATCTGAAATACTCTTCCAACCGCGTTGAACGCGTATCCCTCGATGTAGCAGTGTGTCACCTCGTTCTTTGCAATGATTCTGTTCGACCACTGTGATAGGTTGTCATACCTGTGAGAGTCGCTGTCATACTTCTCGTAGAGTTCTCCAAGAAATGAACCAATCACAGCTATACACGTCTTTTTATGTGATAGGTAGTGAAACGTGCAGTTTTCAAACGACCATTCTGTACCTTTATGAACACATATGGATGGGCTGGTTAAACTATAGTCGATTCCGGCAATATTCATAGGACACCTCTACATTATTTGTAGAGGTATTTATCACTACCTACATACTCTCTGAATATCTTTTCATTTGATCCCTTGCTTCTTCGAGGTAGTTTGCCGCGTCACCAACGCCACCGGTCTCATCGAACCAAACAAAGACGCCTTCGTCGTATTGATAGATGTGGCTCTCAACGATGATAGGATACTTAACATTACCGTCTTTCGTCATTTAGTTTCTCCTCATCTGTGCAGATTCAACTGCAGCTTCTTTGTTGTCGCGACGAATGGGAACGAGGTTTGATTTATGCATGACTGCGATGCCTAGAATTTCGTTTCCAGAATATGTATTCTGGAACTTCTTAGGGGTGTTTCCGGGGATCGTATCTGATGTTTTTGGGAGGTTACTCTCTACTCGGTAGTTTGGAATCTCATTTACGGACCTTCCCTTGTTCTTACCGGTATAGCCTACACGGATGAGCAGTTCTTCCATGCGACGCTCGGCTTCGATTAGCGATCTACGCTTATTCTTCATATCACATTCACATCATATAGTTGCAGGAGTTATAGAGGCGTTAGGTACATATCAGGTGCTCGCCTGGTATAGATATTCATCAATAGTTCTACCTTGTTTAGGTCGATCAGCATCTCTTCGAGGTAGTCTACCATACCTATCACTGATTCCTTATCCACCATGTTTTGGTCGAAGTCTATCTCTAGCGCGGCGGAGAGGGTACAGTCCTCATCGATCATTATCTCAACCAGTTTGTGTTCGTACGAGCAGTCTGACTCAATACCTACACTATACTTCTTAGTGTTGAAGATGTCAATCAGTTTGTTAGAATTTTTGTTCACCGTGACCACCTATCGTATTTTCAATTTCAGATACTAGCTCCGAGTAGCCGCCGATGAATCTATGATCCCACCATATCTGTGGTACTGACTTTACATCGGGGAGTCGCATCTTGAGTTCGTTTATGTTTTCATGTATATCAGTATTCTTCCACTCGTATGGAAGACTGTACATAATAGCTACGTCCTTAGCCTTTTTACACCAACCGCATCTATCATGACCGTATATCGTTATCATTTATTAATCTCCTATTCTTTCGTGTATACCAATACAACCAGCAGTGCATGCAATGATTTTGATCTAACCAAAAGATAGTATCAATCAACCAAACGAGGTTTGGTTTGTTCGCTCTCTTCCATGCATAATTTCTTGCGCTAAAACTCTGGTTACTATAGCCACCGAGTAATACGTTAAATAAAACGGATAATGCAATTCCAATTCGTTGGAAATATTTTGATAATAAAGTCATTAAGGTCGCCTCCGTTTTCTTTTATTTATCCTCGAGATCGGAGAGCTTAACATTAATCTAAACAGTTTCATATCTATTCTTGACTAAATTTCTTATTGAGAACCAAAAAGTTAGGTTCACTCAGGTACTCTTCTAATAGGCCTTGAGAACCGTAGGTCCAAGTATTACTATACTCGACTCGAACCTTTTTAGGTGTGAATGCAACTACCTTTGCCTTTACTAGATGTCGATACTGTGGCGCCGTTAGAACCACTTCATCACCAACGTCGAGCTGTTTTCCTAGAAAGTCTTTCATGGTATATCTCCTTAGAGGAACAGTATACGGTGTATATGTAGAGATGTCAATCGTTTTTATAGAATAGATAGCTCTCGTGTGTCCGATTCCTCCAAGCATCGCGCTGTTCGAGAAGCTTATCTACATGATCGTTACTGTAATCATCCTTGTATTCTTCTTCCATCGTAAGATACCAGTCATACTCCCTTTGATAGGCGTCTGCTACTTGATCAGCGGCTTCCTCAAGGGTGTTATCTACATGGCCGCAGTCGTCATATACGCGACAGAAGTGT
>Ga0209353_10002310_pt1 | contig 10434 bp, 17 predicted proteins | sample LauGreSpBDMM15SD_2_FD_187561 | JGI IMG/M metagenome (GOLD analysis project Ga0209353, IMG submission 187561) | Freshwater lake microbial communities from Lake Michigan, USA - Sp13.BD.MM15.SD (SPAdes) (version 2) | ecosystem: Environmental > Aquatic > Freshwater > Lake | place: Lake Michigan...
TTAACCATTTTTCTGTAAACCTTATTGGTGAAGTATAAACCGTGAGCAATTTCGTGGTCCATAGTTTTTAAGTCCTTACTACTTGCACCAATCAAATACCAATCACATCTAGTTCCATTATTTTTATTTTGAGAATCAATCGCACAATAAAAATAAATGTCGTTCATGATTTCATCGTACTCCGTGTCTTTACAAAATATATGGTTAGCTTGTTGAACTATATTACTCGGAATGTTATAACCAGACCAATCATCAGGATATGTGAATGTTCTTTTCTTCCAAGCAGTTTTATAATGTCTCATGTACTCCATCCACGTGAATGGTTTACCTCTAAACTTCTTATATGGTGACTCGTAGAATTCTTGATAACGACAGAACAACATGGCTCTATCATAATCATCATCAACTTGAGCGCAATATATTCTTGGGGCAACTTCTTTAACGATTCCCTTAACTAAGGGATGATTAATTTTTTTCATTACTTGGGATTTTATTTATCTGTCTAATGATATCAATAACACCAAAAACTGATATCGTTGCAATAACAACAAACCCAATAATAATTAACATATTCATATTTTAATTTTTTTTATAGTGAAAAACTCTCACCACAACCACAAGTTCTACTTGCATTTGGATTCACCCATTGGAATCCCTTTCCATTTAATCCTCCTGAGTATTGTAACTCGGTTCCAATCAAATAGAGTAATGACTTCTTATCAATGGCAATTTTAATTGCACCAGAATCCACAATCTCATCTGAGTCGGTTACCTCATCAACAAAGTCCATTGTATACGATAAACCACTACAACCTCCACCTTTCACACCAACACGTAAATAATATATGTCGGGAGACATTCCCCCGTCCATCATGATTGTTATTACATGTTCTAAAGCCCCTTCACTAATTGTTACCATACCAATAAATATTATTCCATTAATTCATCCACATCTATGTTGTGGTCATTTAGTATTTCGTATATTTTATCATATACCAATTCCAACGCATCGTACTTGTCCATCTCTTTACCATCCATGGACCATTCTAAACTCTTCTTAGTGTTGTGACATATATCCCATATCGCACTAGCCATATCTGTTGACTTAACACATCTTTTATGAAACATCACATCATCCGGTTCATTTAAATCAAATTCTAACGTTGCCTTTGCCATAATTTAAAATATTTCTTCAGCGATACCTAAAACTTCAGCGAGTCCTAATAAGATTGCCGTGTTACCAAATTGTTCGTTAAACAGGAAGTAACAAGCCGCTATCCTAATTACTGATTTCACAATACTAATCCAAAAGTGACTATTTGTTTTCGATTCTTTTTCTTGCATGATTCTTTTTTTTATAATATAATATAATATAAGGAAAAATAAATAAATTACCAAATATTTGGTGGGATAAACTATAAGTAATTGATTATCATTTTATTATAATATCGTACTTTTCTTTTCTCCATTCCAAATTTGGATAGTTTCTCATTTTCACATTCAACTCTTCAATGGGTCCACTGAATAATGAATGAGGTACAGGTGTGTTTGCCTTTGCGTACGATTGAATTAACGTACCCCTTTTAAATTGTAGATTAATTCTTTTTCGTCCAGTTTGAAGTGCCATGAATATGTGTATAGTTCCATTCACAAACTGTTTAGCCATACAATTCTTCATCTTTATTCCCTCAATTCTAAAGTCATCTTCAGACATTAAAACTTTGGGTTGGTAGGTTATACCGTTAATTGTAATTGGTGACTCTAAATCATGTACAAAATCTTCTGGTAATGAAAATCTTATTTTATATCCAACTGTTAAATGTTTCTTTATTAATATCCACTCCTCAAATAGAACATCCATTTGTTGTGGTGTCTTAACATTTATTTTTAACTGTACCGGATATTTTTTAGATTCAATATATCTTCTGAGTTCCATCAATTCCGTGATGGTGATTAATATTAGATTCACATAATTTTCAGTTCTGTCCCAATTTTTTAACACAGAAACAATTGAATTCTTTTCAGTTGTATTTTTACATACGTGTTTCTTATTTCTATTAAAGTACTGATTACAAAAGAACTTCCAATCTATTTTTTTAATATAGTCAATATAGTTATCACCGAATAATTTACATAGGTAATTCAATGCACCTATATTAACTCTGGCATTTTTATCTAATGACGATACTTCACCAACAATGTATTTTGATTTGATTCCGAGTTCATCTAAAACCGACGGTAAGAACTTGTTGTCGTTTAGTTTCAACCATTTCTTTTTTGGGTAGACTTCCATAATGTCACTATAAACATTATTGTGTGCCTTAATTCCCTTCATGTGTAAATGGTAATCAACTATAAAATCATATAATGGATTCACATGTGAATCCTCAATGGTATAGTTTTTTTTAATTAAAAATTCGTCCTTAATGTTTTTACTAAGTTCATCTTTAATTTTAGTGAAAATCTTATTGATGACTCTACCGTATTTTACTCCCCAATATCTAATTCTTTTTTCACCGTTATAAAATCCTCTCTCAGTTAGGCTTTCTAAAAATTCAAAATCATTCCTCTTAGTTTTTAGACTATCCTTTTGAGATATAATTTTACCTGAATTTATTATTTTATATGTTATAATAATGTCTCCATTTTTTTTATTGATGGAAATCTCATGTGAAAATGTAACACTACATGGTTCACCCTTTCGATTATAATCGGTGTAATAGTTCGAGGAATAGACAATTAAGTCTTCACTAAAACCTAATCTCAACTCACATGTTGATTTTAGTGTTTTATTTTTATCTATTTTTTCTTGGTAGTGATGAACGATTGTTTTCATTTATATAAAATATAAATGAAATAATCATATTAGTGAAGGTTAAAACTCAACCGCATCCATTTGTCTATCATATAGTTGTTCAATTAGAGTTGGTGAATTATTTGGTACAATAACCTCAACACCGTTTATCATAAACGGTACCTTTCTTTTTTCTATTGATTTTAGAAGTCCCATTTTGGTAAACTTATCAATCTTAGGTTGTAACTGTTGGATGATATCATAAAACATATGTTTTGGTTTGGCATTACAAAAAGACTTCGATTGTATCAATTCTCCAGTTTGGCAATCAAATTCACATGTTGCACGGTCACTCATGTCTTCATTTCTTAACGAAACAATTATTGACCTATCCTTATTTGAATACGACGCAACACAATGATGCATGAACCTACCCTCCTCGTCATATTCTTCTTCTCGTTTTAATATGTGTGGGTAGATTGTAATGATTTCATCCGTTGGTTCCACATTCTCATCGTATACCCACGTTTTTAATGGTTTCTCAATTTCGTTAACCATCTCATCGGCAAACTGATATTCAATTACCCAACCTTTTTTAACCATTGACATCATCTTAGACAATACCAAATGCTCCTGATGAAATTCTCTATATGTTTTACTTTTTAGATATAAATTAGGTTCGTATTCCCTTAATTTATCAATCATATTAAAATGGTCATATATGTCATTCACGATTGTGTCAAAATTACGGGAACCAATATCCTCACCATTTAAAATTCTAATAATGTTTTCTTTCTCAATATCTTTTATTAAAAATTTATGTTCCTTATAGTTACTCACTATTGTACTTTTAAGGTTGGATGGGTTATTTGGATTGTGACTAAGTTTACACATTTCAAATACCCTTGGTTCTATTGTTCCAATGTATTTTGAATAATTCTCACCCAAGAAATAACATAACCTTGCCAATGATACAATGTCAATGTCAGGATGTTTATGCATAAGTTTAATTGTTACTTTGGATTTTATTTGAATCATATCCAAAATCGATTGTATCAACTTCCTATCGTTCTTTTTTAAGAACTTCTCCGTTGGATAAAAATTTTGTAACCAAAATTGATAATGGTCTGAAACTTTAATTTTCTTTTGTTTAACGAACCAACCAATGAAGTCCAATCTAAAACTTTTAGAATCGTATGGTACAGTTGTGTCTAAATTAAACACGTCTCTCAATGCGGCAACAAAGGAATCATTATTAAATTCATTCTTATATTCCCCATACACTCTCGAGTCGATACCCACCAAATCTTTTATATCTAAAGGTCCTCCACCTTTAGTTAAGAGTTCCAACATGGTAAACCCATTTGTTCTAAAGGATTTAATATTACTTTTAGAACTCTTACCATATATCAACGTGGTAAAATTACCTGTAACCATGTTGACAGTAATGGAAGTAACATCGGTACGTGATTTGAAGTATATCGCGTTAGCGTTTCTGGATTTATATCTACGGTATATTTTTATTGTTACCTTATCCCCATTTCTTCTAATCGACCTTTCAATTGTGGTGATTCTTAATTCTGAAAGTGGTTTACCGTAATGGTTGGTTATGTGTTTATCATTGGTAGTTATAAAAACGTTACCGGTTTTTGGATTTAAATAACCGTAATTTAACTGTGTTTTTTCTTGGACCTCATTATTGTCGTGAAAATAATGAGTTTTGCGGTTGTTTCTTTTTGGGGGAAATGTGACGATTTTACCTAATTTAGGTCTCATGAATGAATTAATACTAAAACCTTCAAAATCATCTAAATCATCAATATCGTTATTGAATGTAGTTCCATTTGATGGTTTTTTCTCATCTAAACGACAATAATCTCTAAAAGTGGTTATCTCTGCGTAGTTAAACCGTTGTCTAATGATATCTATACCTTCCATATGTCTAAAATTTTATTATTTCCATACAAAGATATAAATAAAAAGTTAGAATATACGTATTTATTTAAAAAAGATAAAAATGGCAAAAGCAAAGAGTTCATCAAACGCAATGAAAGTTTCTTTCGGTAAAAAAGGAAGAGGAAAATATAAAAAAAATTTCGGACCTAAAGACCAAAAACCAAAAAAATATAAAGGTCAAGGAAGGTAATTATAACCTACCTGCCCCTCTATAAATTTTCTTATATCTAGGTTCATCTAAACAACTTAGTTTAACGTTTTCATATCGATTTGCGGCGTGAATGAACATTCTATTGCCGATATACGTTCCACAGTGCCAACCACTAGGACTTGCTTTACTTCTAAAAAATAAAAGGTCTCCAACTTGGAGACTATCTTTTACAACCCTTCTAGTTTGGTTCCATTGTTTATAACATACATTTTCCAAATTTAGACCATACACATCCTGATATAATCGTTTATTAAATTGGGAACAATCGATACCCTTCTTTGTGTTACCACCTAATTTATATTTGGTACCAATCCATTCTTTCATGAACGTAACCAATGTACTATCTTTCGTCTCTAACCAATCCACATATAATTTAAAATCGTCCGGTGTTGGTAATGTTTGTGACTTTAAAGTGAATGATGTGCCAATAACAAATGTGGCTAATAATAAAAATCTTCTCATAATAATTCTAATCGAACTTACTTAACTCTTGTTGTAATAATTGTATTCTTAGTTTATCCTTTTGTGTGATAACTTTCTTTGATTTCAATTCCAAAATTTCTCTGTTGATTTCTTCTTTACTCATAATTTAATTACTTAGTGGTGCTTTTATTTTTGGATGTGATTGATATCCTATTAATTCAAAACAATCGGGTCTATAACTTTTAAGTTTTTCATCTAAAGTTTTTTCACCTAAATGTTCTTTTACTTTTTCGTGCATGTACCAATTACGTTCAGTTATTACAACTGTTGGTAAATCATATGGTTCTCTATTAACTTGTTCCTTTGCTTGTTCAATATGATTTGAATATAAATGTACATCACCTAAATTACCAATCAATTCATCTGAAACCATGTTGACCTCCTTCGCTATAATCTCCAATAGTAATCCATAGGAAGCAACGTTAAACGGTAACCCCAAGAACGTATCGACCGAACGTTGATTCCACATCAATGATATTGCCCTCTTAGGTATTTTATATGACTGTAACTCTTCACTCAACCCACCACCAAATGGAACTATATCATCGACCATTGATTTAAATCTTTCCTCACCAACCTTCTTCTTTAATAAATCCCACATCTCTTCTCCGGTTAATTCTCTTGTATACACTTGGAATCCATAATGACAAGGTGGAAGAACCATTTGGTCTAATTCACCTACGTTCCACGCATTTACCATCAATCTTCTACTATCAGGATTTGTTTTAAGTTCGTTGATTAGGTTTTGGATTTGGTCCACGGGATAGGATTTTAAGTCGAAACTAGAACTGGATGCATCGTACATAAATTTATTCCAACTTCTCCACTGCCTACCATAAATTGGACCCAAATTACCGAAGTCTTTTGCAAATGATTCGTTTGTTTTTATCAATTCGATAAATTGTTCCTGTGTATATCTGGGACCATGAAAGTCTTTCGTGAACAACTTGGAATAGTTTTTATATGCGTCCCCGTTCCAAATGTTGCAATTGTAATCCAATAAGAATTTGATGTTAGTGTCTCCTCTTAAAAACCAAAGAAGTTCGGCCACCATAACATTCCACGCCATCTTTTTTGTTGTAAGTAGTGGGAATCCCTGAGCCATTCTATGACGTATTTGTCTACCAAAAACTGAAATGGTTCCAGTTCCGGTTCTGTCCGTTTTAACAACTCCATTATCCAAAATATCTTGTAATAAATCTTGATATTTTTTATCAATCGTATTCATAATTAACTTTTAATAGTTTCCGTTATTATTTTCATCTTAATACTTAATTAACTTCTACCCAAATCTTCATATCGGTTTCCAATGGGTTTGATTCGCCAGGTATATAATATGGATTACTAATAGTTTTCCATTTCTTACCACATCGTTTACAATGACATTTGTTTGGCATCCAACCAAAGTTATATGAATATCGATGACCTATTATTTTACAGATTATTTTTTTAATCAATAACTTCATAAGACCTTTGTATTTGTACGCCAGCCATGTAGGTTAACCATCTAACAGTTAATCCCCAAGATGGAGTGTAGACACCAGTTTCTAAGAATGTTTCTTTGTTATAAAAGAAAACAATTGTTGGTATTAAAAACCAATGATGTTTTTTATTATAGATAAAAAAATCTTTATCGTATGTTTTTTTACTCGTCATAATTTCCAGTTGTACGTCTTAATAATTTATCAACCTCATCTTCCTTTTCTTGAAGTTCCACTATTCGCATGTAATAACCTTTCTTGTTTCGATTATCTTCCACGTTAATATTCTTGTCAAACCACTTACTAAACCAAGTTCCCTTGTACACAAGTACTTGACATCTATTATCGAATTCATCGGCATCATCTTTTTCCAATAATCCCTCTTTAACTAATTTTGATAATACAAGTTCTTTTACCTTTTGGTAATTGGACATGTCTTGTTCTAAATCTAATAATTGTTGGTCCATATTATTTCTTTTTAGGTTTCCTAATGTAATCCAATACTATATTGAATGAACCAAGTGATATCATTCCAAATCCGAAATACTTTACCAACTCGGGGTCCGCACCTTTAAGTCCGTACCTCTCAACCAATATCCCCGTCACTATCATCATTATGTAAATGATTTCCTTGATTCTTATCTGCATTTTCTTTTAATTTATTTAACGATTTATAAATTGAATGGGATTCCTCGAACGAATATAACCCATTCTTTTGGCCATAATCTAAAGCCAATTCAATTATCTTCACGGACATATCTTTATCCAACGTGTCCACGAACGTATCAAACTGTGTTTTAGTTTGAAATTCTATAGTTCCTCCAAAAATACTTTCCATATTCCAAATATAATGATATATTTTGATAAAATCAAATAATTATAGTTATGTCAGTTCACATTAATAATAAAACATTCAACGCCGAGTATCTAACCAACCCAGAAGATATTAGTAGAGGTATGATGGGTAGAGAATCTTTGGACGGTTGTATGGTGTTTAAAATGGGTAAGGGTCATCATTCATTTTGGATGAAGAACTGTCTTGTTCCACTTGACATTGTATTTGTCCTTAATAATCGTATCAATCGTATACACTCTAATTGTGAGGCTCCTGACCCACATCGTATGAATCCACCGAAGTACACTGGAATCGGTGACCATGTTATCGAATTCCCCGCAGGTACTTCTAACGGTTGGAAAGTTGGTGACAAAGTTTCAATGTACCTTGGTTCACCTCAAAACCCTGTTAGATAGTTTTAGCTAAATCACTTGCGTAATTGATTGTTGTCTCTTTGTTGTATGGTTCTATATTTGAGAAATCGTACTTCACTTTCGCTTTAACTTTTTCAAAAACCCAAAAGTAAGAATGGTATTTACGTGCGTGTTCTTGTTTTGTCCACTTAGTTCCAAAACTGTTTATTCTCATCTTGGATGTTAAAATGAACAAATCTCTTGGGTAGAACCCTAACTCTAACGCCATGTTCATTATCATAACATGTGAAAAGTGATTTCTCCCACCCGACACTGTGTCCTGACATTTCATCACAACATATCCACCTTTATCACAAACTCTATATAATTCCTTTAATGTGTTGTAGTAGTTACTCATCAGTTGAGAGTACGTTTCATAACCTTCGAATCTTTTAGCTATGATGGAACTACCTTCTTTATTTTCACGGTAAGACCTACCAGCAATAACGAAAGGTGGGTCGTACATAATACTCTTCATTGAGTTATCATCAAATGGTAAGTTTTCTGAGCTGGCTTCAACAACTGTATTGTTTACGGGGTAGATATCCGATTTATTTACGGGTGATGGTAGGTCTTTCCAAAAGTTACCCTTAGAATATGTACAATCTAAATCGAATCTATCAATCTTATATAAACTCATGATATTCGTGATTGCCTCAAAGTTTGATTCGTAAACACTTTTTACGGGTTTAAAGTCTTTTTCCATTTGTTTTTTAATTTTTTTTATGTATACTTTAGTACAATATAAGAAATAAAAAACAATAAACCAAAATATTTATAAAAAAAGACAAACTATGGGATGTGGATGTAAAAAAAACAGAAACACGGAGACTACTGTACAACAGTCGGTACCAAATGTTAGAATTACCTTCAAGGAAAGTGATTTTACCGAACCAATAATTCAGGATTTAAGCAATGTTCAACCTACAACTGACGATAATGAAACTATCGCCAAAATGATTATTGATAAATTAGATGATATTAATTCAGGGTCATAAGGGAATAAAGGAGTACCAAAACAACGGTACTTTTTTTATAACCAACCCATATATATTTATATAGATATGAAAAATAATACAAAATTAACAACAGTTATTGTTTTGGAGGAAACTTACAAGAAATTCAAAATCAATATCATCGAGGGAACAATAAATCTACAGAAACTTGTAAACAGGAGTATGGATTTATACAATAACAATAAGGAGTTTAGAGATAAGGTTGACACACACAAATACTCATCTCCAATAAGTGGTTCAAAATACTAATAATGAAAAAAAAGATATTACTTTTATCCGACGATTTAAGAATGACATCGGGTATTTCTACAATGTCAAAAGAATTCGTATTGGGTACCTTACACAAATATGATTGGGTACAATTAGGAGCTTCAGTTAATCATCCTGAAATAGGAAAGATTGTTGATGTTAATGATGACGTTAGAAAAAGAACGGGAGTTGAAGACGCAAGTTTAAAAATTATTCCATATAATGGTTATGGTGACATTGGTGTTATTCGTAAATTAATCAACGATGAAAAACCAGATGCTATCTTACATTTCACCGACCCACATTATTGGCAATGGTTATACGACAACGAACATGAGATAAGACAGATGGTTCCAATTCTATATTACCATATATGGGATGACTTACCAGACCCACAATACAATAGAGATTTCTACGAAAGTTGTGATTGGGTTGGATGTATTTCAAAACAAACATATGGTATCGTTAACCGTGTCGGTAAAAGAACAGATAAGTTAACATATAAACCATTAGAAGATTGGCAAGTTTCATATGTTCCTCACGGAATTAATCCAGATGTGTTCAAACCATTGGATGTAATTTCAGAAGATGTGACAAAATATGTTCATGGTGATAAGGTATATGATTTCATTCTATTTTATAACAATAGAAACATTCGTAGAAAACAACCTAGTGATGTGATTTATTCATTTAAGTTGTTCTGTGATATGTTACCAAAAGAAAAGTCTGAAAAATGTTTATTATTAATGCATACCAATCCAATCGATGAGAACGGAACAGATTTAATTGCAGTAAAAGATGCATTATGTCCGGATTACGATGTAAAATTTACAAATACAAAACTTGAACAAGATAGATTAAATGAACTTTATAACATTGTTGATTGTACAATTAACATTGCAAACAACGAGGGGTTTGGTTTAACTACCGCAGAATCGTTAATGTCCGGAACACCAATCATTGCAAATGTGACGGGTGGTTTACAAGACCAGATGG
>Ga0209353_10002311_pt1 | contig 10431 bp, 6 predicted proteins | sample LauGreSpBDMM15SD_2_FD_187561 | JGI IMG/M metagenome (GOLD analysis project Ga0209353, IMG submission 187561) | Freshwater lake microbial communities from Lake Michigan, USA - Sp13.BD.MM15.SD (SPAdes) (version 2) | ecosystem: Environmental > Aquatic > Freshwater > Lake | place: Lake Michigan, USA...
AACAGAAGAAACATCGACTATTACTGAACCGGAAGAAAAAGAAACAGAAGAAACATCGACTATTACTGAACCGGAAGAAAAAGAAACAGAAGAAACATCGACTATTACTGAACCGGAAGAAAAAGAAACAGAAGAAACATCGACTATTACTGAACCGGAAGAAAAAGAAGAAACAGTGACGACAATTACCGAGACTATTAAACCAGAAGAAACAGTGTCGGAAATTACCGAGACTATTAAACCAGAAGAAACGGTGTCGTCTAAAACCGAGGAGGTTGAACCAGAAAATGTTATAGATAAAAATATAGTAGATACATTGCCGAGTGTAACAGTTATAAAATCCGAGGATTCGTCTGTATTAGAGCAAGTATTAAAAGAATCACCAGTTATTTCTAAACAGGAAACGATAGAAATTTTAAAAGGATTACAGTGTCTTGATGGTGAACAGTTAGATTCTAATGAAAATAGATGTTTACCATGTACACATTATGGATTAGTATGGGATGCTGAACATAAAGTTTGTAAAACAATGTTAAAAGAAGAAATATTAAAAGAACAAGATAAAAATTTATTATCTGACGGTTTCGTTTTAAATAAATTAGATATAATATCTGATGAACGAGGAAACGTAGTAGGATTTCTTGAGAAATAAAAGTTTTTTTATACAATTAATTTCTATGTAATCTATAATAAGAATGGATTCTACATCTATTATAGATTATATCAAACAAACATATCCAAAAGTTGTTTTTACACCATTCAAGTTTCAACAGTCCCGAGCACTAGCATTTATTATTTCAGATAATAATCTAGTTATAGGTTTTGTGAATTCAGATGGGTCACTTTGTAAACTAATAGAACCAGTTAATCTTAATATTCTTTCATCAGAAAGTATGAGATCTATTATTGAACACATTCCTATTGTAAAAGGTTTTACAGATGAAGATAAGACACGTTTAATGAAAATGTTTGAATATAAAGAAGATACTGTAACAAAAACCGAACATATTAAAGCAATAGAGGAATTACAACAAAAACTTAAACAATTACAAGATTCTCGCCCAGATATACAAAATCTTGTATCCGAATTAGAATCATCAGTTTCAAACTTAAGCGGAAAAAATAAAGATTTAGAAACATCACTTTTAGAATTATCTGAGAAAAATAAAATATTAGAATCATCAATTGCAGAATTATCTAGTAAGAATAAAGATTTAGAATCAACTATTTCAAGTCTAGATAAAGAAAAAGGTGATACAACTTTAGAATCATCCATCTTACAACTTAATACCACAATTTCAGAATTGTCTAGTAAAAACAAGGATTTAGATTCTACTGTATCAGAATTGTCTAGTAAAAACAAGGATTTAGATTCTACTGTATCAGAATTGTCTAGTAAAAACAAGGATTTAGATTCTACATTGTCAGAATTGTCTAGTAAAAACAAGGATTTAGATTCTACATTGTCAGAATTGACTAGTAAAAATCGAGATTTAGAATCTACATTGTCAGAATTGACTAGTAAAAATCGAGATTTAGAATCTACATTGTCAGAATTAACTGGTAAAAACAGTGGTTTAGAGTCATCAGTTTCAGAATTATCTAGTAAAAATAAAGATTTAGAATCTACAGTTTCAGGACTTAATACTACAATTTCTGAATTATCTGGTAAAAATCAAGACGTTGATTCTGCATTTTCTAATTTAAACTCTATAATTGCAGAATTAACAGGTAAAAACAAGGGATTAGAGTCTTCAGTTTCTGAATTAAAGGAAAAAAATAGTAGTTTAGAATCATCTGTTTTAGAATACAAGACATTATACGATGGTCAATCTAATCAAATAGTTTTAATTAAAAAACAATATGAAGATAAAATAGAGTCTATTACAAATCAATACAATGATGCTTTAGAACAAGTAAATGAATGTCGTAGACAAATAGTAGATCAAAACCAAGCTATTTTGGATGGTATTAATAAACATAAAGATTCATTAAAAGAATTTATAGCATCAAAGGATTTTAAAATAGAAGATTTAGAACGGATACATTTACAAGATGTAGAAGAAAGGCACAAGTTACAACAACGTTTAGATGATTTATTAAAGAGTGAAACGTCATCACTTGCTAATTTACAATCAAGTGGAGATCAAATTTTAGATTATGAAAAACGTTTAGAAGAAGGTACACAAAGAGTGGCACAATTAACAGATGCAATAGATAAAATAAACGCAGAACTTTCTGCTGCAAATGAAGAATTAAAACAATCAGCATTACAAAGAGATTTATTAGATGGATATAAATCAAGATGTAAGGAAAAGTTATTACAAGAAAAAGATCAAGTTATAAATGCAATAAAAGAATATGTTAAAAAATGGATATCTTGGGTTGAAAAGTCACGAGTTGATGTAGATGAACAAAAACGTAAATTACTACAAGAGTTTGAATTAGCAAAGGGTAATTTACAAAGTGTTTTAGAAGCAGAATTAAACAAATCCAACTCTTCAAATAAGGAAATTCAACGTTTAAAGCAAAATATATTGGATGTAGAAACGTATCTTAAAAAGACAATCAATGATCAATTAACGCAATTATCAATTAAAGATGAAATTATAAAACAAAAAGATCAAAGTATTTCCGATATGACATCTGAAAAATCTAAATTGGAAAGGAGTGTATCTGAAAAGGGTAGTGACATTAGTAAAATGCAATCAGAAATAGATAGACTCAAGGAAACAAATAAACGTATACCAGAGTTACAAAAGGAACTTGAACAAGTAAGGGGGTTATTAGAAAAAAATAGAAATACACCTATTCAAACATCAATTGATTATGACAATTGTTATAGTATTGTAACTAACTTTGCGTCCCTAAATAACATTTTCTATAGAAAACAAGAAATTATTAAAAAACTTGACGATATTATTACCAACAATTTAGGTGCATTCCAAAATTTAAGTGATACAATGAAGGATTCAATTAAAAAAGATTTTGAACGAGTAAAGACAGAGATAAATAATCATATCAAGTTTTTAAATTTAGCTGATTATATAGGTAGTCCAAATTTTGAATATTTAAAATCGAAATCATCAAGATCTAGAGTACCAGAGTCATATTGCAAAGATCTTAGTAATCTATTAGATTATTGGGAAATCAACAAAATAGAGTATAGAGAACAAGATATGCGTTTGACAAATATTTACGAAGATTTAGCTGGAGCTGTTAGAATATATATTAGAGTAAAACCTTTATTAGGTGATGAAAAAACAAAGAGTACAATAGAATTACAAACAATTGAAAACAAACGAACTAAATCTTTATATGTAGATTGTTCATCTGTTCCTAATACAAAATACAAAAACCGCTCGTCTTTTGGTGATTTTTATGGAATTTTTGAAGATGATTTTACAAACGTTGATGTTTACACTGGACAACGTGGTACAGTAAGCGGTGCTTCTGACAATACCTTACAAATAAATACAAATGACATTATAGAATCATCTGAATCAATAAGTCCTGGTCTATATACAACATTTAAACAGGTTCAAGATGGTTATTCAGTAGTTATTTTTGGATATGGTCTAAGTGGTAGTGGTAAATGCCATGGTAGAGGAACTGAAATATTGATGTATGATGGAAGTATTAAAAAGGTTGAAGATATTAAGGAAGGTGATTTATTGATGGGTGATGATTCAACGCCTAGAAAAATCTTATCATTAGCTCGTGGTAAAGATATGATGTATGAAATTATAAATTCTAAAGGTGATAAATACATAGTGAACAGTGAACATATTTTGACATTGAAATACACTGGAAAAAAATATTTAAGAGATAGAAAGGATAGGTTAGCATATCAAGTATGTTATTTTGATAAAAATTCATTGAGTATTAAAACAAAAAATTTTTCATATAAAGAAAAAGATAAAATCGAAATTTATGATATTGCTAAAAAATATTTAGATGAATTAATTGAGGATTTAATAGTAGATATACCATTAAAAAAATATATGAATATATCTAAGGGTTACAAATCTCAATTAAGAGGATTTAAAGTTCCTATAGAATTCAATGAATCATCTATAGATTTAGATCCATACATGTTAGGAGTATGGTTAGGTGATGGACATAAAAATACTTCAGAGATTACAAATCAAGATGCTACCATATTAAAATATTTTAGAGATAATTTACCCAAATACAACTGTTACCTATCATTTCAAAATTCAAGTAAATATCATTACAGAATATGCAGTAATGACAAATCTAAATATCACGAACATTCAAACTATTTTGTAAAAAAATTACATAGTTATAATTTGTTAAATAATAAACATATACCTCATATTTATAAATGCAATTCAAGAAAAAATCGTTTACAACTACTTGCAGGTATAATTGATAGTGATGGGCATTTGGATAAAAATGGAGGATATGAAATTTGTCAATCAAAAGATCATGAAAATTTAATAAATGATATAATATATTTAGTTCGTAGTTTAGGATTTTCATGTTATAAAAATATTAAAAAAACAAGTTGGACTTATAATAATGAATATAAAACAGGAGAAGCTTGGAGAATACATATTTATGGTAATGGTATAGAAGAAATACCAGTATTATGCAAAAGAAAAAAATCAAATTGTAGAAAACAAATTAAAGATCCATTAGTAAGTTCAATAAGTATAAAACAGTTAAAAGAAGATGACTATTATGGGTTTGAATTAGATGGTAATCATAGATATGTATTAGGTAATTTTATAGTAACACATAATACTTGGACTTTGTTAGGATCTAAGGGTAATCCTGGTATATTACATTATGGTTTAGCCAATTTGGAAGGGGTTAAAAATATTCGACTAAAATATTTGTTTGAACAATATTATGATAAAATAAACTATAATAATCGTCAAGTTTCAGGAAGAATTCATAATTTAGTGGGTAAAATACCACAATTAAATGATCTTTCTATAGATGAAACAATACAATTTGAAAAACGAATACCTAGTTTTATTAATATTAAATCATTACGAGTAGAAGATATATATGGACTAACAGATATGATTGACGAGTATAGAATAGATAAAAAACGTATAAAACAAACACCTAATAACCCCTATTCAAGTAGATCACATCTATATTTCGTATTTGAAATAGAATTTACAAATGGTAAAAGAGGGTTTGTTACAATAGTTGATACAGCTGGTAGAGAATCACCTTTAGATATATTTAATACGTTTATAGATACAACATATACTTCCTTAGCAAGTGTTATGGCACCACCACCAGTTGGAGGTGTTGTAAATATTACCAAAAATTTAAAACCACAATATAAAGATACTTATACATCTGAACAAGTCTTTGATATTTTAAATGAAGGATTCTATATAAATGAAACTATTAATCATTTAATTTACTATTTTAATTTGAAAAATGGAAAAACTATAGAAACACCAAAGCAGAAAATAGATAAAAGATATAATGTAGTATATAAAGTACAAAACTACTTTGTACAACCACAAGATGAAATGAATCAAATTGATGGAAACAATAATTCATTAATGATACCTGTACTTAAATTTCTAGATAACTTGAGTAGTCGAGCAAAGGAAGCAAATCAAGATTGGAAACCTACTAAATTTATTACAATTTGTTGTGTAAGACAAGAAGCAAAATATTGCGATCAAACAATGGAAACAATCCAATTTGCCCAAAATGTCAAAAGTAGTTAAATTTAGAATTACTTACAAAATATTTTATAACAAAGTATTTTGTAGTGTTGGTTTTAGTGTTGGTTTTAGTGTTGTTAATCACCTAGGTTTAATAAAGAATACTGAACTACTACTACTACTCAACAAACACAATAAAATTAATATCAAAATGATAGTAATATTTGTATCAACGCACCCCTTTGTTTCTTCAAGAGGTTCATTAGGACAAGGTTTACCACCATTAACTGGTGGATTACAACTTCTAGTTCTTTTAGATTTTAGTCCTTTACATTCCCAATCTGACCATTCTGTTAATTCCCCATTTGAACATTTTTCTGTTTCTTCTAATGGTTCATTGGGACATGGATTACCACCAAATGTAGGTTGTATACATGATCTTGTTTTTTTACTCTTTTTTCCGTCACATACCCCTGACCCCCATTCTGTTAAGCGTCCATGAGAACATTCGTGTAATTCTTCCAATGGTTCATTTGGACATGGATTACCGCCAAATGTAGGTTGTATACACGATCTTGTTTTTTTACTCTTTTCTCCATCACATACCCATGAACTCCACTCTGTTAATTTTCCATGAGAACATTCATGTGATCTTTCTAATTCTGGACAAGGAGCTCCTCCGTTAACTGGTTGTTCACAAGTACGAGTACTTTTTGCGGTTTTACCATCACATACCCACGCACTCCATTCACTAGGTTTACCATCTGAACAAGTAGTTTTCTCAACTAAAGGTTCATTTGGACAAGGTTTACCACCACTTAGTGGTTGTATACATTCTCTTTTTCTAATAGATTCGCCATTAGTACATTTCCAAGGACTCCATTCTGACAATCTGCCATCCATACACCCTAGAATTTGTTCTTGATAAAATGTTGTTCCATCTGGACGTTTTAAACAATTATCACCAATACATTTTTCATATCTTACAACACATCCATCTTGTTTTTTATCACTAACTTGCAAACCTCCTGGTAAGGTATCATATCCACAAGGAGTTTCATCTATAATTTTATAGTAATATGCTTTTCCATTATTATTAAATTGTTGTACTAAACTCCTATAAGGTTTATTTATTGCAACAAATGGTGTGAATCCACTACAACTGTTTGAATCCGTACCTTTTACACAAGCTTGAACGTGTCCAGACCAATGTGCTTCTTTAATACAATTTATAGTTATAATTGGTTCAGTCACTTCACTATAATATTCTTGCCAATTTGCCCACCACAAATTTGAATTTGTAACAGGATGTGCATTTGTATCTACTGAAAAACTTGGACAAGATGGACATATAGCATAACTTTCTAAAACTCCATCGTTTTCAGCTAACAATTCTATCTTTTGAGCATTAGTATAACATTTAACATAAATATTTTCATAGGATGCTGCTAAATCAATAGTCCATGTTCCATCATTGAATCCTGTAACTGATGGATTTTTCGTTGCTTCAAATGTTTCGCATTTCCTAAACCATCCATTTTGTTTACAATATGTAAAAACAGAAGAACTTGTAGCCTTTGATCTATCAATTTCCAAATTCTCATATTTATTACCCCGTTTTACCTGAACTATTATATCACCAACGTATAACAATTGATTTTTAACAAATCTTATTTTTCTTACAGGAGACATTATTACTATATAGTATAAAATAATAATTCAAAAAATTGAAGTTTTTTTCACAAATGAAATTTGAAATGAAAAAAGTACCTATTTATGTAGATGAAAATGATAAAACATATGATTTGTTAATAGGTCAGACACAACGAGAAAATGATCAAATATTGCGAAATTGTGATCAAGATGATATATGGTTTCATTTAGAAAATGTAAGTGGGCAGTAAAATAAATAATGTACTTCATCATAACATACTTCTTTATTTATATAATATTCAATATAACTTTTTAAGATTGTTTGTTTAATTGTCATTTTAATTTCTTTTTTATCAGGGTTAAACCGTATAAATACGCATTTTTTATTTAATGCTAACCGTATATTATTTTCTCGTTCTTTTTCATCATTTTTATCATAAGTTTTATGAGCTTTTTCATCGCATTCTATAATAATCCAAAAATTATCACATTTGATTTTAAAATCTGGATAATACCATTTATCTTCATATTTACAAAATTTATTATATTCGTAAGCATATTTTTGTTCGTCTAAAAATGTTTTAACTTGAACTTCTCTATTTTTAATATAATTAGGTTTATCCAGATTACAATAACTACAAAGATAATTTGTTCTATCGTTTACTCTAAATAATTTACAAGATTTACAAAATGCTTTTGAATTTTGTGAACATTCTTTACAATAATATTTTTTTTTATTATGTATACATCTTTTTTCTATTTTTTTATATTTTTTAAATTCTTTATCTGGATTACATTTCTTACATCTAGTTTTATAGATTTTATGTAGGCAATAATTTTTAGGAGTACACGCAATACATGTAGATTTATTTTTATTATGTATACAAATATGGCTACCCTTACACTCTCTACAACATGGTTTTAATTTTTTATGTATACAAAACGAACCACCATCACATTCGATGCATTTTGATTTAATTTTTTTATGTATACATATTGAACTTCCATCACATTCAATGCATATAAATTTTATTTTATCATGTATGCATTTATTTCCTATACAATTTATACATTTATTACTATTTTTAGGAAAATTATCTAATTTAAAATTAGTTTTGCATTTTATACACGTTTTATTATCAATTAATTTGCATATTTTACATCTACATTTTCTTAAATTATGAATACAATTATGTAATATAATTAAACAATCTTTACATTTTTTTCTATGTTTATAAAAATTATTTTCCTCTTTATCAATATTGCATTCAGTGCATTTCATATTTATATAAATTAAAATTGAATTTATTCAATTTATTTAGAATAAATATGAATTATATAATTAAAACTATATTTATAGAGGAAAATAATAAAGAATATGATATTCTTATTGGTAGAAATGCTAGAGGAAATGAAGAAATTATAAAAATTAGTTATCCTGAAAGTTTATGGATGCATCTAAATAATAATCCTAGTGCGCATATTATATTACAAAGTAATGGTGATATTATTCCAAAAAGATATATTAATGCAGTAGCTGCTAAATTATTTGAATATAAAAAATCGGCACCTAGAAATTCAAATGTTATTTATACTCAGGTTAAAAATGTTAAATTAACTAGTATCTTAGGTACAGTTATTCCAACAAATACGAAAATAATAAAATTTTAGATTATTTAAAAATAAAAATATTGTATAATTCATTTTACGAAATTCAGGTGATAGTATTCCTAAGAGATATTTAAATCAGATAGCTGGTTTATTTATAGATTTTAAAAAAACTTTACCAAACAGATATTCTGTAATTTACACTGAACTTAAAAACGTAAAGTTAACAAAAACGCCAGGACAAGTTTTAACATCAAAAACTAAAGTTATTAAAATATAGGCCTTTATTTAAAATTTACGTCTTATCTATTTTAAATATGTTGGGAGAGTCTTTGTCTTGGACAATTAGTACATTATCTAATATATCGTGGTTATTTGTCTTTATTCCACAAATTTTAGAAAACATAAAAAATAAATCATCAGATGCAATTAGTTTTTATTTGATTTTACTATGGTATATAGGTGATACATTTTCAACAATATCTGTTATATATAAAAGTGTGACTCCTATATTATTATATGTAGGTATATATCATATAATTTTTGATTTAATCTTTATAAGTCAAGTCATATATTATAGATTACCAGCAATACAATCATATCCACAATTATTAAACGAAGATTCATACAGATATGATCTTTTGTATTATATAAAGGATGTTATTACAATGCAAGAAGTTTATACATTTTTAGGATACAATATTGTACTGATATTAAGTCAATCCGTTTTACATTATCTCCCCCACATTATTATAGGAAACATTTTTGCATGGTTATCAACTATTATCTTTTTAACATCTAGATTACCGCAAATTTTATTAAATTATCAAAGAAAAAGTGTTAGGGGATTGTCTTTTGTTACATTTTTTAATATTGCAATTGCAAATCAGCTATTTTTAATATCAGTTCTTATAAATCTTTTAGACTTTCAATCACCAATTTTACGATTAAAATTTATACTGGAAAATTTACCTTGGATAGTTGGATCATCTGGAACTATCTTTTTTGATGGAATTTTATTTTTACAATTCTGGAAATATCGATTGCAGTAACTACCGTATTTGATAAAAATTTGATAAACACTTATATTTATAAATGTTTATCTAAAAAATGTATACCAGATGTTATTTACAACACAAATTCTAAAATGACAGATCCGTTTTCAATAGTCAATATATTATATGATATAGCAAATACAAACAATTTCATTTGAGGATTATTTTTGCATAATTTTAGAGCAAGTGTGATATCATTAAATCTAGACATATTAAGAGATCCTGTTGGTTGATTATCTTCTGGACGAATAGAAAATGGCATAGTGTATATATATTTCATTGGTATAACAGAATGTACACTATCTGGAAAAATTGTTCTATAATAAAATTCTGGCAAATGATCAAATCTATATTTACCATCTAATAATAATGAAGCTTCTTCTATAAGAGGAGAATCATCATCTCTTTTACCATATGAAAAATAATTATTAGTATTTATATTGTCTGTTTCA
>Ga0209353_10002313_pt1 | contig 10428 bp, 8 predicted proteins | sample LauGreSpBDMM15SD_2_FD_187561 | JGI IMG/M metagenome (GOLD analysis project Ga0209353, IMG submission 187561) | Freshwater lake microbial communities from Lake Michigan, USA - Sp13.BD.MM15.SD (SPAdes) (version 2) | ecosystem: Environmental > Aquatic > Freshwater > Lake | place: Lake Michigan, USA...
AGCCACGCTCTTTGACGCACGCCAAGGCCATCTTGAAGGAGGCGTGGGACGGCATTCCGCGGTCGGAGATTCCCCGCAAGGAAAGCGCGTACATCAACTTCGTCACCAAGATGAACCCCAAGGTGGCCAAGAAGTATCGCGCCCTGAAGTGGACCAACAAGGAGCGCATGGACCACATCGCGTCTCTCTGGAATAAGGGGATCGCCGATATCAGCGATGAGGAGGCCGAGCAGAGCGAGGGAGAGGCCGAGTCGGACGAGGGAGAGGCGGAGCAGAGCGAGGAGGACGAGGGAGAGGCGGAGCAGAGCGAGGAGGACGAGGAGAACGAGGATGAGGAAGAGATTATGGTCGACGGCGAGGTGGAGGAGCACGGCGAGGTGGAGGAGCACGACGAGGCCGAGCAAGGCGAGGAAGAGCTCCCTGTTCTTCCCGTCCTTCCGTTCAAGACCACCAAGCAAGAAAAGCACAAGAAGGAGAAGAAGGAGCGCAAGAAGGAGAAGAAAGAGCGCAAGAAGGAGAAAAAGGAGAAGAAAGCCAAGAAGGAGAAGAGTTCGGAGTCCGAGTCCGAGTCGGAGCCGGAGCCGGAGCATGAGCTGTCCAAGAAGCGCAAGTTCGAGGCGACCAAGATGTAGGGAGTGGGGGGTTTGGGGTAGGGTGAGCGCGCGAAATGCAAGTGTAAGTACTATACCAACTTTTGGTATTTGAATAAAGTTAAAGCAAACAATCATCATCCTAGCAGACAATAATCACGTATGACAGCTTTCGAGATACTAACTTCAACGGACAACCTTGAAGGAACTGACAAAACCACTCTTCATGCGTATGGTCCCATTTATGATGAGCTCTTTCACCCCCGCAAAGACAAAGTTCGCAATGTCTTGGAAATTGGTGTGCTCTCGGGCGCATCGCTTGTGAATCTAGCCAACTTTTTTCCACAAGCAAATATTTTGGGCATTGATATCGATTTGAAAAATGTGCGTTATGGTACGGATAATCCCCGTGTTACAATGATTGAATGTGATGCAACGAAAGTCGAGGACTTTATTACAAAGCCGTCACTTGGATTTCCATTGTCTCTTATCACACTTGCCGGATTTGACATCGTCATTGATGACGGTTCGCATGCGCCCGAAGACATGGTGGCATCATTTGTGATATGGTCCTCAAAAGTGAAATCGGGTGGCTTGTACGTCATCGAAGATGTTACAGAAGATGCACTGCGCATCTGCCGTCCAATCTTTGAACTTATGGCCACCAAAGAAAAAATGTCCATGAACGTCGTTGATTTACGACACATTAAAGGTCGTTTTGACGATATTATGATTATATTTGAAAGACCCAACACCGTCACATGCGCTCGGGTCTAGTTTTGTAGGATTGTTGTGAAGGTTTGCAGCCAGCGCTTGGCACGGCGTTTTCCCCACCCCGTTACGTTCTTGGAGATTTCAACTTGGATTGGTTTTCCGCTACAGGGGCCGAATTGCCAGTACTCTCTCATCCAAAATGCTGCAAGGTGGAAGTCCGCCATCTCTTCCTCGTCATGGATGTATGTGTGCCTTGACGGATCTTGGTCGAACATGAAATTAACTTGAACTACGGCTTTGTTTTGGCATTCAAGTATCATGAACATATTTTTTAGTTTGAAGTCGATGATGCTCACGGTGCGGTCGGATAGCATGTTGACATGTAAGTTACGGCCGTGGATTGAGACGAGCTCTTCGTGGAATTGAAGATGGGTGGGAGCTTCCGGTGAGAAGCACAAGTAGGCCTCGAGTCTGAAATCGTCTCTGCGTTGTATGAGCTCGGGCCACGTTTTCGTGGTGACGAGGGTCGCGTCGGATTCAACGAAGCGAGGCTTTTTGTTGTATATATTTTGGTTTAGCGAGGTTAGTGAGGTTTGTGAGCTTTGTGAGCTTTGTGAGCTTTGTGTGGATTGTGAGCGTATGAAGAGCCGGGTTTGGAATCCTTCGGGTGCCATGTCGATGATAATGCATCGTCGGAAGTATTTTCGTTGGCCGTGGTCAACAGTGGAGATCATGAACATGAAGCGGGGTATGAATGGTAAATGGTTTATGATCTTTTCTATTAAGAAAGTTGGGAGCTGTTGGGGCATGAGGTTGGTTTATGCGTCTTAATGAAATGAAATGTGTGAAACCTGTGGGCCACGGGTGGATGGCTATGGATAGGTGAGGGGTAAGGTTTAAGATGGTTAGAAGCGTATAGCATAGACGTGGAGTCAAATACATATTTGATTATTGTGAGCCGGCTTACCTTTACTTTATTAGATATAAATCCACTTGAGGTGAAATGGACTTGATAAGTTTCCAGTTTGGGTGGATAGGTTCATCCTTTCTTAGCCTCACTTTCCCCAAAAGTCCAATGGGGCTCCATTCTTTCCTATCTTCTCTAGGTATGTATGACTTATTTGGATCATAAGTGTGATTTAAAACATATTTCTTATGCAATTTTATTTGTTTTGTTTGGGGAACATCAATGTTTTCAGGAATTTCGTCTTTGTTATACGACGAAAACGAACCATCACTATTTTTCCATGACCACGTTTCAGTATCTACACACACGCGTGTCCCCCACTCATCAATAAGGTATTTTTCACTCCAATCCATTGCGGCGGCATCTCCTATTATACAAGATGTCCCGGAAACTATTCCGATTATGGATGTTACATCATCACCAAGCTCTGCTTTTCGAATTTTACCACTTTCAAGCACAACTGAATATCCCCGTCTGTCTTCATTTAGTACATTACCGTCACTCCATTCAAACATTTCAGCGTAATCATATGCGTTTTGAGTTAATGCGCCATCAAAGTATGCATTTCCACCAGCGTCCAAGTCAAATGTAAATCTCTTTTGACCACTTCCTACAAATGTGAGTTCATTTGGATTTGTATCACCGTCAACCAATCTATATTGGGCACCTGCGTTTCCACACCAAAACATACCCCACCCGGTTATATTTCCTAGCCAAGACCTTGAGAATATACTAGCCCAACCACTATAATCTTGACTAAACATAGTCATTGCATTACCATCCCCTGATATATTCGTACTCAAAGCATCTCCCACAAAAACGTTTCCTTTTACAAGACCATTCACTTCAAGCTTATGTAATGGATTCGTCGTCCCAATCCCGACATTTCCTGAAGGTGTAGTTACAAGAATAGAATTGGCATTGTTTGAAACTATATTGAGTTGCTGAGATATTAATACAGGGCTTTGTATAGTAAATGTGTCTTGTAACAAAGGAGTACCATATGGTGTAAATGGAGTAGCTATAGCACTTAATTCTGCTTTCAATCCTGTGATATAAAGCTCGGAGCCTTGATTGTTATCAATTCTATAGTAAACACTTCCACCTGTAGTAAATGTCGTTGTTCGTACAATACGTTGCCATGTCACACCTATATTGAAGCTAGATGATCCGGATCCACCACCAGAATTAAATAAAAAAAGTTCACAATTAGCAGATCCGGATGCCGTCCGAGCATATGCCGACAATGTAACGGTAGTGTTATTTGGTATCGTTGCAATTGTTATTTCATTTGTTATCCCTTCGGCTCCAAACACGTATAAAAGTGATTTAACAATATCTTGAACGTCCTCGGGTGGTGGAACGGATGAAGTGGTCACAACTAATTGGGAATTAGCACCTGCTAGATCACTTGTACGTGCGAGATTTGTTTTACACGTCGTTGAACCATAGCCTATGTTCAAATTTTTACAAAGCACATTTCCATTTATATCCAACTTTGCTTGCGGGGTTAACGTCCCTATCCCGACATTGCCACTTGGTGCTAAAATGAAGGACTTGGAATTATCCCCCGGAGCACCTGATTGAAAGTACATGTTACTATCTCCCCCTATGAAGGTTGATACATTGTAGCCACTTCCGTTTTTCATTTCAATTTGAGCACCACCACTTGCATTGTTGACACGTTGTATAGAAATTACGTTAAAATTGTCCGAAGCAACGTGCAACTTCACTTGCGGGTTCGTCGTTCCAATCCCGACATTTCCCCCATCGGCAATCTTAAGGGCCAAGGCGTTACCGTCGTCGTAGAATTCGGCGATGGAGTTTGCGCCGGTTTGGGTGACTTTCAAGGCGGGGCCAGTGCCGGCGTTTTGGATGACCATCTGCTCGGTGTTGCTCGTGATGGTGTTCAAGGTGACAAAGTCGCCCAAGATGGACAAGTTCGAGGCGGTGACGGTCCCTTGCGACGTGATATTGCCGTCGATCCGGGCAGATCCGGATACATGAAGTAAGCTCTGCGGATTCGTCGTACCAATGCCCACATTTCCACTTGTATCAATCCTCACTCGTTCCATAGACGGTGTTCCCGTTGATTCGGGTCCAAAGAGATATGCCGAGCTTTGTGCATCGGAGCCTACAACAATGCTACTACCTTCGGAAGCAATGGCCACAGATCGCCCAAAATAGAGATTTGCGACAGCTGTTGCAGGAGTCACCTTTTGAGTCTGGAGCCAAGCCGTGCCGTTCCATTTGAATATGTAAACCGCACCCACCTTCAAGAGACCATCTTGACCATCCCAATCCGCGCCCACGGCAACCGCATTACCGTCTAAAGAAACATCAATGGATGTGCCAAAGTACGGATTCGCGGACGACCCCGTTGGCGTAATTTTTGCCTCCTCCACCCACGTGCTTGTTCCTGCATTCCAGCGAAAGAGGAATGCCGAATTATCAATAATGTTACCGCACGCAATGAGTTCTCCATTTCCTGAAATGCTGACGGAGCTTGCAAAATACCGGAGATTCGTAGTAGAACTTGGTGCAAGTGTCATAATTTCAACCCACGACGTCCCATTCCACTTGAAGACGTATGGCGTAGCATTTGTGAAATTATTCCCATATTGAGATACAATGACGATCACGGTCCCATCTCCCGATATTGCAAGAGCTTGGAAGACAATATTCGATGAGACGCTCGCAGTTACAACCGTTTCTACCCATGAAGTGCCATTGAACTTGAATACATAGAATGTATTATTATCGGGAATTACAAGTCGGCCCGCTATGATGGTATTACCATCACTTGATACAGCAACTGGCGTTCCGAAATTTTGACTTGCATTTGAGTTACTTGACGTGACGATCGTTTCGGCCCAAGAAGAACCATTGTATTTTAAGACAATGAAATATCCCTTTGTAAATAAACACGGAATAACAATGGTATTTCCATCGGATGAAATCTTAACGTCCTGACCAAAGGGATAGCTTGGATTCGATGGTGTTACTATAGTCGGCACCCAACTCGATCCAACTTTTTTGTAGATGTATACATTTGTTGATCCTGAAACTGCACCCGAAACGACAACCGTGTTTCCATCATTCGATATGTCCCCTTTATGAGCGTATACCGTCGTAGGTGCTGATAGAATCGTTTCATTGAAGGGATCAGTCGTAAGAGTATTCGAATTGTATACACTAAATGTTCCCGTGACTTGAAGTGTGTTTTGCGGTTTGGCAGTCCCGATGCCGACTTGGAGAGTGTTGGTGTCGATGTACAATCCAGGGGTGGCCATGCTATAACATGGGTATGAAAAAATAGGTTGATGAGATTTTGCGGAGAAGGCTATTTATATACGAAGGGTAGGAGATAAGGGATGATGGGAAGTCCACATGAGGGCATGAAACATGGTGTGAGAAAAAATCGAAAAAAGTGTAAATTGTTATTGCATCTCATTGGTATTAATTATAATATCTGAGGAATAGCAGATGCAATATGCTATTAGAATTCCACTATGGCACATTTGATAATTATTATGGCGATAGTACGGTGAGCGTAGCGACAAAGAACGGGCGTATATATTCAAATTCTTCCACGGACGACTTTCCATTAGATTATGGGGAATTGGTTGTTTCCGGGACGAGTGGAGGACAGGCGACGTATTCATGGACACCACCAATGGGAGTGAGGAGTGCGGATGTGCTGGTTGTTGCGGGAGGGGGTGGAGGAGGAGGATGGGGTGGTGGAGGGGGAGGAGGAGGTGTCACACAATTGGCATCATATACAATCACAATCACAACTCACACGATTAAGGTTGGTAATGGAGGATTACGCGGGTTGGAAAACCCATATACAAGTGGAGGCGATGGTTTTGCGAGTTCCTTCCTCAACCTCATAGCCATTGGTGGTGGTGGGGGAGGTCATTGGTCGGGAACACAAGGAAGAACAGGGGGCAGTGGAGGCGGTTCAAGTGGATCGCAAACACTTGGTGGTATTGGAACATTAGGCCAAGGGTTTGATGGTGGTCCGGGGCCGGGAACGACACAAAGTACTCCGTACTTAGGACACGGAGGTGGTGGTGGTGCCGGTAGTAAAGGTCAAGGACCTATGACAGGAGTAACAGGTGGAAATGGCGGAAACGGAATATTTTCAAGTATAACAAATGGTTACTTTGGAGGTGGTGGTGGGGGGCATAGCCCTGGAGCCGAGAATGCTGCAATTGCGCTTGGAGGGAGGGGTGGTGGTGGAAATGGTGGTAACTATTATAACCTTAAAAATGCTTTGGACGGAACATCTGGAACAGGCGGAGGAGGCGGGGGAGCATGGGGGGGTACGAATGGAATATGTGGCAATGGAGGTTCTGGCATCGTCCTTATCCGGTTCCTTTACGATTCGCGCCCGCCTGCCGCCATTCCCAACCTCATTGCGTGGTACCCGGCCAATTCTGCCGAGTTAGTAAACGGATCTCTTACATTTTGGCGAGATGTATCAGGAAGGGGGAATCATGTCGAGGCATCGGCGATTACCGGAAGTATCAAGCGCGCGGACCCGAATTTTTCGGGGGCGGCCGTACAAGAGGGAGTGAGAACTCCAATAGCAGGAGAGCGAATAATAGCATTCCACTATGGCACATTTGATAATTATTATGGCGATGGCACGGTAAGCGTAGCGACAAAGAACGGGCACATATACTCAAATTCTTCTACGGACGACTTTCCATTAGATTATGGGGAATTGGTTGTTTCCGGCACGAGTGAAGGACAAGCGACGTATTCGTGGAGACCACCAATGGGAGTGACGAGTGCGGATGTGCTGGTTGTTGCAGGAGGGGGTGGTGGAGGAGGATGGGGTGGTGGAGGGGGAGGAGGAGGTGTCAGACAATTGACATCATATACAATCACAACGACAACTCACATGATAAAGGTTGGTAATGGAGGATTACGCGGGTTGGAAAACCCATATACAAGTGGAGGCGATGGTTTTGCGAGTTCCTTCCTCAACCTCATAGCCATTGGTGGTGGTGGGGGAGGTCATTGGTCGGGAACACAAGGAAGAACAGGGGGCAGTGGAGGCGGTTCAAGTGGATCGCAAACACTTGGTGGTATTGGAACATTAGGCCAAGGGTTTGATGGTGGTCCGGGGCCGGGAACGACACAAAGTACTCCGTACTTAGGACACGGAGGTGGTGGTGGTGCCGGTAGTAAAGGTCAAGGACCTATGACAGGAGTAACAGGTGGAAATGGCGGAAACGGAATATTTTCAAGTATAACAAATGGTTACTTTGGAGGTGGTGGTGGGGGGCATAGCCCTGGAGCCGAGAATGCTGCAATTGCGCTTGGAGGTATTGGTGGTGGTGGAAATGGTGGTAACTATTATAACCTTAAAAATGCTTTGGACGGAACATCAGGAACAGGTGGAGGAGGTGGGGGAGCATGGGGGGGTACGAATGGAATATGTGGCAATGGAGGTTCTGGCATCGTCCTTATCCGGTTCCGTGTGTTTAGAGGTCGTGGTCCCACTGCTTTTCCCTTTCTTTATGGGTCCCCCACCGACGGAATGCAATTCCCGACAACTATCATGGACACGAACACGAACTACACATTGTTTCATGTGGCGCGGTATTACAAGCCCACGGGACCGCCGGCGCGACTCCGCATATTCGACGGTGTCACGAGCAATTGGCTTTCTGGTTTTGTGTCGGGCCAAGCGGGAGTGGCATATCATGACGCATACCTAACAGCCACAACGGATTTACACGGTAATCAGTGGGTTCTATCGACGGACCAAAACAATCTATATAGGTCAAATGGAACTGATAGGACAATCGCAGGATACACGAATGGCACCTCGCGTCAATTGAGCATAAATAATGGAAGTTCAACGACCCAGCGCTCTGACTGGGCAGTGGCCGAAGTGTTAGTGTATGACCGGCAGCTCACCTTGAGCGAGTACTTATCAATTGAAGCTTACTTGGCTGCAAAGTACTTTGGGCTCGCGGCGATTCCCGAAACTGGCTTAATCAGCGGGGCATTGATTAACGCGGTTTTTTACTCGGGGGCCCAAGGAGGCGGCGCAGGGAATGCAGGTGGGCGCGGATACCCGGTGAGCATTGCGCGCTTGGGGACACGTGTAGGTAAGTCGATCGGATCGGTGTTGCGCGCGCTCGATTATCGAGGGCAACGGCCAGGAGCTCTAGATAACATCAAGCTCTCTCGGGATCTTCCCGTTGCGGCATACAGTCTCCGTCAGCTCTTTGGGGAGTATACAGGCCCTCAAGTTCGCGTAAGGCGCAACACGGACAACATTGAAGCTGATATCTACATGAACTCTCTTGGAAGTATTGTATCCATTTCAGGGTCGGTATTGAAAGATTTGAGTACTTGGTTGAATGGTGCGACGGCATTCGTTAGGACTTGGTATGATCAAACCAATAGAGCGTTCCATGCTGAACGAAATGATGTGAATTCTCAACCTATCATGGTACAAAAAGGACAAATGTATGGTATTTATTTCAATGGTGAAGACCGTAGATTAATAACCAATGCAAATACAGGAATTATAGGCAATCCAAACTTCACCTTGATAAACACACAAATTATAGAGAGTTTTAAAGCAAATAACGCAGTTTGGATATCATTTGGGAGTCCTAGTGCAGGAGGAGGTTACCATTGGATGGAACTTAGTGACAGTACACAACGAGTGCGAAATGGTTTTGCTTCTGTTACCCATGTACCTCTTTATCAAATATTAGAGCCGTCTCCTACATCTGTGTCTGTCTTTTTGAACCAACGCATAGGCCCGGCCCCAACAAATTGGAATTTAAGATGCAATGGGGTCCAAAAAACATTCACTATGGAACGTGACGTTGAAGTTACTAATGTGAATATAATAGATGGACCATTGTATATAGGAGGCTGGATCGGAAATAGCATTGTAAATCAAGGTATACATACACAATTTGAGGCGATTTTACTACCGGAGGTGTTTGTTGGGTCTATAGATATCGAACAAAACATGATAAGTCATTATAGATGATGGCACCTTTGACACAAGTAAGGGTTTGATAATGGGAACTACCGCACACCTACATGTCCAATCGTTATTTCTTGCAAGTTGGAAACTGAATCTACCTGCCCGCGAGATCCTTTATAGCCTCAATCAAGAGCCCTATCATGTTTCCGTAAGCGACGCTCTTTGTTCCATCCGCGGCAGTATACACGACCTCGGGAAGAACCTCCTCTACCTCTTGAGCAATCACACCGGCATGTCTCCTTTGAGTTTCCTCGGTGCCATCTAATTTCTCAAAGGTTACGCCATGTATGCGCAATACTTTTTCGAGGGCGCTTGGAATGACCTCGACGTTTGTCTTTTTTCTTGCATCACTAAACATGATGACATCACCTGATGCATATATGTTTCCATTCACGTCTAATTTGTACTGAGGGTTTGCCGTCCCAATCCCCACATTTCCCCCATCTGCTATCCTCATTGCTAGCACGTTATTATCGTCGTAGAAGTCAGCAATGGGATGGGCTCCCGTTTGGGTTACCTTGAGGGCAGGACCCGTGCCTGCGTTTTGGATTACCATTTGCTCTGTATTGCTCGTAATGGTATTAAGGGTGACGTAATCACCGAGGACGGTCAAGTTGGAGGCCGTGAGGTTTCTCACAGTGCTGTCAAGAGGTTGGTTGGTGGCCGGGTCGATGAACTTGATTCCGCCCGTGGTGGCATCGCGTGAAATGGTCGTGCCTCCGAGGTTGATAGAGTTCCCGGACAAGTACAAGTCTCGCCAGCGCAAGGTGGCCGAGCCTAGGTCGTATTCCACGTTGGATGACGGGACGATGCTACCGGCCACCTCGAGCTTGGCGCGCGGTTGGCTCGTGCCTATGCCGACGTTCAAGGTCCCGGGTTGTATGAAGAGGGATGTGACATTTGTGGTTGACATGGCTTCTCAAGCTACTACAAGAATCCAAGGAAATTGAATTGAGGGTTTCTAGCTCGGTGGAATCCGGCCTTTGGGCTGTATGATAGCAAAATCTACAAAATGAGTATTAGTATTGATCAACTTTCATCATCTTGCGCAGTTCTACAAACTTTTCTTTTTCCATCGAATGCCATGGACCACAACATCCATCGTCACACTTTTCGTCATAGCTCTT
>Ga0209353_10002314_pt1 | contig 10428 bp, 10 predicted proteins | sample LauGreSpBDMM15SD_2_FD_187561 | JGI IMG/M metagenome (GOLD analysis project Ga0209353, IMG submission 187561) | Freshwater lake microbial communities from Lake Michigan, USA - Sp13.BD.MM15.SD (SPAdes) (version 2) | ecosystem: Environmental > Aquatic > Freshwater > Lake | place: Lake Michigan...
GATACATATTACATAATTGTTGGGCAGCATATTTTGATATCGCATACACTGAACATGGATTTTGTGGTGAATCTTCATTTAATTTAAAACTACCATCTGTAATATTGCCAAAAATTTCACTAGTTGACGCTTGATATATTTTACATGTTTTTTCCATTCCTAAAGAACGAACACTTTGTAATATATTAAGAACTCCTAGTGTATTTGCCTGAAAGGTATAATTCTCAATGTTAGCAGATACGGCAACATGTGACATTGCAGCAAAATTAACAATATAATCAGGACGTACTTTTGTTATAATATTATGAATATTCATTGAATCTGTAAGATCACCGTAATGGAGATGTAGTTTATTAAAAATATGATCTATATTTTGAGTATTAAATGTAGCAGAACGTCTCATAATACCATGAATATTTTTATAACCTTTTTCTAATAATATTTCAAAAAAAAACGAAGAATCCTGACCACAACTGCCAACTACAAGCCAAGTTTTATTTAATTCTTCTTTTGATAATTGCATTTTTAATCTATAATAATTAATGTTTTTAAATCAAAATTTTGAACGAAATTTTCCAAATACAAAATAATAGATTTATAAAAAAACTATAGATTTATTAAACAAATATATAATATCAATTTTTTGTAATTTATATTGTATTTGATTTGTAAATTGTATTTATTCAGTATCATTTAAGCTATCTGAATCGTCAGAATCATCAGAATCATCATTTGATTTTCTTTTATTTTCTGTAATATCTTTTTCTGTAATATTGTCTGATTCATTTAAATTTTTATTAAATTCATTTTCAGTACTATACACTTCATTAATACATTCTTTTTTAGGTAATAATAGTGAATTCCGAGTATAATAAGAATACACTGGTACAGCTAAAGTTGATGTTAAAATAGCAGCACCCAACTGACCTAATGTTTGCATAAATTGTTTCATAAAGATATCATAATATTCAGCACCAGAACTCTCGTACATTATTATATCTTTCCTAAATATTTTTGTTTTTAAATAAGAATTAATTTGTAAAATTTTAATTTGTAAAATTTTAATTTGTAAAATTTTAATTTGTAAAATTTTAATTTGTATGGTAATAATAAGTAATGTCATATTGTGCACCTAGTATTGATATAAAAGATCATTATACATGCTTTGAATTTGATGAATTAAAACAAATAGCAACTGCGTTTAATGATTATATATTAAAAAATAAAAGTTGTCCAGCTCTAGTAAAAACTAAGAGTAAACAAAAAAATATATCTTGTAACCCAAAGATGCCAATAAAAATAGACAAAAAAACAAAACGTGAATTGTGGTATTCTATATACAAAAGATTAAAATATTTATGTCCTTATGAATACTGTTGGATAGATTTAGATTTTATTAATGAAATCCAAGATGAAAATTTAAAAGAAAAATTAATGTGGTTTACATTTAAACCAAAAATGACACGTACTCAAAATGCATGGCTTAGTACACAAGATATAAATAATGTGTTACAACAATATCAAGATATTGACCCAAGTTTTAAATTTTTAGGTGCTCTTCCATCTGATTTTTACAAAATAACAAACGTTGATTATTCTAAAATTTTTAATCATAAAAGAATTGCTGTCGTTTTTAATTTAGACGAACACGATCAACCAGGTAGTCATTGGGTAACATTTTTGATAGATAATACATCAAAAACATTAGAGTATTATGATTCTGCAGCAAGACGACCTAATAAAAATATACAATCTTTTATAGATATTATTTACAAGTACATAAAATCACATGGTTTAGATTATAAACGTTGTCTTAATTCTAAAAAACACCAATATGAAAATAGTGAATGTGGCGTATATGCAATTTATTTTTTAATACAACGTCTTATAGGATTTGACTTTAATCATATAACCGATAATGTTATTCTAGATAAACAAATGAATAGATTTAGAAAAATTATTTTTCGACCAATAGATAAGCAAGTTAATACTTAATTTTTCTTCGGATAAATAAGTATTCTCAAAAAAATTTTTTAACAAATAACAGTTATTAATTTCGTTGTTTTTCTATAATTTCACGTATTCTTTTTTGATATTTTTCAGAGATATTTTTACTAAGTTCATGAATAGTACCAGATCCAGTTTTTATAAATATATCTGGCCAAATGGCATGACAAAAAAACAGAAATGACGCTTTTAAACTAATAAAACTATACTTTATTGCATCTTTAAAATGTTCAAAATATGTCTGGTTAGCAAACGCAAGATGTTTAAAATACACATCGTCTTCATATACAAATTCTATCGTTTCAGGTAATGCATCAAATGAAATATACCTTTCATAATCTTTTTGAATAGCTACAGAATTTGTTTGTTTATTAAAATTTATTGCTATATTGTTTTGATCATTGTTTTGATCATTGTTTTGTTCATTGTTTTGTTCATTGTTTTGTTCATTGTTTTGTTCATTGTGTAGTATTTTGTCATGCATATTATTAAACTTAAAACTTATGTTTTTAAATTACTTTCAAATTACTTTCAAATTATTTTTTTAAATTATATTTAATAAAGTTTTTAATTTTATCAATGTCATTTAAGGCGTATATATCAGAAGATGAATATATAATTTTATTCTCTAAATCTGATATAATATCGAAAAAATATTGATTTTTGTAATTTTCAGTTAATAATTTGCAAATATTAATTATATAATCAATATCTTCTTTTGATGTACCAAAAAGGTAAACATCTTGTATTTTATCTAAAATATGTTTTTTACAAATTTCTTGAGTTGGTATATGTTCATAAATCATATATTATACATTTTATAAAAAAAATGTATATAATTTCAATTTTTTAAATTCATTTACTGTTGACTTTAATTTAAAGATAATTGTTTGAGTTTTGTATCATCTACACAATTGTTCAAAATGTCTTCTTCTACTGTATCTTTAATTATAAATCTATGGATATCAATTGGGCGTTTTTGACCAAGACGATCAGCCCTACCAACAGCCTGTGATTCTATATCATATCTATATTCCTTACTACCATAGATTGGTTCTAATAATATAATTTTATTTGCTTCTGTTAAATTGATACCACTAGCAGCATTTCTTGATGACAATAAAATAATATTAATCGTATTGTCTTTGCAAAAATTACTAATGGCACGTTTCTTTTGATATACAGTTCCATTACAAAAAACAATTTTAATTTTTTGAGCCGTCAACATTGTTCCTATCTTTTTTAACATTTCATCCCATTGGGAAAACAAAATAACTTTATCCCCAGATTTTAAATGTGTTTTCAAAAAATAAATAATATTTCCAATTTTAGTAGATTTTGTATTTTGTATAATTTTATCCAGATCTGTAATTGCATCTGTAGTCGTTTGTTGATCCTTTAATAAATACAATTCGGTATTTTCCATGACTGAATTACAAGTTGGGCATTTAATTCTACAAGAGTTTTGATAATGTGATTGTACCTTGTGTGTTTCGTATATACAATCCCAACAAAATTTGTGACCACATTTTGTTATAGCAATACTTTCTTTATCTATATCATCTAAACATATAGGACAAGTTATTTCATTGTCATCAGAACGTAGATTTTCAATAGAAGATTTTAAATAATTAAAAGTTCTTTCAATTTCATCATAATTTTTTTTATGAAGTGTATGTTGACGTTTTGCAGTATTTAATTTTATACGTAATGTATTTACTATTTCTAATTCAATTTCATTTTCTGTAATATTGTATTTTTCAATTTCATTTTCATAATGTTTAATGTCATCGTTTGCATTTTTATAACTTGTCTGTTCTTTTTCCATCAAACCTTTGTTATAATCCAACATACATTTTTGAATTTCATCAAAAGTTTTGCAATTTCTGATCATTTCTTTAGTATCTACATTTAGTTCTGGATGACAACATAATTTAATCAAAAAATTATAATAATTTGTTCTACTAGAATGTGCATAACTATCATATATAGATCTTTCTTGTGTAGTAAAATTTAATTTATGTACAAAATCTCTTATAATATTACCACTATATTCATTCTTTATAGACTCCCTTGTATTTCTTCTAAATAAAAACTTGCAGTCATCAATAATGTTTGAATCCATACCTAGTTTTATTAACATTTCCGTATCCAACGCATCGTTTGTATAATTATAATTGTAATTTTCCACTCCAAAATTTGATATATATCCCATCAAATTTACAAATCCACTAACTTTATTTGCAAATGGAGTACCTGAAACATTCCATCTATATATACTCTTCAAACTTAAAATGGTCGATTTTAAAACACAACTTCGCGTCATATTTTCTATTTCGTGAACTTCATCTAAAACAACACGGTTCCAATAAAACAAATCTAAATAAGTTAACGCTTTTGAATTTAATAAACTACGTTTGTTTTCTACTGTCATATCACCTAAAATATCTACAGATATTTTTTCACCAATAAAACTTGCCAAATTACAATATGGTAATGGTTTATACTTTTTGTTTAATAAAAAGTTGTATGATATAACAACAATATCTGCAAACAAAAGGTCGCCAAATGTTAGATTGTCAAATTGATCACTTGTTACAATTAAAACCATTCTGTGTTTGTTTTTGAATTTAGAATAATATTCTTGTATCCATTGATCACATAAATGATTTGGACAAATAATTATAGACGCATTTGTTTTAATATATTCCTTTGAATCTTTATTACAAATATAATTTGTTATATCAAAATCTTCAAGATTCTTAAAATTAATACAACGTTTATCCACAAAAGGTGTACTTCTATGCTCCTTACAATGAATTTCATTAAATTTAGTTTTAATACAATTTTGCCCTTTTGATTTTCCACGTTTGTAAAAATAATTACACGTATCAGTAAATTCTACATGTCTAGAATAAAAATCATCCGTTTTTAAATTGTCCTTTAAAATATGATACAGCATTACTAACGTTTTTCCTAATCCAACTTCTGAAATAATATTACCACCATAATATTTAAATTCTACTGATGTACTATATGTATTTATATCAAAATAATTTGGAAATAAATTATTATTGTGTAATAAGAATTGATTATTTAATACACCATACGCAGGTGTATATTGATATTTAATAATATTATTATCATTTAAAATATCTTCTTCAATCTTATTCATCCATTCAATATCTGCTAACTGATAATTGTATAATGAAATAGTATCTAATAATAATCCTGCATCTACATTTTTTAAAGAATCCAGAACAGTCGGTACAGTGTTTATAATATTTGATAACGAATTATTATTTTTATTCAACAATTCATTTAATTTTTGTTGAACTAAAACTTGTGTTATAATATTAGTTCTACATTCTCTTTTACACAATTTTATATTTTCTATTATTTTATTATTTACATAATACTTCATAAAATATTTGGGATTATCACCTTCCATTGTTTTTTCAACCCTTGCAACCAATACAGCCTTTGTGTGATTATTGGGTGCTGGCTTTATAAAAGAATTATGCCTAGAAACAATTCCTATAGGCTCAGCTTTCATTTCATCAATTGTTCTGTAATCCAAATATGGATAAATTGAGTATTCTTGATAATAATAATAAAATCTTACATAATTATCAAAATATTCTGTTTTTGTTATATTGTGCATATTAATATAGTTACTATTTCTATAAGCCTCTGGTATATCATTCGCATCTATAATATACAATTTCTTGAATTCACCGTATATTAATCTAAAATTAGCATCCTCAATAGGTTTATTTAAAATTATTTCTTTACTAAAAATTTTAGTAAATGATCCATTTAAATAACATAAATCCATATCTATATATACATTTAGTATAACAATTTTTAAATTAACATTAAACAACTTAATTTAAATAGCAATTAAACTTTGATTTTAGGTAAAATGTATTGGCGAAATAATATATAAATTACCAATAACAAAAAACATCTAACTACCGTTACTAAAATTAACGAATCAGTTAATTGACCACCTATCCCAGGTAAATTTTTGATATATGGATCAAGATCTGTCCTAGATGATACGATTAAAACTAGTAATAATAACAAGTTATCTTCATTAACTTGATTTTGAATAAATGTTAGAAAACTCTCGTTTTCTTTTTCACTAGCTTTTTCCTTACTATCATCTTCAAATTTCACACGTTTTTTAATATTCAACTGAATATTTGATTCCTGAGGTGATTGTCTGTATATCTCTGGATTTACACGTGGTTCGATTGGTTGGCTATTTTGTAATGTATTTTGTCTTACAATATCATCTTCATATTGGTCTTTATTTTGATGGCGAAAATTATTTTGGATATTGTTTAAATCATTACGGACTTCTTCAGGTATAGGACCTGGTAAGTCTTCTATTTTTGTAGACATTGACATAAGCGAGGATTATATAATAAATTAATGAAAAAAAATAATGAAACCAAACAAATAACTTATTAGAACAACGCATATATTTTCTTATAAAGTTAATACAGTATCATATCCACTACTTTTTAATTTATAACCTATAGAACAATATAATTGTATAATTTCATCTGCATCTTTATTATTACTATGCTCATTTGTTTCAAACATTATCTTAGTAGGATAGAAAATAATAGGTAAGAATTTTATATAAAAAAATAAATTTTTCAAAATAATACAATCATGACCCTCTGTATCTATTTTTAAATATTTAACATTTCTTACATTATTTTGATAAAATAGTTCACGTGTAGTAATTACTTTTACATTTTCTACTACACATAAATGTGAAACATTATGTTTTATATGTAGTGGATGATAATCGTTTATACAATTACACCCTTTGAACCAACTTTCTAAATTATTTTGTTTTATTATGTTTTCAGGTATGTAATAAACATCTATATATGAATTAATATTGGAAATTCCTACATTAATTTTTTTACAATTCGGTTTATTTGGTAAATTATCAATATAATATTTTACAGCATCTACTGAAATACCCTTTGTATTATCATCTGCGCATTGTATTAATGTATCAAAATCACTTGTTCCTATTTCAATAAAATCATAATCTATTAGCTTCATATTTTCAAACGATTTATTAATAAAATAATTCAAAGGCATATTTGCTTGTAATATCTCTTGTTCTGTTTTTTCTTCTAATTTTCTATATACTGAATTTACTAATACTATTAATGGTTGATAGTCCCGAAGAATCTTTTTATAATTATCATATGGTTTATCTATAAATTCATTTACACAATTATTCCAATTAACTGGATACAAATTGTCCAAACCATAAAATATATTATAATCATCGTATAAACTAGAATTTTTATTATATATATCTTCAAGTATAGTATTGCCTATATCAGTCCACCCAATACGACCCTGTGTTTCTTCTAATTTCTTTAACATTTCATTTTTCCATCTTATGATTAAAGGTGTATTGGGTTTACTACCAAATATTCCGTTCCATAAAATTTGATTATTTTCTCTTATAAAAAACCCATTTTTGTTTTCAATAAAATCGAATAAACTATCCAAGCTATCTAAAACAAGCGTATCACTATCTAACCATATACCTCCATAATCACAAATAACATTTACTCTTACAAAATCAGCCTGATGTGCTGGACATAAATTATTGAAAAAACTAGGTAAATTTTTTACATAATTATTTATATTTACATTTGTTATTAAATGTACTTTGTACCCCTTACCATTCTTTGAATGCAAATATATTAAATTTCTAAATATAGAAATTAAATTGTATTCTTTACCAACCCAGTATAAAAAAACATTTCTGTCTTCCATCGTGTATATTATATTTAATATAATAAATTAATATAATAAATTAATGAAACCAATCTAAAACCCAGCATTAAAATACATCGCACACGTTTCATCAAAATCACTTGGTTTAACCGTAAATGCCTCGAAAAATTTGTCACCCAATAATTCTAAAGGTGTAGGTAACTTGAACAAGTCTTCTGTACCATTAATTAATCTACCCTCACTTATATATAATGGTTCCATTGTAGTCTTTGTAGAATTTGTATCCATATAAGAATCTGACTCTGATTCTGTATAAGAATCTGATTCTGTATCTGTATCTGATGAACTTAAAGTTAAATCCCTTGCTAATTCATCCAAATTATCACTATCATCTTTATTTGTTTCTACTTTGTCTTTTTCACTCTTTCTTTCACTCTTTTTACTACTACTGCTACTACTATTACTACTATTACTACTATTACTACTATTACTACTATTACTACTGCTACTGCTATCAGTACTGTCCGATGATGTTGAGTCATCGTCTTCAGGAATGACTTCTCTTGGATATAATTGAATAATCCAATCGAATAATTCTTGAGAAATATATAAATCTAATAAAGAAGCCAAGAAATAATGTACATCATATACTTCATTATAATTATATGGCACATTTAAATCTTCAGGATCTTCTGTTTCTTCAACACGACTTGGATCAATTAATGTTTTATGATTTTTTTTATCATACTCATATGGTCCTATTATAAATTTATTAGGATAACATTCTGGAATTTTATCAGAATACACCATTGAAAATTCAAAATCCCATAATTTAGGAATTATACCAGTATTTTTTATATAATACGTTTTATTTGCTACAGTATACACAAAATAACCACCTGGTGTAATAGAATCATCTATTAAAATATTTCCATAATGAAAATCATTGTGCATCATACGATAATAATGTTGTATAATTGCAATTGTGTAAAGTAATTGAAATACAATATTTTTCCACTGTTCATCTGTAATTTCATTATCATCTTCATATGTATTGTAAACCCAATTATCCAAACTTCCACCTTCCACAAATTCAGATATTAACATATTCGAATGTGTTCTTATTTTTTCCTCAACCTCTAAACGTTTTAAATTTAACATTTTTAATGCTTTACTTTTGTTTGTTATTTTCTGCGTACCTAAATAATACGCAATATGAGGAGAAATATTCTTGTTAACTATATTTTCTGTTAATTCCTTTAATACTAAATTTTCTAAATTACAAGGATGCTCCGATTTATCATATTTTGTTTCTATAGGTACCACTTTTAAACCAAAACGAATTCCAGCTGTTATTTTGTTATATGTACTTTTACTCGCTTTAAAAGGATATCCTTTAACTTCTGATGTATTTTTAACTTTTACAAGTTGTGATATGTTATCTAGGCCAAAACGTTCTTTATTTTCGTCAAAAAATATACGTTTTTTTTTGATTTCGTGGCGAATATGCTGCAAGTGTTTTATTTTTTTACCTAGTTCGTGCAAAATTTTTGGCGAATTAGATTTAATATCACTTGATTCTACTTTTTTGTCCTTGTTAGACATCAGTTTTAATGTATTTTTTTATTTTAGTTTTAATCATCTAACGCAAAAAATAAATATAACACTATCGGTTTAATTTAAAGTTTTATTTATAGTATTATTATATAAATTGTATTAATGAGTAAAATCGTACAAATAAAGATCTTCAATGATATATTAGACCAATTTTTTGATTATTTAGAAACAAATTTTCTTATTTTCAAATCAGATATTATTTTAACACGAAGTACGGTTGATTTTATAAGACGTAGCAATCCTAGATTAGTAGTCGAAGGATATATGAGTTATATTAGTCCATATGAAAAATATATATTTGAATGCGATGAACAGTTTTTTTTGAATTTTGATGTTAATTTACAAAAAATTGGTCTTACGTCTGATGATATTTTATTTGGAAATAAAATTAGAAACATTTGGTTATCTAGTGGTACAAATGATACCCAAAAGGCTTATATATGGTTGTATTTTCAAAAGTTATTACGTGCTGGTAAACGAGTAATGTAAATGTAAATGTATTAACTTGTATTAACTTGTATTAATTTGTATTAATGTTTGATAAAAAAATAAGAATCATTTTGTTGTATCCAATTCGAAATTTCTAATAAATCATTATTTAAATCAACTCCTTCGTCACCATATTCTTGACAATTTAAACATAATCCACCATTCCCATATATTAGACAATTTAAGCATGTATTTATATTAGTTAAACATATATCACATAATCCTATCTCATCGATAAAGCAAAAATAACAAAATGTTCTATTCATATAATATATCAAATGATCAAATGAATGATTATTTCATTTTTTAATAGTTACAGTGCGGTAATCGTATTAATCTATTTTACCGAGTCTTGTTAATAATGGCAAATAATAAACAACTAGACGAAGTAGAAAATCAAATTGCTAACGTAACATTGGTTGAACAACAACCCATTGAACAACCTACAATTGAACAACAACCCATTGAACAACCTACAATTGAACAACAACCCATTGAACAACCTACAATTGAACAACAACCCATTGAACA
>Ga0209353_10002315_pt1 | contig 10420 bp, 11 predicted proteins | sample LauGreSpBDMM15SD_2_FD_187561 | JGI IMG/M metagenome (GOLD analysis project Ga0209353, IMG submission 187561) | Freshwater lake microbial communities from Lake Michigan, USA - Sp13.BD.MM15.SD (SPAdes) (version 2) | ecosystem: Environmental > Aquatic > Freshwater > Lake | place: Lake Michigan...
CGGCATTTATTTTTGGCATAATTTTTCTATTTGTTCAAGTTGTTCAGTTTCTAAAATAAGGCGGTCAAGATAAACTTTGGCTTTTTTCAAATCCAAAAGTCCATCTTTGTGTTTATATCGGGTGACATATTTTATAATGTTACCTTCAATAAAATTCATCCTTTGGGCGGAGATAAAATCCCAAGGTTCAATTGCTCCGGTGCGGTAGTGCAGCGGATCTAATTTAATGTTGTCGCTCATAATTTATTTTTTATAGTGTTTGCCTATCCACCCGCTTGATTCCACTGGGCAGCCTACAGCCCAATCAGGTGTTTTGGCCATAAGGCTGTCAAAATTTTTCTGCACTTTAACTAAGTCATCTTTGGTTAATCCGGCGGTGTCAAACTCTGCCACCAATTCATCATGCACAGATAGCACAACTTCAAAACCGGATTCCTCAACTCGAAGCATAGCCTCCGCCATTAAGTCGCGCGCGATGGCTTGGACAATATTTTCTACCAGCTTTCCACCATAGGTGCCAATGCGGTAGCAACCTCCGAGTTTTTCGCCTAGATAAGTTAGCTCCACTCCGTCACCCCAATCACTTTTCTTAACCTCAAATTTTGGACTATAGTAATGCAGGCTCCGCCCACTTGGTAATAAACATTTAAGAAACCCATTCTCTACGGACCAAGTGATCTTGCCACAAATTATTTTCTGACGCGAACGGACCGCTGCATAAGCCGCGCGCTCTTGTTCTTTCCAGCATAAAGGCACTTGGGGGTAGTTGTTACGGTATGCTTGGATTGCTACTCTAGCCAACTCCTCCGAGACGGTAATGCCCCAGCTTAAACAGGTTTTATAAAAGGTCGCTTCACCCATACCATAACCAGCGCCAAGAATGGCTGCCTTGCCTAGTTGTCTTTGCTCTGCAGTGACTTCTTCAACTGGCACATGATAAATTTTGGATGCCATATCTTTGTAAAGGTCTTCTCCGTTGCGGAATTGCGCCAACATTTTTTCACTACCAGCAAGCCACCCTAAAACTCTGGCTTCAATTGCGGCAAAATCGGATACCACCAGTAGCTTACCTTCTGGCGCGCAAACCATACCTCTGATTGCTGCTGACATAAAGTTCATCACATTTGAGTGCAGCATCTCAATTGCTGTGGCGCTGCCCCTCTTGATCATCTTAACTGAGGTGTCCATATCTTTGATATTACCGCGCGGTAAGTTTTGGAATTGGACCAATCGTCCTGACCATCTGCCCGTTAATGCACCGTGGTATTTAAGGACATCGCGAATGCGGCCATCGCTGGTGGAAGAGTTTAGCATGGCTTCATATTTGGCGGTGCTGGTTTTGCCAAGTGCCTGCCGGATTTCTAAAATTCTTTTAACCTTTGGGTTCTTTATGCCGTCAATCACTCCTGCCAAATATGCTTTGTCATAGGCGTTGACTGACTCCCCTTGCTCTTGGCACCAAGCCATAACTTTGGCTCTTTGGTTCACTGTCTCAAAAGCGCCCTCACTAATTTCTAAAACTTCTTTACTCAGCTTACCAATATATTCCTCAAGGATTTTCAGCGCACCTCTCACTGCTTCTCTGTCAACATAGACACCGCGAAGATTTATCTTCTGGTCAAGTTGCCATATTTCTAATTCTCTTTTTGGTAGCCCTCCTAAGCGTGTGGACAAAGCATATTCTGCTTCCACATCCGATTTGCAATAGTCATATAGTGTTTGGAATTTATCCGCACTATCTTCTGGTAGCATAAAGCCACCAGTTTTTGATTTAGGTTTGCATAATTGCAGCATCACTTTCTTGCCCTCGAGGTCTTTTACTACACCTAAACCTAGAGCAGCACCAGCTGTTTGCAAGCTGCGGGGTAGTGCATGATATGCCGCCACTGCGGCTGAACAGCGCCATCTGTGGTCCACAATTTCTGGCCAGCCGTAGCGTTTGACCATAATGTTTTTCCAAATAGCCTGCTCAAAGAAAGCATTGTGGGACTCAAAAATTTCTTTTCCTTCAATAACGGCTTCGGATAAAATAGTCCGCCCTACCTCTTTTTTACGGGTGAGGGTTTGGAGTTGCTCTTGGGTGATAAGGCTTACTCCCCCTAAGTTTTGTTTTGTAGCTAGACAAATAATGTCAGTGCTTGGGTGTAAAGAGTATTCCCAAGCACCAACCTTTTTAATGTCTGCCTCTGATCTTGTTTCAAAATCTAAGTAGATCATATTATCCTAAAATAGATTTTTTCTTAGGGGCATAGTTAGCTGCATCATCTGCACCTTCACTGATTGATTCAAACTCACTTTCAGCATCTATTCTTGATGCGCCAAATGGTTCGCCTTCCTTAACTTTTTGGAAGTTAATTAGTGAAAGAGACACACCTTTGTTGCCACCTTTTTCATAAGCAAAGCTGTTAAAGCTGGCTCTACCAAAACATCCGCCGTAAATGTCTTCTTCGGCAATGATTGGCTGAGTAGCTGCGTCAACAACACCCGGCTTACGGGTAGTTTTTAGCGTCACAAAGTAATGGTCGTGGTATTCTGGGGCATAAGGTTCACCGTTGCTTTTGTGACCATCACCATCTTTGATTGGTGAGCGCAAACCTTTAGGTGGTTTAGCACCCCATTTTTCGCCGATAGCTTTATCAACTGCATCTTTAAGAACTGAAATGTCAGTGTCTTTAGTAAATAAAATATCAACTGAGTATTCCATTTTGGGAGCAGCTGGGTTCATATCATTTAGTTTTGGTTTTAGTAGGTTAGGGAAACTAATTCTACCGATAGGCGTTTGTGCGTTTGTCATGTTATTATGTGTTTTTTAAGGTTATTATTCTGAAAATTCTATTACGGAAAAATCAGTTTGGATAGAAGGTAAAACTTCTGGCCTTCGATCTTCGATCGCTGCCATTGTAGTACCAGCATCTGGTGTCACCGTTAAGGTGGCCACCAAATTCTTGTCAATCTTCATCGCTTCAATTTGCGCTGGAGATTTTAATTTTGGCTCAGTGAAAAAAGCTGAGGTGTCCATACCTGTTGCCTTAGCTAAGATGTCATCAATTATGTACCCCTCATCTTTCCATCTACGGTTTGATCTCTTGGCAACTAGTTTGAAACCTTCAACCTTTTCGCCGCGTTCTAGTTTACCTTGAGCAAAAGTATGCACTGCTTTCAACCAAGAGATCATCGCGCCAGAGAAGTTCAAAATTTTTGAAATATCCATAGGGTTCAAATTCTCTGGCTCTGGTAAAATAATCGCACCTTCTGCTGTAAATTCTGCTTGAGCAACTGCCAAAGATTTTTCTTGAAGCAATGGACACATAAATTGTGCTGGGCAAAACCTGCACCAGTTCCCTTCTGCAAATTTTGGGTCTTTTGCACGGGTTGCCTTGGCACCAGCTTTTAATTTTTTGGCAAACTGATCAAGGTACCCAACTGTAGTGACCCAAGTTTTGATCGCTTCTCCCATAGCTCTTGGCTGCACCACTGTTAATTTGATGGTGCTGTTTGGATGTAGCTCATAGATTTTAGCCGCGCCTAATCCGTAGTAAGCAAGCTGTGTATTCTCTACTGGACTCACTGCAATGCCTGCCCCGTGTTTGTAATCGATGACTTCAAGAATACCAAGCTGCTCATTATAGATGCAAGCGTCATTGGTGCCAAACATACCTTCTTCAATAAAACTTAGGTCAAATTGAGTCTCAATGTTCAGCTCTCCTTTTTGCTTGCGGACATATTCAACATACACTTGAACTGCGTCAGCCATACCTTGAGTCACTTCATAAAATTCTGGTTTTTTGCCTTTCTTCAAATCTTTTTCGTCAACCAGTTGAAGCTCTTTGCCCAAAAAATCATCTGGGTCTTTATCTTTAGAGATAAGGCATATTTCAGCAAGCTTATGCGCAGCAGTCCCTTCCAAAGCATATTCGCTAGACGGTTGGGGTGGTAATGTCTCGGATAGCTTTACACTACCCGGACAATTTAACCAGCGGGATGCTGATGAAGCCCCTAATTTTGAATGATGGGCCATAGCTATCCTTGGTTAATTTTTTCCAAAAGTTCTGCATATCTAGCAGCTGGTACTTGTGGGAATTGAGTGTAGCCTCCGAGGTCTTTTAGTATTTCACCTAAAGCAGTTTCACCAGTGCCATCTTTGAAGCTATCAATGAAATCAATTAGCTTGGCTAATACTTCATCTTTAGTGAGTTCAACTGGAGCAACTGGAGCAACTGGAGCAACTGGAGCAACTGGAGCAACTGGAGCAACTGGAGCAACTGGAGCAACTGGAGCAACTGGAGCAACTGGAGCAGCGTTAACTACTTTAGGGGCTTTAGATTTTGGTGCAACTACTTCTACCGGAGCAACTGGTGTGTCTTTCGGAGCAACTACTTCTACCGGAGCAACTGGTGTGTCTTTCGGAGCAACTGGTGTGTCTTTGCGCAGTTCAGATTCAAAAATTTGTACCATACGAGAGGTGTTAACCACTAATTGTACCAATAGTTCGGTGTTGATGATGCTTAACTGCGCCTCAGTCTGTTTAGAAGCGTTGATTAATTCTTTTAATTTTTCGAAGTCCATATAATTTTTATTTTAGTTGATAAGGGGGATAGTAACATTTTTATGACCCAGTATGTCCAGAGTAGACTCTTTCTTCACTTTCGCAAAAGAAGTTATCCACCTTTGGACACACTGATCCATCTCTTTTGGTTGTGTTAGCAATACTTGCGCATAATCTAATGACCAATTCTCTTTGCCTTCACCACCTTTGATGGTGTCAGTAATTCTGACTTCAACAACTCCTACTCTCTTTGGGTCCAAACCGTCGCCTCTTTCGGCATAAATCTTTTTTACTTCAAAAAAGATGTGGTAGTGAGGTTTAAAAAAACTCTTGAAGAGATTTAATAGTGCTGGGATTTTGCTGATTTCTATGTCCATTTTATTTTACAATTTTGTTGATAGTTTTAAGTTTGTCAAAAGCAGATTTAAGCATTGTCTCATCCAAACTGTCTGCGACAATGTGGAACCTTGCAGTGACGTGAGATTTTTGACCTATTCTTTTGCAGCGTTTAACTGCTTGGTCAATCTCGCCGGGTACCCAGCTTGTCTCTACAAATTCAATATTTTGCGCTGCGGTTAGGGTAATGCCCACACCAGCTGCCTGTATCTGCCCTACAAAAACCCTTACGGATGGGTCGTTTTGGAAAGCATCTACTGCTTTTTGTTTATTTTCCGCAGTCATCCCACCAACCACCATCACCGGTTTATATTCTTTCAAGCCATCAAACAAACCTTGCATCACATCTCTGTGGTAAGCAAAGACTACAACTTTATTAACTGTTTCCAATAGATCGGAAATAACTTGAAGTGAGGTTGGTAGCTTCGCCATAGCCAAGTCGTGTCTTATTTTAGCCAGATCACCCACGCTGCCAACTTCTGGTCGTTTGGTTAAATCCTCAAAAGTGAAGCGATACTCTTCTTCAATAATTTTCTTGGTTTTCTTATCCTGCTCAAACGGTAGCAACTGCAGTGTCACTTCTGGTAATTGTGGCAAAACATCTTGGGCCAATCTTCTGATCATACAAGTAGCGCGTAGGCGATAATTTAATTCAGCTTCGTTGCTCGAACCATTAACATTAAAACCCCAGCGGCCATTGTGCGCGGAGCAGAATTTAAAAGCGTATCTGCGGTAGTCTTCGTAAGGTTGGATAGTTTCTGGCGAAATCATTTTAAGAATGCTGTGCAATTCTATCGGGCGATTAACCAATGGGGTGCCGGTAATCAAAATGGTTTTTTTAGTGGCTTTTTTGACAAGTAGTGCCGTGCTTTTGCTGCGTGCAGTCTTGGCGTTTTTGATATAGTGAGCTTCATCACAGATAAGTATACGGGCGCTATACTCCAAAAGTTGATCAAAGATAATTTTTGATTTGAGCATATCGTAATTGACGATCACCACATTTGATTCTGGGTTAATCTTATCTTTACCGCCAGATAACATTTGAATTTTGTAGGTATCTTCAATACCAAACTTTTCAAACTCTCTGATCCAATTTAATTTTAATGATGCTGGGCAGATAATTAAAACTTTATAGGTGGGTGAAGGTAAAGCAAGGTTTAAAAAAGCAATAACTTGAGCAGTTTTGCCGAGTCCAGGTTCATCTGCAAGAAGCACATTTTTGCGTGAAATTATTTCTTCTACCCCAGCGTTTTGGAAAGGCATTAATCTTGAGTCTTGAAACAGCTTCGGGCCTTGAGCCTTTTCTGCAGACGACTTATTATATTTGGCAGCTAGTTCTGGTAATGCTCCTTCAACTTTACTAGCAACATACCAGTTGTCAGTTGACCAGCGTTTTGTGTTTTCACACCATTTGAACCCCATCTTCTGAACTTCTTTGCGTTGTTCAAAAGTGCATTCAACATAATATTTTCCGTTTTCAAAAATGACTTTCACTGTTTTTCGTGTTGTTATGTGTTATTTGGCGCCAGGGTATTAATATAGAATATCCCCAGCTTTAATTCCCAGTTGCAAACTACCTATAAAATACCTTGCAAAGTATCTTATGCTCACTTGCAACTGTTAATATTTAATCTGTTTGATACCGCCTAGGGGGAATCGAACCACTTACAAACAAATTAAATTCTCTCTCTCATCTTCACCAGAGAATGGTATCGTGGACGAGGTTTCCCTCGTGATGCTTTCACCCTAACTCTACTCCCCAGCTTCGCCACAATGCCGCCATAAAAACTTATACATAAAAGAATATACAAGTAAAAACTATTGTCAAGCAATTATTTATATTTATTTTTAAACCCTTTTTCAACCGCTGCTAGAGTGATCGCAGACATAAGCGCAGCTGCCATAGTCTTGTAATCTGAGTATGGCATCTTATTTAATTCTGCCAAGGTTAATTTGAATCCGTTTGTGCCATAATATGCTTCTTTCAATGGACTATATCTGATTGGTAAATTAGCTTTTATCTCGGAGATCCATTGGCTCAAACTTTTTGACTTCACCGCTGGCTTATTGTCCGGTAATGGCTGTTCATTTTCTGGCAGCAGGTGGCGGTAATCCAACCCTGTCAGCATCACTAATTTTTCATATGCAACAAAGCGCTCGTTGGCACTGCCACCGCGTTTGATCATTTGCACTAAGGCGTCAACTTTTCTTTTCATAATTTTATGTTTTTGTTGGTTTGGATTTTCTACTATTTGACCTTATGAATTTAACCGACCCAACCAGATCGCTCAATAGTAGCTATTATAGACACTTCAATCCTAAGCACCTTCCAATGGTTGGAGGTTATTTTTTAAATCCCGAGTGGATTTTACCGTCAATTGAAACACTTGCACGGGACCAGTTTAGACGGCGAAGCACTGACCCAATTCTTTTTTGCTCACGAAAACCGCAGTGAGCTATATTCCCTTGAAAACACATCTCCCAGATCATCCCGATTGTCAATTTGACATATTTGTTTTCCTCGATCCAATCCTCAATCTTTGGCTCCCAATCATCCGAGTTATATCTCTCTTCTTGCTTGCTTACCGCTATCGTGTTGGCTTCCTCAGTGTCCAGATACAGACTCTCACCAGCTTTAAATCTGGCTACCGCTTCGGCGTAAAATAATGGCAAGGCTTTTTTAACTGCTGGCAAATTGATGCACTTAACTTCTATCGGCCACATTCTGCGGTTGCCGGTTTCATCTTGTAAAAATCTGTCTTTGTTGGTGGTAGCAATAATTATGCTTTGTCTCGGTAAATCTCTTGGTAATCTGTCGTAAGGTAATCTGTCCCTATCAACCCGGCGCGATAAAAAGGCTTTGACTGTGTTGATATCACTTTTGTCAAACATAGTTAGCTCGGCATTTTCTACAATCAATTTGGAGCGCATCCGCAAAATAACATCTTTGTTGTCAATGGCACCAAGATTGTCGGTGTACCATTGGGGCTTGATGGCGATTGCTTCCAACAGTGTAGATTTACCCAAACCTTGATTGCCAATCAGTATTGGTAGATAGTCAAACTTGCATCCCGGAGTGTAAATTCTGGCAACAATTGCGGTGAAAATTTTAACCCCGAGTTGCTGTGAATACGCACAATCATCGGCGCCGCAAAATACTGGGAAAAATTGCTTTAATCTTTCTACTCCATCCCATTCTGGCAGCCCATCAAAATATTCTTTCACTGGGTGATATTCGTTTCGTAGTGACACTGCGCGGCTCGCTTCTAAAATGTGGCTAGTGGTTGGGTCAAATCCAACTCCATTAAGAGCCTCTCTAATTCTGATCAAATCGTCATCATCAAGCACTTTGTCAATCTCTCCGGACAAGATTGTTGGCTTATGCCAAGGTGCTGGGTGCCTCCAAATGGTGTCCATTGAAAAAAGATTAACCGCCAACTTCTTCTTAAAGTTTGGCAAATTGTCCAGATAAACTTCGGTGTTTTTAGTGCCAAAATTGGTGCGAGATACAATCCCTTTGGCGGATTTAACCAAACTATCTGTCCAATCTATGCACCCTGTAAATTGAGCTGCGGCTTCTTCTGGCGATAGTTTCTTATTTTCTGCATCATTCGTCGTGGCTGGGGCAAAATCGCTTGCTATTGATCTGACTGCCTGCTTATTCTTGGAGTATTTGAAGGCAGAATTTACGCAGTGTTTAATTTCGCTTTGTTCTAGTTTTGGCATCACCTTTTCATCATTATAGGCAACAAGTGCAATTAACACCACTTTGCGGGATAGTCCACTGTCTTTACCTTCACAAGCCAATTGGTAAAATATGTTGTTGCGATCGCCGGATGTTAAGGCTGGTTGGGCATTGATGAAGTCTTGGAAGGAGTTAATATCTATCGGAGCGTCAAGAGCCGCTGGGCTAGTTTGGACTGGTGCCAAGACTACAGCTTTTTTGCCAGTTAAATCTGCCAAGATGTTAGCTGGCATTGGTACCAACTCATCAAAACTTCTGCTTAAGATATGGTATGAATATTTGCGACCATCGCTTAATTCGGAGTTTGGGATCACCACTTGGCGACCAAGGTGTTTAAATTCTACTGATGGAAAGGTTGGTAATGAGTTAACCACATTTTTGTCTGTGTCTGTTTTGTAGTAAAGGTGGTGTCCGCCGCTGGCAGTGTTCACAATCACACCGGCATTTTTGAAGAAGTCAAAACCATAATGTTCAGACATTTTCTTTAGATTTTCTGTGCCTATTTTTTGACCATCATTTGTGTGGTTATCCACATCAATCACAATGTAGTTTTGTGGGATCACCCAGCCAGCGCTTTTGCAATTCTCAAATTCACCCTGGTCTAAAGTAGTGCTAAAGGCTTTGTTCTGCCAGCCTTTCATAAACGGCACTTTGTCCTTAAGCGGGGTGAGAACTAGCCCTTGTTGGTGGAAGCTGTTGATTGTTTCTAATAATGTTTGCACGACTATTTATCGTTTGAGGTTGAAGATACCATTGAAGAGTGAACCGCTTTGGCTGCGTTGCGTTCGAGTTGAGCTTCTACTTTGGGCAAAGAGAACCGCCAAGAGGTGCCAACCTTCATCGCTGGGATTAAACCAAGTCTTGCTAAGTCTCTAACATATTGGGGGTGCATATTTAGCTCGATTGCGAGCTGGCTGGAAGTCAAGAATTTTGTGTTTGTAGTCATAGTAAAGTTGCAATTGTTTAAAAGAATTTAACAGTAAATTATTTTATCTTTTAAACAATTGCAAGCCTTTTTTAAATATTTAAATTTTGCCCTGGTCTAATTTATGGCTATTGGTTGGAGCCCAAAATGCCATATTTGGTGGGTGCAATGGGCTGGGGCTGTGTCGTTGCTAGGTGCAAGGCGTATTTTTCCCTCACCCATTGGCTAAAGACAACGGATTTGGAATCACCTTGGCAAAGCTCGTGGAACTTGTCCAAAGTGTCTTTTTTGACGGCTAAATTAAGTTGTGAATTTAAGCCGTTTCTTGTGCTGTAAGTTTTCATTTTGTTTATTGTTTTAAGGTTATTCGCTTTCTTGGCAATCAATGCCAGTAGTTTCAATAGAATCAGCGTCAAAATCTTCCTCTGGTGATTCGCCGTAATCCTCAAAGTCGCCGTCAATAGAGTTTTCCCTGAATTCTTCAATGGCTTTGTCAATGGCTTCTTTTGGTGAATTAGCTTCAATTTCAATGTTGTAATTCATTGGCTGTTTTACCGCTAGACTCACTTTATATTTTTTGGTCATAAATAGTTTGTTTTAAGTTGATAAAACCCTTCGCAGGGTAAGAAGTGTTTAAGCCTCTTATTGTGCTGCTTTGGTGAGTAGCAGCACTAAAGAGGCTCAATTTGTTTTAATGCATACTTGGTTAATATTTGGCGCCGTGCATCGCTCGATTGACCGACAACCAAGCAGGATAACACCAACCCAAAGAAGCAGGATTGAAACATTGCGTAAAAAATTAAAGTGT
>Ga0209353_10002323_pt1 | contig 10402 bp, 13 predicted proteins | sample LauGreSpBDMM15SD_2_FD_187561 | JGI IMG/M metagenome (GOLD analysis project Ga0209353, IMG submission 187561) | Freshwater lake microbial communities from Lake Michigan, USA - Sp13.BD.MM15.SD (SPAdes) (version 2) | ecosystem: Environmental > Aquatic > Freshwater > Lake | place: Lake Michigan...
ACATAATTTTCTTCACGTTTTATTAATGGTTTAGAATTTCCGAGACTAAATTGACTCATTATATAAAAGTCTTATAAAATAAACTTTAAACAAATACTTTATAAATATAAATATTTTATACATCTATTACAAATGGCTACTAATAATAAAACATCATTATTATATAATTTTACATCCCAAAAAATGGCACCACAAGTTCAACATAGAGGTGGTCCAGAATATATCATAAATGCCATGTTAATTTTTTCTATTATTGGTATGGGTATTAAAATGTTTTTCGGAAATATCACGACTGACGACGGACAGTACGGCCGTGCCAATGCAACGATATGGGGTTATGGAACTATATGTTTCTCCATATTAATTATCGTGTTTCTAAGTTTTGCCATCCATGATAAAATTTCTAGAATAGAGAAGAAAGGCAGTTCAGGTATTTGGGGTTTTATAAAATCATTTTTATCTAGTTCTGGGCCGTCTATATTAACGGCTCTTCTTTTATTATGGATTATCGCATTAAATGTATTTTATTATTTTCGAATTAATAAAGGCCAAGTAGCGTCTGAATATTATCAGTTATCGGCAGGAACTTCCTTCTTGTTTATCTTTCAGATTGTTTGTCTATTTCAATACCTAAAATTATACATCAAGATAAAAACAGGAAATTCAGATGAAACAGAAGGAAAGGCTGCGACGAGTCTAACACGACTTGCTTTTGCAGTGTATTTTATAACAGCTATTAATTTTGTAGTGGCATCAATGATGACAATTATATTACAGTTTTTTTCAACAGACGGCTAGTTGTTTATTAATATTTATAAATTTATACGTCAAACCATACTCGCATTCATTTTCCCAGATGCCATATATTTTCAATATAAAATCATTTTTATCTGTGCATTCGGTTTCATTAAATATTTTCAAAAATCCATTATTTAATTGCTCGGAAATACGATAGACAGGCGTTTTATTAGTAAATAGATGACGTTCCATTAAATTCTTTTCGATCGTAGATATTTTCGTAATAATATCGCCGTGCTGTTTTACATCAAACAAACATTTATATTTATTAAACGATTTCTCTACTGTTTGCAAGTTCAAAAGGAATTTGACAAAAATGCCATTTAATACAAATAGTTCATTTGAATAAACTACTCGTAGAAAATTACTATTTTCCATGACTGTATTTTTAACTTTTTCTTGATAAAAGACATTATTAATATTTAAATCATCTAATTCTAGTACAACGTACATGTTGCATATTATATTAATTATGTTTTTATATCATTCTATATGTAATAATTCTATATGAAATCATTATAGACTATATTTATAAAGTGTTAACCGTAATAAATCGTCTCTATTTATATCTGCTTGCCCGGCCGAGAGATGTTCCAAAACGAGCGAGCAATGTTTCAGTAAAGCGTCATCTGGGTTCTCGTAGTGCCTTTTTTTCAGCCCTAGATAAGAAATCCAGCAAGCAGATATGTTTGGCTGCGTAATGCTATACGAATTAAATTGACTAATTAAATGATTGAATGAACAATTGTCACTATATAAATCTGACATTATTCATATACATATATAATTGTTATTAAATAAAGACAATAATTATATATTTAATACTTAACAAATGAAATTTCATGAAACGCATTTCGAGCATTATTTGAATGCGAATAGTGAAAATTCATTACACCCAACCTTAACCGAGCTTTATAAGAAATTTCCAGAGAGATTAGCCGATCTAAAAAACCTCATCTTTTATGGTCCGAGCGGTGTTGGTAAGTATACCCAGATGCTATCCTGTATAAAAAGATACAGTCCGTCCGAATTGAAATATGAGAAGAAACTCAGTGTCACCTATAATAAAAACATCTATTTCTTTAAAATCAGCGACATCCATTATGAAGTCGACATGTCTTTGATCGGCTGTCATTCAAAAATGCTTTGGAACGAAGTCTATAATCAAATTGTGGATATTATTCTGGCGAAAAATGAGAAATCCGGAGTCATCGTCTGCAAATACTTTCATAATATCCATAGCGAATTATTGGATATATTTTATAGCTACATGCAATCTCTCAATACTGCCAATATTGATCTGAAATTTATTCTCATTACAGAGGAACTCAGTTTTATTCCAGATAATATCATCAACTGTTGTCAATTAGTGAAAGTCCCACGACCTTCACGGAATACTTATAATCGTTGTTTAAAAACCAAGTTGAAGAAGAATATTAACCTGGATGAAATTACGAATATTAAGAACATTTATCTCTCTGTTACCCAATTGATGCGGCCGAATGAAATCATTTGTAATAAACTAGTTGATGTCATTTTGAATATAGATGAACTCAATTTGTATAATATGCGTGAACATTTGTACGATATATTTATTTATAATTTGGATCCATACGAGTGTATATGGTTTATCATAAATAAATTAATTACACAGAAAAAATTAGAAGGGAAACACATGACGGATATTCTCATTAAATCGTATACATTTTTACAGTATTATAATAATAATTATCGGCCAATTTATCATTTCGAGAATTTCATCTTGTATTTGATGCAGAAAGTACATGGTTTATAAAAAATAATAATAATTTATATTGTATATAATGGACAAATTTACAACGGCATTTTGGTTTTTTTCAATATTATTTATTATTTTGTCATTTTTTCTATTGTGTTGCACCAAAAAAAGTAATGTATTTTATGTTCAAATCGGTTGTGGCTGCGGTATGTTTGTAACTAGTAAGATTGGACGTAATTTTTTAGGATACGTATAATTAATTTTACATATTTATTAAAGAGAGAAGTTGCTTTTTATTATGATCCAAATCTTGCCATTCTTTTATTTTTAGAAGAAATGGATCATTTACTTTATGAATAATATGAATACAATTATGATATTCTTTATTGAGGGTTAGTTTAATTAATTTCAACATTTGTTCGACAAAAGGGTTGATATTAATAACAATCAAATACTGTAGTTTACCAAAACTATTAATAAATTTTGATAAACGAATGCCTGTATTTATACCAAGTGTATGTTTTAAACCAAAGCCTTCAAAATCCATGACCCAAGACCATTTATCCGGATTTATATGTTTCAAATAATTTGTACAATGATTTACAATACCTTCGGTATCATCATAACGGCTAGCATTTGAAATTTTGGTATAAAAAATATGTCCGCCTTCTAAAGTATTACAGACCAGATTAAAAGAATGCGCTGTAAAATCTTCTAAGCAAATCGGACATATTTTATTCATTATTCCAATATCTTTTATTTGTATATTCATGGTATATGATATAGTATTTTTCATAAAATAATATATCATTAATAACGTAAAAAAAAAATAATAGTTTCATTTTTTTTTTTATATATCAATATAAGCATTTCTACTCCTTCTTGCGGACAACTTTCTTCACGACTGGCTTGGCTGCTGCGACAGGTGCTGTTACTACGACTGGCTCTTCAGCAACTGCTTCTTCAACTGCCTCTTCTACTACAACTGGTGCTACTACAACTGGTGCTACGACTTCGGCTTGCTTTACAACCTTCTTAACAACCGGTGCTGTGGCTACTACAACTGGCTTAGTTACAACAGCAACTGGTTCGGCTTCTTGCTCGTCATCGCTATCATCTGCAATTGTTACACCGACTTCATCTCCCTCATCATTACTGCCAGACGACGCTGAGCCAGAAAGAGCTGATTTGGCCGCAGGTGTAACTGCAATAAGACAACGACCTTTCATCGAGGGCTTGGGTTGAACGACAACTTGAAATAATCGCCATGTGCAGCCAAATGCCTTGTTAGCAAACCATAATCCCCCGCATTGAATGATTGCGACAATATTCACGCCCTTAGGAATCAAATCCATCGGTGTATCGGCCGATTTATCATTGGGATACATCATGTTACCGTTGGGATCATAAATTTCGCAATTGAACTTACCGTCATATTGCGGCAGCTTGATTTTCAAGGTAGGCGACTTGGTCATATCAGGCTCTCCGGTTTCCTTATCTTTAGAATACTTCAACATTGGTGTCCAAGCGGCGTCTACAAGCTCAGGCGTCATCTTCTTGTTAAACCAGGCCATACAATTCTTGACAGCTTCGGTTTTGATAAGCGTTTCAAGAGCTTGAAATTTCGCAAGAAGAGTATCTGTTTCCGGCGAACTATAATCTTTGCGAGGGAATTGAAGCGCTAGATCATAAGTTTCTTTACCACTTTGCGGATCGCGGAACACATTAGCACCCCAAGTTAGCATCGGCACTTGCATATTGACATATAAACTTTTCTTGGTCGGCTTGTATAAGAGATTAGCACTTTTACCGCCTGATTTATTCAATTTAGGCGCAGTGATATCCAAATCACTGATATTAAAGGTAAGACCGTTAGCAATGTAGGTTTCAGCGGATTGATTGTTTGATGAACTCATTCTGATTGTTTGTTTGATACTATAATACAATGGGAAATGTTTAAATCAATTTTTTGACATATTCATTAAAAAATCGGGAAAATTCTAAAACTTTTATATATATATACAGCATAATGGGTAATACATCGGGAAGAGAAACTGTAAAACATTATGACCATAAAAGACGACATCGTGCGTTTAGGACAAGATGTCATCGTCATAATGGCGGCATTGGAAGTAAATTAAATCCTTCTTATCATTATTCTACAGGAGAAACAAAAACTCGAAAGAAGAAAAGAGAAACAGAACCATCATTACTTAAAGATGTATTAAAAAATGAAAGCCGAAAAGGAGAGATTAAGAGAAAAGAATTAGAAATAAAAGCGAAAAGAAAATCGGCTTTAGAAAGAGAGAGAAAGGAAAGAGAAGCAGAAGAAAAAAGGAATGAAGCCTATTGGGCCAGGCATGACGATGATTAAATTAAAAGTATTTGAATATATTATAATGGGTAATACAGGTAGTACACGCAAACATAGTACACACAACCATAGTAGCACAGACAAACATAGTAGCACAGACAAACATGATAATAGTTTCAGTAAATACGTGCGTAGCAGTACCTTCAAAAGACATAATAAGTTCAAAACAAGACGCCATCATCGTCATCATCATAAAAAGCGCTATCATGGCGGTGTCTATGGATCAAGTTTAAAAAATGTTGTCAATGCAAACTCACCAGGCGAATCTGTAGCAGAAGAACCTAGAAAATCCCGTAAACTACCTGTAAAAAGAAGTATAATGGATCGAGGTAAAGTAAAAAATCTAACAATACATCGTATAAAAGGACCAACTATAGAAGGACGATTAGATCGTGAAGAGGCAGAAAAAAGAGCACGATTATCCCGTGAAGCCGACGCTAGTATTGGAACCCCCCGAAAAAGAAGTCCTGGAAAATCAGCCGATGCAGAAGTTGCGTTAATTCGAAAAGCAAGATCAATGAAAGAAGGTGAGGCGAAATTATTAGAAGAACGGAAAAGTCATGCATTGAGTAGACAAAAGGAGAGAGACCGATTATTACTTTTTGGTAGTCCAAAATCTAATCCTTTGTTAAAAAAGAAAAGTGGTAGTGTTTCAAGATTAGAACCGATGATTTTAGAGGATGAGGAAGAAGAATGAAAAGTATTTGAATAATATTATGTATACAAAATATTATTTTTGATAGCAGAGGATGGTTTCGATCCATCGGCCTACTGGTTATGGGCCAGTCACGCTTCCTCTGCGCCACTCTGCTGGTTATACTTATGCTTATTTCATAGATGCTTATTTTATAGATGCTTATTTCATAGATGCTTATCATGTCATATAACTTTTTTTATAATGGGCGACTGCAAGCGCAATTTCTTAAGCCGACGCAACCGCAACAGGGGCAGCAGCGGAAGTTTTGGCAAAGTGGGGGCTCATGTAGCGCTGAAGGTTGAAGTAAGTCAACTCCTCACCGCTGGCAAGCTTGAGCAGAGAAGACAACTTGGAGTCAGCGTTGATGCGACGTCCGTTGGTGGTGTCTTGCAGCTGGTTGGCTCGGATGTAAGTGTTGATTTCACGGGTTACTTCAGTGCGGGCCATTTCGGTACCCGAGGTCTTTCCGAGAAAGGTCGCAAGCTCGTCACTGATGAGAGTGGGCTTGACAAAACCGCTGGGAGAACGATTACCGGTCTTGCGCTTACGCTTGTGGCTCGCCTTGGCAGCGGTCTTCAATTCGCGTGACGCCTTCTTCTCGAGCGAGCGGAACTCGGTCTTGAGGGAAGAGATCGCCGTGCTGAGCTGTTGAAGCTTGGACATAAAGTCGCTGAATTCGCTGGAAACAGAGGCAACAGCCGCTACTTCAGCAACAGGGGCATCAGATGCAGCTGCAACAGCAGGGGCGGCAGCGACCTTCTCGGCCTTGGGTGCCTTGGGGGCAGCCTCCTTCTTAGCCTTTGCGGGCTTCTCGGCAGCAGGCGCCGCAGGGGCGGCAGCGACCTTCTCGGTCTTCTCAGCCTTAGGTGCCTTGGGGGCGGCAGCGACCTTTTCGGTCTTTTCAGCTTTAGGTGCCTTGGCTACCTTTTCGGCAGCAGGCGCAACTGCTTGAGCAGGCGCAGCGGCAACAGCGGGAGTCGTGGTGGTGGAAGTTTTGCTAGATTGTTTGGCCATCTTATTATACTCTACTATAATAAGATTTATTTAAGTGTTTTAACGCATTAATATATATTATAATTGTGATGATGTTAAGAAGGTAATTAATTGGGAAAAATATTCCTAAAGGATTCGAATTATTCAAAAATTTCTATTATTTGGGATAACATTGGCCATCTTCGCCAAGAACCGGTTTCCAATCCGGACAAATACTGGCTTTTGACTTTGGTAAAAGAAGTGGAATATCAAGTCTTTCATTACCTTCACGTCCTGAAATTTGCAGATAATAATAATATAATGAAACCAATATAATTGAAATTAGAGATATTATATATATTTTATGTTTCATATATAATACTGTCTGTAAATAAATTTAATCTTTTGTACAGTTATTAGAACCACCTTTGCGAGATGTTCCTTCTTCACAGGGTGTTAAAACAAGACCCTCACGGAACCCTTCACGTCCTTGACTAGAGAGAAAGCCTAAAGATACTAATAATACCGCCAATAAAGCCAACATGACCTTCGTACTTGCTCCGCCTCTTTTACCTTTCATTTATATATATACAAAATATTATATGATTTTTTGGTAAAATTCCTATACTATTTTGCGTGAATTATTTTACAACAACTAAACTACCGAGTGATACAGCCACGGCAATGCCTCCGCCGCAGCTGGGTTAACCAATGTCAAAGCACATAAAACAAAATTCGCTCCTAAACATCGACTACCATGATTGATCCCATTATTCACTAATTTATTCATAATATCTATTGCAATCTCTCTTAATATGATAATATTAGAGAGACGCATGTCAATCATATACATCCGCTGAAACAAATCTCGATATCCAGGACAAATATCTCTTTTTATATCTTCTGATAAGTTTGCCCGATATGACCAAATATCATTCATCTCTAAAATAAATCGCATCATATGTGCCATGTCAAGTGACATTACCCAATTATAATTTGTATAGTTTCCTAAATCATCAATTTCTTGAAAAAGAGTTATCAGCCGATGTTCAAAACTATTCATTGTATTCATCTTTTCCTCTTCGTCGCCTTCATTTGTATCTAAATTTAATGGTTGATTATAGAGTTTACTTAGTCGAATTATTTTCATTACATCTCTCTTCACTTCTTTCGGAAATGGGTTACGGTTATACGGATTTGTAACTTTATCAGGACTTTTTCCGAATAAATTATAGAGCGACATAATATCAAACCCATAGATCATCTTATCGGTATCTGTGAAACTATAAAATTGATTTAAGGGGATATCAGACAAATCATCCATCGTGAAAAAGTCAGTATCATTCACACATATCGTACGATTAAAACGAGCAGGACCTCTTATTTTATTATATTGCCGGAATAAATGGTGCCGCCAAGCTTTCTGTACAATAACCGCATTATCATATAATTTAAAATAGTTGCATATTTTTGCCGTAATGTCCGCTTTCACATTTGCACCATTTAATTTAATCTTATAATGTGCGATAATATCTTTCAATTGTTTTATGGTATAATTCGATTCTAAAACAGTAAGATAATTTTCTTTCGTAGGCATGATAAACTCTTTCTCTTTTTTCACACTTTTCTCTTTTTTCACTTTGTCCATATCTTTGTCCTCATTCAAAGGAGAGATTTTTATCTTCTTATCTCTCAAACTTTTTTTGATTTCTATTGCTTGCATTTATATCATAGTAATAAAATGTTTTTACATTGTAAAAAAATATTACTTATTTATAATAATATTTTTTCGGCTAGAAAAAATATTATTTATTGTATTATCGACATCCGTGTTGTTTTTGTCAGTATCTCATTTTTCACATCACCTTTATTCCTATTCACCTGTTGATTCATTTTCCCCATATAATCTATTCCCTCTATTAAACTAATACATTTATAAATACTCTCAATATACTCGGCAAATGAGGCAAAGTTCTCCGGAGTTAAATCAAATTTAATCCACACTTTATTATTCTTCTTACACCAGAGCATAAACCCTTCGTAATCATTCAAGAAAATGGCCGTCATAATATAGTAAGCGAATACATGGGTATTTTCCTTGTAAAGTTTCTCCCGTAAATAATTGCTCTTCTGATCATGAATATCATTATAATGTAATCCCATAAAACTCAATACTTTGGTACACTGATAAAGAGCAAATAAGCGTTCGATGCCAATGCAGAAATTAAAATTTACTAAAAAGGCCTTCTTATCTCTCTTCTTATCATTTTCCAAAGCATTAAAGCTAGAGAAGGCACAATTAATGATTCTCGCCCAAGTTTCTGTATAAGCTTCATATAAATCAAAGTCACTATTGATAGGGAAGAGAGATTTAATGGTTTTTTTAAAATCGCTAATATCGCTTCTAGCAAAATCCAGACCATAAGCGTGAAACGTTTCGTGGAAAAATACTTTAAACCACTCTTCCTCGCGAAAAATAATAAGTTGGCCATGCGGAGCACAGGCTGCTGTAAAAGCGGTATTCACATGTTCTGGACCTAAAACCGTCGCTGTACTGCCTGGCAAATTTTTTGTAAAAGGCGTCGGAAAAATATAAATATCTAAAACCGAGCTACATTCGGTACTGGCATACTTGGCACAAATATTCAACCAAACATACATCAGACGGACGTTCTCTACATAGTTAGCCAATTTTGATAAATCGTCTTCTGAAAAAAGCGTAAAATGAATATTAATCTCTCGGCCACCCACATTCCCACAGGAAAAATTGAGTTGATATAACTCATTCTCTTTGATATATTTCTGTATAACCATTGGAAAGTATCGGCTTTTCGAATAATCGTCGGGACGTTTTACGCTCTTAAAATCCGTCTGTATATTAATGACACTACTTGTCATACATCCGTCCTTCAAAATAGTTTCATTTGAAGTATAAATATCTTTATGGAGAGAGATGAGAAGTGTTTCGAACGATTTATGATCACTTTTTGATAACTTTGTTTTCTCGCATTTACCGAACGCTTTGATAAAAGGTTTCATTAAAGAGTCTAGGTTTGATGCAAAATCCATCTTATTAATTAAAGATATATTATAGTGAGATATCATTTTCATATAAAACGTTATTAAACTATTTGTGTCAATTCCCGACGAACGCGCATCAATTCATTAAACACTTCGGCCGGTTTGCTCCTGACAATATGTTCTAGCTTTGCTTTTTTCGTCCCCATAAGCAACTGCTTCAATTCCGAATTTTGCGTAAACTTCGCACGCAAGGCATTTTCTAATTCCATCTCTCCTCGTGATAATTTTGATCCTTCACTTTTGTAATAAAAATCTGCATCGATAGATACATCTTTCGGCCGGACTTGTTCATCTTTGAGTTTGCCGGATTTACCGCCTGCAGCTTTCGCCAAGTCAACATTTTTTGCTAATGAAGAATCTTTTGCATCAAGAGAGAATTGGAGAAAAAAAGCTCTGTCACCTTTCTTGAATTTTGAGGCTTGGTAATAATGCTCGGCGGTCAACCATTTATGACCATCGAGTTTAAATTCCGCAGGCCAACCGTTGCTAAGTTTTTTCCGCCACTGGGGAATACGAGCCAGTTCAGTGTATGCTCCGGAGCCTTCAGGACCGAGCTTTTCGCCTTCGCCTTTGCCGGGTAGAGGTTTATCAGCGGATTTACTGTAGAAACGGAAAATGGTGGCACTGTCGTATAGGTCTGACAATAGGGGCTCTGCCCCTACGACCCCGTCAGGCTGCCCCTCTTCGCCAAGTATTGGTTCGTCATTTTCTAAAGCTGCCTCAAGTGGGGGGCTCGGGGGGC
>Ga0209353_10002326_pt1 | contig 10394 bp, 7 predicted proteins | sample LauGreSpBDMM15SD_2_FD_187561 | JGI IMG/M metagenome (GOLD analysis project Ga0209353, IMG submission 187561) | Freshwater lake microbial communities from Lake Michigan, USA - Sp13.BD.MM15.SD (SPAdes) (version 2) | ecosystem: Environmental > Aquatic > Freshwater > Lake | place: Lake Michigan, USA...
TTGAAGAATTGAAGCCTTTATCAATAGCAGTAAAAATAGAAAGAAGGCATCAAAAAAGGCAAAAAGACATCAATCGATATTATAAAGAGCAACCTTAAGCTAATGTGTTAAAGTAGAATTAATACCAACTTGCTGACGATCTATGGCAATAAAGCAAGTTTTTTGCTAACTGTATTTTATTAATACCCAACTACCGTCAATAAAAATCAACACAAAATTTAATAATCATCAATATTCTCTATTATAACTATAGAGATAAATAAATACTTTAAATATTATTTTCCAATTCAACACAAATGAATGGAAAATGTATGGCAGTAATCATTTAAAACCTAATCAAAATCAATATGAAAGCAAAACTACTCTTATTATCCACTTTATTCATTTGGATAACTACTGCGATGGCACAAGAAACAATAACCGGTATTGTGAAAGATAAAGATGGAGCAACTGTACCCGGTGCAATTGTGCATATCAAACATGCAAAAATAAAAACAGTAACAGATAGCCTGGGCAGATTTACGCTTAAAGGAGCAATGGTTCCGCCATTTACCCTAGAGGTTAAATTATTTGGGTATAAAACCTTTAGTACAATTGTCAATGAATTAAAGCAAACGTCGTTTGACATTACAGTAGCACATGATGAGATATTGACAGAGGAAGTAGTGGTTGTGGCACGAAGAAGGAAAGAAGTGGCACAGGATATTCCCATTCCTATCACAGTGATAAGTGGCCAATCGGCGGAAGATGCTGGTGCATTTAACGTCAATCGTTTGAAAGAACTCGTGCCAACGGTACAATTGTATTCATCCAATGCAAGAAATACCACACTGAATATTAGAGGATTAGGCGCTACTTTTGGATTAACCAATGACGGGATAGACCCAGGTGTTGGATTTTACGTGGACGGTGTTTACCATGCTCGTCCAGCAGCAACGGCATTAGATTTTATTGATGTGGATCAAATAGAGATTTTACGAGGTCCACAAGGATCATTGTTTGGCAAAAATACTACTGCAGGTGCATTTAATATTTCCACCAAAAAACCAAGTGCCGCGCCAGGAGCAAAAGTAGAATTGAGTTACGGGAATTATAACTTTATTCAAGCAAAAACATCTGTTACAGGGGCATTGGCTAAAAACTTAACGACAAGATTGTCTTTTTCAGGAACACAAAGACAAGGAACAATTTTTAACCCAAATGACCAACAGCGGTATAATGGTCAAAATAACGTGGGTTTTAAAGGACAATTATACTACACGCCTTCAGATAAATTACAAGTGTTATTTTCAGGTGACGTCAATGTACAACGTCCTGATGGAGCTTCTCTTGTCACTGCTGGTGTTACCACCACAGAAAGAAATGCTCACCGTCAATATTCAAAAATCATTTCTGACTTGGGTTATCAACAACCAACGATTGACCCATTTGCTAGAAAAATATACACCAACACCCCTTGGCGCCATGACCAGTCCATTGGTGGACTATCCTTAAATATTGACTATAAAATTGGAAAAGGAACCCTTACTTCTACATCAGCATGGAGGTATTGGAACTGGGACCCGGTAAATGACAGGGATTTTTCTGAAGTGGCAGCGCTTACCAAATCACAGGCCACTTCTAAACATGAGCAATATTCTCAAGAAATTAGGTATGCGGGAAATATTACTGAAAAAATGAATGGTGTTGTAGGCCTGTACGTACTTAGCCAAACGTTAAAAGGCATTGACCAAAAAGAAGAAACAGGCAAAGACCAATGGCGATTTGTGCAAACATCCAATACAGGAACACGAGCATTATTGTCAACCCCAGGATTACTCAACAATTACGGCACCAATACCAATTCAAAATTAAACTCTTTGAGTACCGCTGCATTTGCGCAAGCAGACTGGGAATTTTTAAAAGGATTTCACGTACTACCAGGTGTAAGGTTTACTTACGACAAAAAAGAAGCTGACTTTAGCCGATTGACTTATGGAGGATTACAAACCACAGATCCCAAATTGCTCGCACTTAAAAAATCAGTTTATGCAGATCAAGTGTTCAGTACTGGTACGACCAATCAAAATTTAGCGGGTAATATTACCCTTTCTTACAGACCAAATGAAAAGTTAAATACTTTTGCCACTTATTCTACCGCGTACAAACCTGTAGGGATTAATATTGGAGGTTTGCCGACGAATACCAAAGGAGAAGCCGATTTGACAGTAGCCGTAGTTAAACCAGAATATGTACAGCATTACGAGTTAGGTATCAAGTCTAAACCCTTTAAAGGCGCCTTGTTGAATATTACGGCATTCAATACAGACATCAAAGATTATCAAACCAACGTGCAATCACCAGAACTTGGCGTAAATAGAGGCTATCTTGCAAATGCTGAAAAAGTAAATGTAAAAGGATTAGAAATTGATGGTAGTTACCAATTGGAAAAATTCTTAACCCTAAATGCAGCACTTGCTTATACCGATGGCAAATATGTATCATTCAAAAATGCACCACTGCCTTTGGAAGAAACTGGTCATACTGAACTGATTAATAATGTTGCTACCCAAGTAGCCTATAAAGATGCTTCTGGTGGAGTATTGCCTGGTATTTCAAAATGGAACATTTCTGTTGGGGTAGAATTGAGTACTAAAGGGAATTTCTTAGGTAGAACTGGAAGATTCTTTATTGCAAGTGACGCATCTCACAGATCAAAATATTCATCCAATCCAACACCTTCAAAAGTATTAAATATCAATGCCTACTCATTGTTCAATGCTAGATTAGGATTCAAATCAAAAGACTTTACATGCTTTGTATGGAGTAGAAATATCGCCAACACCAATTATTTTGAACAATTACAAGCCGCTGCAGGAAACTCAGGATTGTATGCGGGCGTAATTGGTGATCCAAGAACTTATGGCGTTACCCTTCGTTATTCTTTCTAAGATTTGTTATAACCAAAATTTGACAACTCTTAAGAGTTGTCAAATCTATGGTGCTACAACCGTTTTTTCTTAAAAGTATTGGCAAAATTCGTGGAGACCGACAAGGTATTTAAACCTCCAGCAATGTGGTAATTCATTCTGCTGTAAGCAAATTCAAATCCAGCAATTCGAATCATTCCTCCTAAAGAAATTCCTGCCATACTGTAAATATCCGTAACCGACATTTCTCTTCGCATCATGTGGTTGTACCCCACACGAAGGTTAATATTTTTGCTCAATAAAAACTCCCCACCGAATACCAAATGCCTAAAAACAATATCCGTATGTCTCATTATTATATCAAAATTATTGTTTGACTCAGGAATAGGATCACCATTGATATCTAAGGGTAAAGGTATATTGGGATCATCGTAACGAATATCGTATTTATAAAGTTTTACCGCTGTAACCGAAAACCGCAAAGGCATGTGATCCAGCTTATAACTCACTCCTAATTGGGCATCAAAAGGCAAATTGGAAGCATATTTTTTGGTATAATCACTTACAACAATACCTACATTTTTTATTACCAAACCCAATGACAATTCTTTTTTTGGATGCTTAAATATCCCACCCAAGTCAACTACAATAGCATGACTGGAATAAGAAGCCAAGTTTGAACCAACAAATTTCAAATTCGCCCCTAAAGTAAAAGGTCCCTGAACACGGGCATGCCCAACAGAAAAAGCATATTCAGATGCCGTAAATGTACCCAATACTGCACCTGTAGGATCAGTATTGTCCATCTTTCCATAATTCATGTATTGCAAAGAAGTAGTAAAAGTTCCTGCTTTTTTGAAGGTATGGCCATAAGCCAAAGCAAGGGCGTTGATATCGGCCAAATAGGGTTGGTAATTGAATGCAAATGAGCTGTGCAAATCAGATGAGATCAATGCAGGATTATACATGACCATACTTACGTCTTTGTCAATCACCGTAATATTTTCTCCGCCAATTCCTGAAACCCTTGCATTTGCTGGGCGACGTAAAAAACTAAAACTTTGCGATGAGCCCGACTGTGCAATGGCTTGAAATGAAGCCAATGCAACCAATAAAAAGACTAGGGGGTGGAATACGTTTTTTTGCATTGATTCTAAAACGAGCTATTGAAACAAAAAATTGTCTCTGTGCTCCCTATATATTTTCAAATATAGCAAGGAGTGCAACAGAGACAATTAAATTTTTAACCTATCACACTATTTTATGCGGTGGTCAAATTTTCATTGAGCGCAACCACATTCAAATCCATTGCATTGTCTACCTTTTGAGGAAGGAGTGCTATGCCTACAACTTCATCTACAGAAGTCATATAATTTATTATCAGGTTTTTGATATACCTTGGTTCAATTTCTTCTACATCTTTTTTGTTCTTGGCACACATAATAATTTCTGTAATGCCAGCACGCTTGGCCGCAAGAATTTTTTCTTTGATCCCACCCACTGGAAGTACTTTTCCGGTCAAAGTAATTTCGCCAGTCATGGCTAATTTTTCTTTCACTTTTCGTTGGGTATATACAGACAACAACGAAGTAAACATCGTTATTCCGGCCGAAGGCCCGTCTTTGGGAACTGCCCCCGCAGGAACGTGTACATGTAAATCAAATTGATCGAAGACTTTATAATCAATATCATAATGGTGCGCCTTGGTTTTCAAACAGGAAAGTGCAATCACTGCTGATTCTTTCATAACGTCACCCAATTGGCCAGAAAGTGTTAATTTCCCTTTTCCCCTACTCAAACTAGACTCAATATTCAGGATCTCTCCTCCTACTCTTGTCCAGGCCAAACCTGTAACGACACCTGCCGTTTCATTGTCAGAATACGCATCTTTGTCAAAATATTCTGGAGACAATAAGGTGATGATATCTTCGGCATGTAAGGTTTTATCATACGCTTCAGCCGTTGCTTTTTTAACGGCAATTTTGCGTATCACTTTGGCAATTAACCTGTCCAATGACCTTACTCCTGATTCACGGGTATAGCCATCAACAATTTTCACCAAGGCATCATCTGCCAAAACAACATCCTTGGCTGTTAAACCATGTTCTGTTTTTTGTTTGGGTACCAAAAATTTCTTCGCAATTTCTACCTTTTCTTCTAACGTATACCCATTCACTTCCAAAATTTCCATCCTATCCAATAAGGCCGGGTGAATAGAATCCAAAGAATTAGCGGTAGCGATGAACAATACTTTTGACAAATCATATTCTACCTCAAGGTAGGTGTCAAAGAATGCCGCATTTTGTTCAGGATCTAGCACTTCCAGCATGGCTGAAGATGGATCTCCACGATGACTTCCGCCCAGTTTATCTATTTCATCCAACACAAAAACAGGGTTTGAAGAACTTGCCTTTTTCATGCCCTGAATTACTTTCCCACACATAGCACCGATGTAGGTTTTACGGTGACCACGAATTTCGGCTTCGTCATGCAAACCGCCCAATGCCATGCGTACATATTTGCGGTTCAGCGATTTGGCAATTGATTTACCCAAAGAAGTTTTACCCACTCCCGGAGGGCCATAAAGCAATAAAATAGGTGCTTTTAAATCCTTTTTAAGTTTTAATACGGCTAAATATTCAATGATACGCTCCTTCACTTTTTCCAATCCAAAATGGTCGGCATCAAGGATTTTTCGCGCACGTTTTAAATCAAAATTATCTTTGGTATATTCATTCCAAGGCAAATCGAGCATAAACTCCACATAATTCATTTGCAAAGGAAACTCTGCCGAATTGGGATTTAGCCTTGAAATTTTTGCCAGTTCTTTGTTAAAATGTTTGGCAACAATCTCGTTCCATTTTTTTTGTAAGGCACGTTCACGGTATTTTTCTTCCTCCTGCTCTACACTTTCCTGCCCCAATTCTTCTTGTAATACCTTGATTTGCTGGCGCAAATAATAATCGCGTTGTTGTTGATCAAGGTCAAAATGTACTTTGGTATTGATTTGTTGTTTCAATTCAAGGTACTGAATCTCTTTGTTCATATAACTCAACAACTCCGTGGTTCTTTCCAATGAATCATTGATTTCAAGCAACCTTTGTTTTTCTTTAACATCTACATTGATGTTGGAGGAAAGAAAGTGTGTAAGAAATACAGGGTTATCAATATTGTCAATGGCAATTTGTGCTTCTCGGGGAATTTCAGGATTGAGCTTTAATATTTTTACTGCTGATTCTCTCACTGCCTGCACCAAAGCTTTGACTTCTTTGCTTGGTTTGTCAGGAAAATTCTCTTCTAACAATTTGACTTTCGCCGTAAAAAAAGGCTCAGACTGGGTATATTCTTCCACCTCAAATCGCTTTTTACCTTGTATGATGATGGTAGTATTTCCATCAGGAAGTACAATCATTTTCAAGATTACAGCAATGGTTCCTACTTTATAAAAATCATCGGCAGTAGGGTCTTCATTTTTTGCATTGTGTTGAGAAATTACACCTAAAATTTTATCTCCCTTGTTCACTTTTTTTACCAGCTTGATGGACTTTTGACGGCCAACGGTAATTGGAATAATTACTCCAGGAAAAAGAACAGTATTTCGAACGGGTAATATCGGCAGGTTTTCAGGCAATTTGTCACCTTCAAATAATTCATCTCCTTCCGAAAAAAGTGGTATCATTTCAACGCCTCCATCATCAGTAGCAGGAATCATCAATTTATTAAAGGAATTATTTTTATTTATACTCATTGTTGTTTTTTTTATGGAATGCCATAATGGCACAATATACATGCTGAGGTATGGTAAAACCTCTATTTTATTTGGAGGTGTGTATTGGTCAATAGCTATGCCAGTTTGTATGGAGTGATGAGTTTTTAGTGTGGAGTAAAAACTCAACACTAAAAACTCAACACTCAACACTAAAAGATGCTTTTACCATCCTATCTTTTTCATGAATATCTTTGATCAATTCAATATTTTCATAACCCAAATCATACAGCATACTTTTCGTTTCCTGGCCAAAGTGTTCATTGATTTCGAGGTAAATTTTCGAGGTTGCTTTCATTTGTTTTTGGCCAAAAACACCAATGGCCTCATAAAATTCTAAAGGATGATTATCTTCCACAAATAGCGCTACATGTGGCTCATGTTCCAAAACATTGACATTCATCAAGCTTTTTTCAGCTGCGGTAACATAAGGAGGATTACTTACGATGACATCAAACATTGGCAATTTTTCCGTAATATTTCTCATATCACCCTGGATAAAATGGATCTCTGCGCCAAGAATTTTAGCATTTTGTTTGGCCACTTGCACTGCTTCGCTACTAATATCTAAAGCATAAACTTTTGCATTTGGGAAAGCCAATTTTAAAGAAATCGCAATACAACCACTTCCTGTTCCCAAGTCTAAAATGTTAATAGCCTGATTTTTATCATGGTCTTGTATGATTAAATTAACCAATTCTTCTGTTTCAAGACGAGGAATAAGCACAGCAGCATTTACCTTAAATTCTCGGTCTAAAAACCAAGCAGCTCCGATTACATATTGAATTGGCACTTGTTGTTTTAATTTTTGAATGGCAATATCCCAATGTTGTTGGTTAAAATTGTCCAATGGATTATCTATCAAAACATCCATGCGGGAATATTGATACAAATGAGCCATCAGCATAAAAATGATACTCTGACTTTCCCTATCTCCATAAATCCCCTCGAGCTCCCTAATGGCATTCTGAAACAATAATTTTGGAGCAATAGTCGTCATCGTATTTTTATTAACCAAAGGCTATTTAAAATCAAAAAGATTGTTTACAGACAAGGGACGCTGTTTGGTAAATCCTTCACCATACTTCACGCCAATTTTATGTCCCATCTCCAAAGCACGACCTTCAATAAAATTCAAAAAAGTATCGTTAGCAATATAGGTCATCGGCTCATTACTTTTCGGATCATAAAACTGAGAAGCAAATACTTTAATCACTTCCATTTTCTTTTCCCAAAATGGTGTAATGTCCATCACAAAATCAGGAGCAATATAGCGGTCCTGAATATAATTATACACGTGTTTTGGTCTCCAGGCTTCTTGAATTTTACCCTTGTGATAGGTTTCAATTTTGACAAGTCCAGCCAAAAAACAGGCATCAATCTGTAATTCGCATGCCCTTCCGTGGTCAGGGTGACGGTCTTCCATGGCATTGGTCAACACAATTTCTGGTTGATATTTGCGAATAATTTGAATCAATGACAACTGACTTTCGCGGTCATTTTCAAAAAATCCATCGGCCAGATCTAGCTGTTCTCTTACGGTTAAACCCATCAATTGGGCTGAAAAATTTGCTTCAATAAGCCTTAATTCCGCCGAACCTCTTGTCCCTAATTCTCCTTTGGTTAAATCTACAATTCCAACTTTTTTACCCTTTGCCAGATGTGACAAAATTGTACCCGCACATGACAATTCAGCATCGTCAGGGTGTATTGCAAAAACAAGGATATCTAGTTTCATTTTTTTAGTGTTGAGTGTTGAATGTTGAGTTGTGAGTTGACATTTACTAAAACCTCAACACTCATAACTCAATACTTATTTAAACGTTTACATGCCTTTCAGAATGGTAAGACGACCTTACCAAAGGACCAGACTCCACATATTTCAAACCTCTTTTCAAACCTTCTTCACGGTACATGGCAAAGGTATCGGGAGGAATAAATTCGATTACTTCATGGTGCATTTTGGTAGGTTGTAAATATTGGCCCAAGGTCAAAATATCCAAGCCATTGTTCGCCAACTCCTCCATGGCTTCAAAAACATCTTCCTGCGTTTCGCCAAGGCCAAGCATAATTCCAGACTTCGTGCGTTTTCCATACGCTTTGGTAAGCCTGATTTGCTCCAAACTTCTTTCATATTTGGCTTGTGGACGCACCCTTCTGTACAAACGTTTTACCGTTTCCATGTTGTGAGACACTACTTCTTGACCAGCATCAATCATTCTATAAAGTGCTTCCCATTTGTTTTGAACATCTGGAATTAACGTTTCAATGGTGGTTAATGGAGATAGTTTTTTTACTTCCACTACTGTTTGGTACCAAATTTCAGCACCTTTATCTTTTAACTCATCACGGTTAACAGAAGTGATTACCGCATGTTTTACTTTCATCAAATGTACCGCTTCAGCCACACGACGGGGTTCATCGGTATCATATTCATTGGGCCTACCCGTTGCTACCGCACAAAAAGTACAACTTCGGGTACAGATATTCCCCAAAATCATAAAGGTTGCAGTACCTTCTCCCCAGCATTCGCCCATGTTCGGACAATTGCCACTTTCACAAATGGTATGCAATTTATGCTCATCAACCAACTTTCTTACTTTGGCATATTCAGGTCCAATTGGAAGCTTAACTCTCAACCAATCAGGACGTTTAACTCTTCCATTTGGTTCGGTAGGTATTACGGGCAATTCTATCATGAGCTGTAAATTAGGGTTACAAACTTAGTAAGAAAAAGAGTAATTTATTCTACAAAACAGTTAAAATGTTCCAAAAACGACAAACAAAAAACTTATTCTCTGGCACCAAAATAAATATTCATAAAAGCAGAAAAATAAACACTACGATTTGATTCAGAAGGCATAATTACAATTTTTCTGCTAAATGCCTCTCCCAAAAAACCAAGTTCTAATCCTGTTAAGTTATTCCGAAATGTGCCAAATTCAAACAAAAAGGAAGCTTTAGCATTGATTCCCATTACTATTTTAGATTCAGTGAAACCATCAAAATAGCTCCCGCTTCCATAAGTTTTGGTAAATGCCGTGGTTTTATTTGGATCAAAAGGTACCGATTGGTAGGTAGATGCTGAATTTCCATAAAAAATATAATAAGGTTTTTCAATTCCAAATGAAGGTCCACCCGCAAAGATAAAATTCATTTGAACACCTTCATTTTCTTTTCTAAACAATACAATTTCTCTTCCATATTGAGGCCTAATCACAAACAAGTAATTTTGTTTCCCATACACAAATTGGTTAATGGTGGAATCATGTGATGGACGAATCTCGTTTGGATGCTTCACACTTACAATCTCTAAACAGTAGGTACTGAAGCGAGTACCTTTTCTAAATTTAGAATATTTAAAACTCACTCCACCCAAAATATCCCCATTGGTATTCCAATTGAATCCAAAAGTATATTCTTTGTTATAGTCCAAGTCTTCTAAAACATTTTTGTCCTGGGCAAATAATGTGTTTGAAAACAGTACAATGCTAATTAATATGTAAAATAAATATTTCAAGGTAAATGAATTAGAGTGCCAATTTAAAGCTAGTTTATGAAAATACAAACATTGCTTGTTTTTATCTTCATGTATTAAAAGTAACAAACGCTACAATGTAAACAGGGCAAACGCATTAAAAATTCATGAGTATTTTTAAATAGTCTAAATTCATGAGAGCAAATCTTTGTTTTCTTTTAATACTGCATGTTTTAGTTTT
>Ga0209353_10002329_pt1 | contig 10389 bp, 10 predicted proteins | sample LauGreSpBDMM15SD_2_FD_187561 | JGI IMG/M metagenome (GOLD analysis project Ga0209353, IMG submission 187561) | Freshwater lake microbial communities from Lake Michigan, USA - Sp13.BD.MM15.SD (SPAdes) (version 2) | ecosystem: Environmental > Aquatic > Freshwater > Lake | place: Lake Michigan...
CAGGCGGTGGCAAATATGCCCGTCTCGATTCCCGCGACCGGCGCCGACTTCTACGCCTTTAGCGCCCACAAGATGGGCGGCCTCTTCGCTGGCGGCGGCCTCTGGGCGCGCGCCGACCTCCTTGCCGAGATGGCGCCGATCGAAACCGGTGGCGACATGATCCATAGCGTGCGCCTGCGCGATGCCGACTTCACGACCGGAACGCAGCGTTTCGAGGCGGGCACCCCCGACGCGTCGGGTGCCGTGGCCCTCGCTGCCGCCTGCGACCTGCTCGACGAGTTCGGCCGCGACAAGATCCACGCGCACGAGGCGCTCATGATCGAGCGAGTGATCCGCGAGCTTCCCGAGGCGCTCCCCGACGCCCGCATCCTTGGCCCACGCGACGCCAGCCAGCGCGCCGGCCTGGTCGCCTTCTCCAGCAACCTGATCCATGCCCACGACCTCGCCGAGATCCTCGACCGCCGCGGTGTGGCCATTCGCGCCGGCTTCCACTGCGCCCAGCCACTGCACGAGCAGTTGGAGCTCAGCTCCTCGGCACGCGTCAGCGTTGCCCCGTATACGACGCACGAAGATCTTGATGCACTCTTTGTGGGCCTCCGCGAGGCGCGCAAGGTATTTGAGGGCTAAGCGATGGGTGGCATGGACGATCTCTATCGCGAGCAGATCCTTGAGCATCACCGTCGCCCGCACAACCAGGCGCCCCTCGCTACACCGAGTGTCAGCCTTGAGGGGCGTAACCCAAACTGTGGCGACGTCATCAACCTCCAGCTGCAGCTCGACGACGCAGGCATGGTCACCGACGTTGCCTTCAGTGGCCGCGGCTGCGCCATCTCGCAGGCCGGCACCTCACTCATCACCGACGAGCTGCGCGGCAAGCGCATCGACGAGATCTTGGCGCTCGGCAGCCCCTTCGTAATGGAACTGCTTGGAGTTGAAGTTGGCCCCACGCGCATTCACTGCGCGCTCCTCGGCCTTGAGACTGCGCAGAAGGCTATTGCAAGCCTGAGCAGTAAGTAAGTCGCGAGCGACCACGCTACGATGGCAGCCATGAGTGCAGCAGAGCTAATTGCATCGGTCGCAGGTGAGCCGTCGATCTGTCGACGCTCGCATGTTCCTAGCCTGCGACCGCTCGCGCGCTAAGCGCCCGCTCCGGTCGACCAGGCTCCATCGGCGCGCAATGCGCCGCCAAATCTATTTAGCCTGAGGTGTCACACATGTCACAGATGACCGACTCACGAGGATTCCGTTCCGGCGCAGGGCTGAGCGTCGTGCTCCTTCTTGCTGCCACGTATCTCTACCTACAGCCAGGTACACAGCAGATCGGTGTTGGGCTGATCGTGGTGATCGCCCTCGCAATGCTGTTGAGCGCCGCAACTGTCCTTCGCGTCAGTCTGCTCGCTTTGCCGTTCCGCATCTTGCGTGAGCGCGGTGTCATTGCTGCACCGAAGCCAACCGACCTTCAGCCCGTTCCTGGCCTACGCCTCGCGCAGGTGATGGGCGGCACCATGATTCTTGGTGGCGTGATCCTGCAGCAACTCATTGGCGCGAGCCTTGTCTCGGTTGGGCTCGTCGCGATTGTGGCCGCCCTACAGACGTTCCTCGCGATTACTGGCATCTGCGTGGCATGCAAGCTCTACGGGATCGTGGTCTGGTTCGAGAACCGCCGACTGCCAGCTGGGACCACGAAGATCGCGAAGCAGAAGATCCGCATGCACTAGGTTCCGAGTGGCAAGCCCGCTCGGTGCGCCACGCGGGTCACGCCGGGCGCTCGGGGGCAATTAGGGGCATCATCCTGTTCTCGCCGATCGGTGGGCTGGACCGGGCATCACCGCCCGACATAAAGGAGATGCGTCGAACGTGAGCACAGCACGGATTCTCGTCGTCGGCAGCACCATGATGGACCTGATCTCGTACGCCAAGGTCATCCCCAATGCGGGTGAGACCCTGGTCGGTGATCGCTTCCAGATGGGCTTCGGCGGGAAGGGTGCGAACCAGGCGGTGCAGGCGGCACGCTTCGGCGCCCCCGTTGCCATGGTCAACGCCGTCGGTGACGACGCGTATGGCGCCTCGCATCTCGCGAACTTTGTGCGTGAGGGGATCGACACGCGCTGGATGCGCACCGTTCCAGGCTCAAGCGGCGTTGCGCCGATCTGGGTCGACGCGAACGGGATCAACCGCATCATCATCGTCCCTGGCGCCAACAACGAAACCGACCCAGCCGTCGCCGAGGCGGCGGTGCGCGACTTCAAACCAACGATCGTCGTGGGCCAGTTCGAGATTCCACAGGCAACGACGCTCGCGGCCTTCCGCGCGGCACGTGCTGCGGGGATCACCACCCTGCTGAATCCGGCCCCAGCGGCGCCCATTGACCCAGAGCTCCTTGCCGTCTCTGACTGGCTTGCCCCCAACGAGATGGAGTTCACCACCCTCTTCGGCGGCTCAGCGATTGGCGGCGGTGCCGACGAGCGCATCCTTGCCGCCGCAGCGAAGAGCGGCGTCAACCTGCTGGTGACCCTCGGCGGCCACGGAGCCGCAATCGCCCAGCGTGGCCAGCCACTTCAGCGTGTAAGTGCGCCGAAGGTGACCGTTGTCGACACGACCGGGGCGGGCGACTCGTTCCTCGGCGCCTTCTCGTTCGGTCTCGCCAGCGGCCTCACCCCTGTGCGCGCCGCGGAACTTGCCGTAGCCTGCGCCTCAGAGAGCGTGCAGAAGCCAGGCACACAGAGCAGCTACCTATCAAAGGAAGAGGCGGCGAAGCTCGCCGCACCGTATCTAGCGGGAGGAGCACACTGATGGCAGCAAGAGAGGACGACGGCCGCAAGCACCATATCGGCATCAAGCAGGGCGAGGTCGGCCGCTACGTGCTGCTCCCAGGCGACCCCGATCGCGTTGAGGTGATCGCCAGCCGCTTCAACAACCCGAAGTTCCTGATGCGCCGCCGTGAATACACCACCTGGACGGGTGAACTCGACGGCGTGCCCGTTGCCTGCACCTCCACCGGAATCGGCTGCCCCTCCACGGCGATCGCCGTTGAAGAACTCGCCGACATTGGCGTCGACACCTTCATTCGCGTCGGCACCTCAGGCTCCATGCAGCATCACATCAAGCCGGGTTCGGTCGGCGTGATCAGCGGCGCCATTCGCGACGAAGGCACCAGTCGCCACTATCTGCCGATGGAGTTCCCATCGGTTGCCGATCTCGACATCACACTCGCACTGCGCGAGGCGGCGAAGGAGAGCGGCTTCCCTTGGCACGTTGGTATCGCCCAGTCGAAAGATTCGTTCTACGGACAGCACAACCCAGAGCGCATGCCGATCGCCGAAGACCTGCAACGTCGCTGGAAGGCGTGGATGGCGGGCGGCGCGATCTGCTCCGAGATGGAGGCGGCAACACTCTTCATCGTTGCGGCAACGCTGCGCGTGCGCGCTGGCGGCGCCATGTTGATTCTTGGCAACCCAGATCAGCGGCCAATGACTGAGGCAGAACTCGCCGACTCATCTATCGACCGCGTGATTGATACGTCAATCGCGGGCCTGCGCAAGCTCATTGCGGCGGATCGCGCCGCCGGCCGCATCAAGTAGCGCTCGCGCGCATGCCACAGCAGAAACTCATTCTCGATGTCGACACGGGCATCGATGATGCAATGGCGCTCCTCTACGCACTCGCATCGCCCGATGCCGAGTTACTTGTTGCAACGTGCGCGCCAGGGAACGTCAACCTTGAAGCTGTCGTGCGCAACACGCGCGGTGTGCTCGACGTTGCGGGTGCGTCACATATTGACGTGATCGCCGGTGCTCGTACGCCGCTCGTCAAGGCGCTGGTCACCACACCAGAGACGCACGGACCAACCGGCCTCGGCTACGCCGTTCTTCCTGAACCATCACGCGCGCTCAGCACGCCGTCCACCGACGGCACGAACGCCGCCGCTGCGCGCATCATTGCGGAGGTGCGTCGCCATCCTGGTGCCGTGACGATCATCGGCTGTGCGCCGGCGACGAACATTGCCGCCGCCTTCCGGCTCGACGCTGAGCTACCGAGGCTTTTGCATGACGTGGTGTTGATGACTGGCGCGGTATCGACGCCAGGGAACACCGGTGCGCGTAGTGAGTGGAACGCCTGGTGTGATCCCGAGGCGCTTGACGAGGTGATTCGTGCCTGTGCTGCAGCGGGTCGACCGGCGCTGATCCTGCCACTGGACGCCACTGAGTCGGCGCTCATTCGACCACCGCACTGGGCGGCACTCGTTGCCGCAGCTGGCCGTGCTGGCGCGCAGCGTGGCGATGCCACGCTCAATCCGGTGTTGCGCCTGATCGACGAGGCGCTGCGCTTCTACGACGAGTTCCACCTGCAGTACGACAAGATCGAGGGGTCGCACATTCACGACGCCTTCACCGTGGCGGTGGCGCTCGATGCAGCGCTTGCGACCATCGTCAGTGCGCCGAGCTCCGTTGAGACGCGCGAAGGGATCACGCAGGGTGACCTTCTCGTGGATGTGCGGGGCCGCACGAATACCCCAGCGAACAGCCGCGTCGCCATTGCGGGCGACGGCGAGGCCTTCCTTCAGCGCTTTGCGGAGCGGGTTGGGCGTTTCTCGGCGCGCTGAGCTCCCAGCAGGATCGGGAGCACCATAAGGAGCGATAGCGGGATCAAGATCAGACGGGCCTCGGAGGCTCCGAAGGCATCGATCGCAATGCCGCCCGCTGCAGAGCCTGCTGAAATTCCAAAGACCACACCTCCGCCGATGAGGGCGAACGCGCCGCTTCGTGCCGCCCCGCCAGCGCGCTCTGCGATCACTGCGTTCTGCTGAATAAACATCGGGGCGATGCCGAATCCGGCAATTGTGGTGACGATCAGATACGGAAGGTAGCCACTAACAAGGGCGGTCGGAATAGTCGCGAGCGCGAAAATGATTGCCGCAACAGCGAAGCGCCGCTCCGCCGACCAGCGCCAATCAGCTTTAGAGCCGATCAGGATTGCGCCCACCAGACTCGCCCCAGAGTTGAGGCCGAGCGCAAGAGCGATACCGGCGGCGGCGCCGACCGCTGCGCAGTATGCGAGGAGGAGCACTTGGCTTGCGCCGAGAATCGCACCAATCGCCGCTGCACTAAGCATGAGCAGCCCGTTTGCGTGTATCTCACCGCGCATTCCTGCCGCATCACGCTCATGCAGCGCTGGCTCCCACGATCGCTGGGAGATCACCATGAGCGTCCCGATCACGGAGAAAAGCGCCGCCGCTGCAACGGGCCCCCAAACAAATCCTTGCACGATGAGAAGTGAGGCGAGTGGTGGCCCGATTAAAAAGTTCACCTCATCATTCACCGACTCCAGCGCCATTGCGCGAATGCGAAGCGGCGCAGTGTGCACAACAGAGGTCCAGCGAGCGCGAATGATGGAGCCCATTCCTGGAGTGGCTGCGCCAAAGAGCGCCGACGCGGCAATAAGAAGCAGTGCGTTTGGGGATAAGATCGCGACCGCCGAGATCAGCACAGCGCCGGCCACCATCACGGCTGAGGCGCGTAAGAGCATCGGTCGGTGTCCACGCTCATCTGCAGCGCGACCAATCAACGTTGCACCAACAGCGTTCGCGATAGAGAAGGCACCCGCAGCTGCGCCACCAACAGCATACGATCCGAACGGACCGCTTCCAATCGCAATCAGGCCAATCGGCACCATTGAGACTGGTGACCGCGCTATGAGTCCGCCAATGGTTGTGACTACAGCACCAGGTCGCGACAACACATCGGCAAAGGGAAGCGTCCGCGACTGAGCGCTACTACGAGATTGACCCACCGTTAGTACATGATCGTGCGCGTTAGATGGTGCGGATAGTGTGTTGCGTGATAGGTCTTCCAGAGTCGGTAGTCGACCTCCGGAATCAGCAGCTGCTTATCTGCGGGCCGTCGCGCGTTCACCTCGTCGGTGAGGAGCGCTGTTGCGTAGATGCTGTGCGCACGAATCTCGATCTCTTCGAGTGAATCGCGCGGAATCATCTCGCCGCCCATGATGCGCCTCTCGAGTGACGCCTCGTACTCAAAGATGCCCATGGTGCGCAGTGCGACCGGCACGATGTAGTCGGCAAACGCCGTGCACATCTCTGGATCCTTCAACACGGTGCGACCGAGTGGAGCGAGTCCGCGGTGGAGTCCCCAGAGCCCGAGTTGCGACAGCTTCTGGATCTGGATTTTGTGCCCCTTCCAGTCACTCACATCATCAAAGCGTGGGAACTCGGTAACGAGTCGTTCGAGCAGGCCGTCACCACCCGAGTAGAGGGCAGGCGCGCAGGAGGCAACCCAGCGATGCCACTTTCCGTCGTACCTCTCGGTGAGGGCGGCGCCGACCGTATTGAGTGCTGTGACTCGCTCATCGAGCATCGGCATCTCGTTGTCGCCGCGGAAGAGCTCCTCAAGGTCGCGGCGCGTGACCCCGGCGGCCCACTGGCCGGTGAGGATCGGCTGCCCCGCCAGGATCGCCTTATGTAGGCAGGCGAACATCGCCTCGCTGTCGGAGTAGCGGACTCCGTTATAGGTGACCTCGAACTTCTTGGAGGTGGCGAAGTCGGTGAAGGCGAAGTTCAGGATGGTGATGAGCATCGTGAGGTCGATGTTCTTGTCGGGGTCGGGGCCAATGTCGAAAGGGCCCTTCGCCGCTGGGGCGGTGGAGCGGAAGTCAGGGAACTCCTCGGCGGCCATCCACGTGGCCACCCGCCGGACCTCCCCCTCGTTCGTTGTAACAAACCCAGAGCCCTCAATCACCGGGGTGAGGGAGCTCAGAATCGGGTTCGACCACCACTTTCCACGCACGGATGCCTCCTTCTGTGGGCCGGCTGGCCCGCGATCCCCAAGGGGGAGACCATACCCCGAAGCCCACTGCCGCAACCCCGAGGTCGCTGACTCACCTGACGCATCAGGGGCTTGACAGAAGGTTAAGGGAGCATAACCTGCGCCCAACGGCGAGTTGCCGTTTGGTTGTAAAGCCAAGGGTGGCGTTGTCACCCAGGGCGAAACAGGTCGGCTCTCTCAGTGGGGACCGACGAAAGGGAGGAACAGAGATGTCAGGAGCAGCAGCGGCGCGCGGCGCCCAGCGAATCCCGCTCTCGTATGTTGCGGTCCTTGTGCCAGTAATGGCGGCCCTCAACATTGTTGGCGGATTCATTATTGGAATCGTGAAGGTGCCGATTTTCCTCGACATGATCGGGACCATGGTCGTAGCGGTCGCGCTCGGACCATGGTGGGGCGCCCTCACCGGAATCATCACGAATACCGCTGGTTCGTTGGTTAACGGACCCGTCGGCATTCCATTCGCCCTCTGCAACGTCGTTGGCGCCCTCGTTTGGGGCTACGGCATTCGCAGCTTCGGACTCGGCAAGTCGCTCCCCGGCCTAATCGTCGTGGGCGCGGTCTGCGGAATCGCCGTGCAGGCGATGGCCGCTCCAATCATTACGTTCGTCTTCGGTGGTGCCACCGGGCACTCGTCGGATGCGCTCGTCGCAGCCATTAGCGCTGCTGGCCTGGGCACCCTTCAGGCTTCGTTCCTCGGCGGCCTTCCAGGCTCGTTCGCGGACAAGCTCATCGCAACGTTCGTTGGCTTGGCAATTCTTCAGGCGCTTCCGTCCGGCCTCACCGCTGGCGTTGGCCTCCCGAAGACTGACCAGACAGGCGTGCTCAAGTACGTCTTCATCGGTCTTGCCGTTGGTATCGCCTTCTTGCTGATCGCAATTCAGCAAGCCGGCGCTGCAGCTTAAGGAGGATCACCATGGCTAAGGATTCAGGTGGCGCAACCGTCGGGCCTCGAGAGGCCGCAGCGGTTGGCGTTCTTGCAATGGGCATGTTCATTCTCGTGCTTCCGTTCGCAGTCGGAAGCATCAAGATTGACGCTCCCGATCAGGCATTTCCAACGCTCGCAGCAATGAATGTGCTTGCGGGCCTCTTCACGCTCGGCGCGGGCGTGGCAGTCATTCGCGCGAAGGACTGAGTTAACGCATCGTCACGCATTGATGCGTGACAGCCGCCCGGTCGCACCGCATAGTGCGATCGGGCGGTTTTCTTGACTACCAGCCCTTACGATGGGCAGAGCAGAGAGGGAGGATCCATTGCCTGGAGATGTCGTCGTAAAGATTGAGAACTTGAGCTTCACCTATTCAAGCGGTGAACGACCGGCGCTCAGTAACATCAATCTAGAGATTACGCGCGGCGAGTATCTCGGCATCATGGGCCTGAACGGCGCCGGAAAAACCACCCTCGGCTTATCTATTAATGGCATTGTTCCCCAGAGCACGATGGGCATCTATGAGGGGCAGGTCACTATTGAAGGACTCGACACCTCAACCACACCGGTCCGTGAAATGGCACGTACTGTTGGCATCGTCTTCGATAATCCTGAATTTCAGATGAGCCAGGTCAGCGCAGCCGAAGAGGTTGCGCTTGGGCTTGAAAACCTTGGTGTGCCGAACGAGGAGATGCCACCACGAGTAAGCGCTGCGCTCACTACCGTCGGCCTTGCGGGCTTTGAAGAGCGCTCGCCAATGGGGCTCTCCGGTGGACAACAGCAGCGCCTCGCAATTGCTTCGGTGCTTGCGATGCACCCCAAGATCCTCTTTATGGACGAGCCAACCTCCAACCTTGACCCAATCGGGAAAGAGGAGGTTTTTGAACTCGCACGTAAGTTGAACCGCGAAGAGGGTCTTACCGTCATCGTTGCGGAGCACGAATCTGAAGTCTTGGCCGCCTATGCCGATCGCATCGTGGTGCTTCATGAAGGGAAAATCCTCATGATCGGCACGCCAACCGAAGTGTTCTCGCGTGGTGATGAGCTTGCCAAGATCGGCATTCGCGTGCCGCAGGCGACCGACCTGGCAATCGCCCTCTCAAAGTCTGGCGCAAAGGATCTGCCGGTCACGACCGGCGAGGCAATCAAATGGCTGGAGGCCCGCGGATGAGTACCCCAATAATCAAGGTAGCCGACGCGCGCTACGTGTATGCAAACGGTGCTGTGCTTGCACTCGATGGCGTCAGCCTGGAGATTCCCGAGGGGCAGTCAGTCGGCATCGTGGGCCAGAATGGCTCTGGAAAGACCACGCTGACCAAGCTGCTCAACGGGCTACTTAAGCCGATTTCGGGGAGCATTGTGGTTGACGGTAAGGACACTGCAAAAAATACCGTGCAGCAGATGTCCTCGACCGTCGGCTATGTCTTCCAGAATCCGAACCACCAGCTCTTCGCTACAAACGTCCGCGCCGAACTAGCCTTCGGTCCGACAAATCTGGGGCTGCCGCCCGATGAGGTGGCGCGTCGAGTGGATGAGGCGCTCGTCTTCTTCGACATTAAGCAGTACGCCGAGATGCACCCCTACCGCCTGAGCTTCCCGCTGCGCAAGCTGGTTGGGATCGCCTCGGTCTTCACGATGGGGCCTAAGGTCTTCGTGCTCGATGAGCCCACCACCGGTCAAGACCATCAGACCACGAAGGTGATCAATGACCTGATTCGCCGGCTGACTAAGCAGGGTTCAACCGTAGTCTGCGTCTCACACGACATGCCGCTCCTGGCTGATGTGAGTGAGCGCATGATCGTGATGTGGAACGCCAAGGTGATCGCCGACGGCACCGCACGCGAGGTATTCGGGGATACCGAAGTCATGACCCGCACCCACATTGTGCCGCCACAGATCACGCAGATCTCGTTGCAACTCAAGAGTCGTAAGGGGAAGCCTGTCGCGCTGAGTGTTGATGAGCTCGCCAAAGAGCTTGGCAAGAAGGGAGCCGCCTGATGTACGGACCGAGCGTCTCAGTGAGCCATGTGCGTGGAACTTCTTGGATGCACCGCCTTGATCCAGTAGCAAAATTCGCATGGTTGATCCCAGCGGGTATCTTCTGCTTCACGACGTATCAGCCGTTACCACTCTTTGGGCTGCTACTTTTCGGCTTGGCGGTTTCGGTGAGTTCGAAGACTATCAAGCCACTCCTCACTGTAATGGTCCTGTTCACGCCAATCACCGCCTCCATCATCGTGATTCAAGGCTTATCGCCAGTACTCTGTGGCTCAACGTGCACGCAAGAACTGTACTTTGGTCCGCTTAAGATCTACGGCGAAGGGCTTTCGCATGCGCTCTCGCTCATGCTGCGCGTCGCCTCATTCCAAGTTCTTGCTTTTGCGCTTATTCTTTCAACCCACCCATCAGATCTCTTTGCCTCTCTGGCGCGCATGAAGGTTCCATATCTCATCAACTTCATGATCTCAATGACGCTGCAACTCGTACCGGTTCTGCAGCGCGAGGTGCAGCTAGTGCTTGCGGCACAACGTTCGCGCGGAATGAAGGGAACAGGCTTCGGATCCATTATTCCTTCGTTCGTGCCAGTTGCGGCCGGTGCGGTTGAGCGAGTGCAGCAACTTGCGA
>Ga0209353_10002332_pt1 | contig 10378 bp, 25 predicted proteins | sample LauGreSpBDMM15SD_2_FD_187561 | JGI IMG/M metagenome (GOLD analysis project Ga0209353, IMG submission 187561) | Freshwater lake microbial communities from Lake Michigan, USA - Sp13.BD.MM15.SD (SPAdes) (version 2) | ecosystem: Environmental > Aquatic > Freshwater > Lake | place: Lake Michigan...
GTTCTCTTAAGTGATGGTACTGTTTTACGCACAATCGTTATGTTATGCTTACCCGTGAGAGCTTGTACGATACACCATTGTAGTAGAGCATAACTCTTACCACTTCTAGTTCCACCATAATGTATTGTTACTCTATGTGTACTATCGTTCTGATTGCTATACGTTTTAGTGCTATCAATGTTAAGATGCATTATCTACACTCTTTTGCGTTATGTTTACTGATATCTGCTGAATCTTTTGGTTTATCTCTCCACTCATCTCCGTTCTACTGAGTTTCGGCATAACATATTCTAATAGCTTAAATGCTAACTCCATTGCTTTCTCCGGGTTCTTCTTCTTTATCTCCTCCAAATCTTTATTAATGGTGGATAGCACATTGTTTGTAGCACGTGCGATTGTAAGTTTCATCTCCTCCGTACTTCGGTTGAGTGCTCCTGCAGGTCTCCCTGTTGCTATTTTGTTTCCTTTTTCAAACTTTGCCATAATCGTTATACTTCGTTTTTTAAACCCTTTCTCTATAATTTAACACACTACCTCACATTTGTATTTATCGTTGAAGCATGCTACCTTAAAATTAGGTTGTAACCTATTTCTATGATACCTTCTTAAATACTAATAGGTACTCATGCACTTTAGCAGAATACTTCCATTTGTTAGCATTACTTTCTACGATAGGTGTTAGTGGTGATGGGTTGTGTAATATGATTGTATCCCAATGCTTAAACCCAGCTTTCTTAAATCCTTCTATGATATCTCCGTGATAATTAATAAACCCTTTCCATTTTGCTTCACTTCTAAAATCACCAACTACCCAACATGCGTATCCATTTTCTTTTAATACTCTCCAACAATTACGGATACACTCCTCTATTTTAAGGATGAAGTTCTTATACTTTGGTATATCGGTTAATTGGTTTGGTGTTATCTCATAGTATTCCAATGTGTGATATGGTGGACATGTTAATATCATATCTGCATAATCGTTTGGTGTATCTATCATGCTTACCCCATCTCCTAATATAATGTTAGGTCTTAACCCTAACCCTAATGTGTGTTGTGTTATTCTATTGTATGTGTTAGGTGATATCTCATAACCCTCATATCTTCTACCTAATGTTTCAGTTACTACTGCTCTAGTTCCCCAACCTGCAAATGGGTCTACAATGATATCTCCTTTATTACTCCATTGATTTATAATCTCCTCACATAACTCTGCATTAAATTGTGAGTACTTAATACCATTTGCTTTAACACCTGATTGGGATTTCTTTGTATCTAAATCAATGTATGCTTTATCCCAACCAACTCTCTTACGGATATGGATTACCGATTTCATCTAAAAGGATTTACTTTGGTGTTTCTTATATGTTGCTTAATCTTCCTCACATTTAAAAAGGAAGTACTCTTACTAATACCAATCTCTTTAGATAGTTTGTCCAACGTCATCTCATCGTTAAACAGGTATAACTCTGCTAACCTTGCTGAACCCCACATCTTTGTTTTTTGTAATTGTTGTATCTCATCTACTACTTCATCGTAGGTAGATTGTATCTTCTCATCTAAATCTATATCATACTCCTCATCAACGGTATCCCAATCATCTGATATCCTTTCAGTTTTAGATGCTTTCTTAATTAGGTTTATCCAACGTGTACGCAAATAAGAATGCAGATACATCATATTGAATTCGTTCGTACCATACCATATATTTTGATTACCCCTCTCCGCAATATATAAATAAAGTTCAGAAACTAAATCATCTGATACATCTGCATTCTTCGTTATGTTGTATGCTGCTTTAAGCAACCAGGTGTGTTTAGTTTTACATAGTATATCTAATCTCCTGTTGTTCTCTTTTAATATTTGCTCTAAAGTTAATTTACTTTCGTGCATTTACAAAGTTTCTAATATCTTCTACACACTTTCCCCATAGAGGACCGGCACTCCCACAACTGCATGGTCGTGGTTCACCCTTACCTCTAATTCGTGTACATCTTTCCCAAAAGATATTTAACTTATCTTCAGGTAGATAAGCACCTACTGATTCTAAATCAGTTTGCATTGATTCAAACTCTACCTGATTGAATGGTGCGTATTTGTTTTCCATATTAACTACCTTTAAAATTTGCATCAATAAAAATTCCTTCTATTTGATAATGTAATTCATCTGATACTTTACTTTTAAGATATTCTAATACATCTCTATGTAATCTATCTGATACATTTATTTCTGATTTAACTCTTTGTTCCATACTATGCAATTTACTTTCTAAATTGAGTATTCTCTTTTCATACCATTCTTTATTAAACTTTGTATCTTTTACTTCTTCCATATTAATATAATTTTATTTGGTCACAAAACCCATCATAGTTTGGATTGGTTAATCGGTTTAACCATTGTTTCCTTTGGCAACAACCACAACTATTCTTATTGAATACTTTCTTTGCAATCCAAAGTGCGATATCTTTTCCCTTTCCTAATGTGAATATCTCTATCAGAAACTCTAACCAAGTTCCTAATTGTATTGAGTATTTAAAACGATACCATTTAATCTTAAGGTGAGTAAACGCCTGATGTTTAGTAACTCCCATAATAGAAGTTGCTCCATCGTTCTTACTCATCCCTATAATGTTTTTCTTATTTCTTTTTGTTTGCATGAAAATGAATTATGTTTTGTCTACGAGTAACAATTTCCAAATTAGAAACGTTGTTGTTATGTTTGTTTAAATCTTTATGGTTCACTTCTAACCCATCAGCGATAGGTCCAATATAAGATTCAACAACTAACCTATGAACCCTTCTCCATAATCTTTGTTTGCTACTTCCAACTCCTTTAAACAAACCCGCATATAAGTATCCTGATGGATGTGTACGTGGTTTGAGTATTCTTAACTTACCTTCGTGGTTGTATCTCTTTGAGTATTTAGTACTATAAATTGTACCATCGGGTGAGATATAATAATCATCAAACCCATCTATTAGTTTTAAGTTATCCATTAGTTTATTTTTGGTAATTTAATTGCTTTACCTTCTTTGGTAACTTTGTATCTATCAGCAAATGCTTCCTCAATAACTCTACTCGCATCTAAACTGAACTGATTCTTACTTTGATTTTGTAAGTAACTTTCCAATTGAGCTGTATTAAGTTTATTTAAATCAATAGTGTTTGGTGTGTTATCAAATACATAATCAATCGGGTCTACCAATGATTTAACTTTGTTATTAACCATTTCCAATTTAGTGCAATCTCTACAAAAAGCTGATAATGCTTTCCATTGATTGAAAGTTATTTGTTTCATTTCCTCACATTGAGTTATGATGTTACTGATTAGGTAATCTCTATTACTATCTTCTACTTCAAACTTTGGTAAGAAGTTTTTACATTTAGAAATTAATCCTTTTAATTCCTGTGATGATAAATCATCAAACTGAATGAGTAATTCCTTTTGGTAATCCTCATTACTTTTGTACTGTGCCATATTATATAATTTAATTGTTTAACAAAGATACGAAACTTTTCCCAAACTACCAAACTTCTTAATAACTATTTTGAATTAATAAAATCATTTGGGTTTACATAGATTCCCATTTCAAATAATTCTTTATAAGATTTACCTTTTAAATTATCAGCACTACCCTGGGATACTGTATCCTGGGTACTGTTTATGTTTTTAGTTAATTTATCTTTTGTTATATAGTGTTGCGTGCTACAATCTTTATAATTAGGTAGGTTTTCCGTAGGTAGGTTATCCACCGATTGGTTATCCACCAATGGTTTACCTATGTATGGTTTTTTAAATACTCTATGTTCCCAACATATCTTACCATTAACATAAGATTTTTTTGATGTGATGTAACCTTTTTTAATTAATCCTTTCCATGCAGTATCTAATTGTGTAGTACCACAACCTAATCTTTTATGTAACGTTTCTTTGTGTATCTTATATGAGGTTGTATATGGTAATAATGAAACCCATAATCCCTTTTCGGTTAGAGTTAATTCAGTACCTTTTAATTCCTCATTTGGAATTTGTGTAAAGTTTCCTTTTTGTTTTTCGTTTTTCATAACTTATTATTTTGGATTATATATTTCCACATTATCTTTGTGAAACCTATGGTAAACATTTTCCAATTGTTGTAACATTACCTTATCGTGCTTTCTATATCCTCTAGCACTAGTCAAAATTCTCTCTACATTACACATTAAATTAATTCTATCACTATCGTAATAGTAACTAATTACATCACTATTGTACTCTAACATATCCATATAGGATTGTACCCTTCTCTTTTGTTTTTTATTTAATTTCATAACTTTTTTATTTGTTTAACCATTTCTCTATTTTATTTAAAAGGTCACTATAAATGGATGGGTTATATTCCCCATCTTTTTTTATCATATCTAAACTATCAATATCATAAGGTAGTTGTAGAAATTTTGGTATATCACCTCCCTCTCTATATAACCTTTTAATAATGAGAATATACATACATAATCTATTACCCATTTTTGGTGTTAATTTTATCATAATTTATGTTTTATTATGTAAAGATACGAAGAATATATGAAACTACCTAATAATAAAGGAATTAATTTAAAAGATTCTTTATTGATAATCAGTGAGTTATGTATGTAAAAACCTTTAATATGTAAGTTATTGATTATCAACTAGTTGCACAAATGTGGATAAGTTGTGGATAACTTTAACAATAATGATTAGGAATATTGAGTAGTTTATTGTATCTTTATGGTGTTGATGATGTTAGTGGATTGGGATGGGTTTGTGGTTTCCCAATTGTTTATATCCCATTTCTACTAACTCATTGATAATCAACCAATTAAAAATTGTTTATTGAAAATCAATCAGTTAAACATTATAAATAAAAATATATACAAAATAGTTAATAAAAGATTTGGTAGTTTCATATAACTATCGTATCTTTACTTATATCAAACAAACAAACAAAAGGGTGGTAACCTATACTAAACAAAACTATGGAAATATTAGAAAAAAATCAAATGAGTTACATTTTTAACGAATTACACCACCCTATTGTGGGTAAAATTGGTGTTACCATTCACATTAAACAAAGGTTATTTGAGAGAAAAAGGTTGAGTATTAAAGATTTAGTTTCGTATTTTCACAATATGAAATTTCAAAGAGGAGATAGGAGATGTCAACATTTAAGAGTGATTGACCAAAAGATTGCTCAATGTACCTATCCTAATTGTGATTATTTATATATGAAAGCTTTAAACTTAGCTATCGTAGTAAGTAGGATTGATAACAATATGGTTACCTGTTTGGATTTGAATACTGATTATTACAAACCAAACAACAAATATTAATTAAATTAAAAACAAATAAAACAAACAATTATGAGTAAGTTAAAAACAACAACAACTCCAACAACTCCAAAAACAAAATTCAAAAACGAATTAGTGTTAAGGTTAGAACAACAAATCCAAATTACTAAATTAGAAAAACAACAATTACCTGATACCCATTGGGATAATGATATCAAACATGAATTGAATATCTTTTATGCTGGTAAAATAAGTGCGTTTCAAATGGTAATGAATGAAATGTTATATCAAATTAAATAAACAATAAACAAAAACAAATAAAACAAACAATATGTTAAGTATTAAAACAATGGTGCAGTTAAACATCTGCAAAGAGTATGTAAACGGATTTCAACAATTATTAAAAACCTTAAACTTAAAGTAAAATGAAAAAAGAATCATTAGAGTTAATCAAAAGAAACAAAGAAACTGAATTACAAATGGAATTAGATTCTCCAATGGGAGTGTTAGCCCTATTCCATTACGATGACGGAGGTACATCAACACAAAGAATTATCTTTGATAAGAGTGATATGTTACAAATATCAAAAGATTTCAATAGAAATAGTGGGTTAGGTGCAATTGATTATTCAGTTAGGAAAAAGGTATCAATATCTGATAATAAGGATTTATCCATATCAATAATAGGATATCTTCCTCACACCAATTCCTACAAAACGGTATCTCAATTTTCATCAGTTACCAATTGTGAGGCCTTCATTATGAATTTTGAGGTAAATAGTAAAGGTATATCAACTCGTCAGATACAAAGTATTGATTTTGAAACTTGGAAAGACGTATCAACCTCAATGCAGGTAGAGTTAATTGAGTTGGGTACTTATGAAAATACCAATCCAATGTTATCAATAATGAAACAATCTTCACAAAAGATTACTAAAACACAAAGTGATATTGATAAGGAAAATAAACTAAAAGGTATGAATAGATACCACTATGGTAGTGAGTGGGTTTGGGCTATCAATAAAAAGAATGCCGATAAAAAAGCTAAGAAATATGGTTTCATTAAATAAAACAAACAATTATGATATTAGTACACAACATTAAATGGGACGAAGTAGATTATGACGAAACCGATATTGAGGTTATCCAACAATTCAATGAATTACCAACCGATTGTTTATTGGATTGGAAAGAAACCAATGAAGAAGAAGTTGAGGATTACTTAACTGATAAATTTGGTTGGGCGGTATCAACATTTGATATCACCCTATTAGACGATAACTACACTATTATAGAAACAATTAAATAAAACAAAATGGAAAAGAAAACATTAGATTTACATATCTTCAAAAGTATGAAGGTAGTAACAATTCAGAAGTACATCACTCATAAAATATGGTTAGCCATTCAAAAGAAGTGTGAGTTAAAAGAACAATATCAAAATGGTGAGTTTGAAACCGATTCAAAGTTCTTTACTCAAATCAATATTCAAAATGGTATCATTATGGGATTGAAAGAGTTAGGTACTGAATTAGGTAGGGTACAAAGTGGATTAGAGGTAATCTACCAACAACCTACCAAATTGTACGAAAAACATACTTCATTGAAAATCAATGAGTTAGATTATGATAATGTGCAACCTGCTGATAATCAATCAGTTACGGATTATTAAAAAATATATTTGAAAATAGTTGATAAATTATTTGGTAGTTTAAATAGTTTATCGTATCTTTATGGTATAAGGGTTGAGGGTATTCCTCTCCCACAAATTAAAACCTTATGGTGTATAGGTAACCAAACAAAAACTATGAGTAAATTAACAAAGTTAAATCAATTGGAAAGTTTAGGGTTTTCAGTTAATCCTAAAAAAGAGTATCAAAGATGGGGTAAAGGTAACGTATCAGAAGTTACTATCCTTAATTATGATGGGTTTAGAGTTGAGATACACTCCGGCGAAGATGAGGAATTATCAGATAACCATTACCTTTATGAGAGTAATGTGATGTTAGATGAGGATGGTGATTTTGATAGGTTTATTGAGAATGTAAAAGAAGAACTTACACATCCTATAAAAAAAACATCTATTATGAATGATTCAATAGATGGAGTAGAGTATTGTGTAGAAATCCGTTACTCAAAGGATAAAGATATTTCATCAATATTCGTAAACAATGAAAGAATATGGAACACATATTATCCATCAAATACTGATAGATTTCATTTTATGTATTGTATGGATTATATCTTTCCGTTATGGTTAGAAGGTACATTGGGAAAACAATTTGAAATGGATGAAGATTACCTAAATGAGTTTAACAAATCAATTAAACATTTGGGTATAAAACTTAAAGGTACTAAAGAAGAATTTTATAAAAACATTAAATAAAACAAAACAAACGAATGAAAAATTCAAAAACAACAACAACAACAATCGTTGATAGAATCAACGAACAAATTGAATCACACAAAATGATGAAATCTCAGTTACTAAAATCTTCCGATTGGGATGATGATACCAAATACAAAATGGATATCTTTTATAGTGGTAAGATTTCTGCATTAGAAGATGTAATTAATATGTTCAACAATAAATTTTAATAATAACAAAAAAACAAACGTTATGAACAAAAGTGAGAAATGGTTATTAGAGTATCTAACCAAACAATTAAAAGATACCGAAAGTAAATTAATAAAACATATTCGTTCGGCGAAACCAATCCTAAATCCATTATATATGGTTGAGGAGAATCAACACGAAACTATTTGGGGTGTTAAGGATAACGATACCTACTACAAAATAGAATTTAGAAGAAGATGGTTAGAAGAACAAATTAAAGAATTAGAAAACAAATAAACAATAACAAAAAAACAAACGTTATGAGTAAGAAAAGAAAAGGTAGTAGTACTACCAAAAACACAAAGAAGAATGTGTACAAAGTTAAGAGTGATTATGTACCAATGATGAACCAAATTGGAATCAATTTGTAAAGAGGGTTTAACCGATGAGGATTTTGCGGTACTCCAAACAAAGGTATTAACTCAATCAAATGAGAGGATATTTGAACACATCATTGAGGTTTTACAAAGTGGTATGTTATCACCATTCATAGATGATACCAGAACTTCTTTATCAAAAGAGTATCCTATTTTCAAAGAGAAGATTATGGAGAGAGAGATATTTGTAGTTACAATGTTCCTTACAAAATCCCTAATGGATAAAGATACTAAAACTATCAACGAATGGAGTGAGTGTTTCAAAAGAAACCCAATTGAGATGGTAATGAAAACCTTAAGATTTGTGGAGTGGGTACGAAAGGATTCGGATTTAACTGAATCACTTAAGATAATGGATAAGGTAGTGGATTGGAATTCATAGTAAGTAGGGGTAAAAAAGGGGTAGAAATACCCCTAATTTCCCCTATCTTTTGGTTTTGAGGGTATCCATCCAAAGAACCCCCACCCCTCCTTAAATCGGTTAAAAAGGGGTATATATGTAAAGTGCTGATAATCAATGAGTTATAAAAATGTGGATAAAATGTGTAAAATAGTTTATCAATTATTTGGAAATATGAGTAGTTTATCGTATCTTTATGGTATTAAGGGTTGAGAGTATTTCTCAACTCAAACAAAAAAACAACAAAAACGTTATGAGTAAATCAACGAAAAGTGTTACACCTTTCACTATCAAAAAAGGTACATTTGATTTAAACGAATACAACAAATCGTATTCAAATCAACCCCTATGGGATATGGTTGGGGATATGGTAAAGGAGAAGATAAAAGAAAGTGGATTGGTTGGAGTAACTCCGCAGGTGTTTGAGTACTTCTATGATAGAAGTGATTTTAGAAGTGTAGGTGAGGTAGAAACTTATTACATAGTTGGTTTCAAAGATGAGTACAATTTAGCAGAGTATAAGAAACCTTATATAGCTAAGTTTGTTTACAATCGTTTAATCAACTTTTTCAATCAGTATCTTTCAACTACTCTATATGATATGGGTAATGAAGATAATCAAAAGTTAGTAGATGCACTAAACATTGTTTACAACGAAAGTTGGGATAATATTAATAAATCAATTAAGTTAGTAGATAGGTTATGGGTTGTATATTCTGATGATGATACATTAGAAAGTAACTTTGATATTAGAGATAAGATTACTTCTGGGTTTATGGAAAGTGGATACTACAAAGAGTTTGTATCTCACATGGAACGAATAATAATTGATAAGTTATCTACTAAAAAAGATGTTGCAGAACAAACTTTATTAGAATTAGTGTTGGGTGATAAGGTAAACGAATTGAATGAGAAGTTTGGTACAGAATTCCAAACTCAATTGAAATGGTTTAGAGAATTACAAAAAGAGATTTTAGATTTAAATAACACAATAAACGATTTATAATATGAATAAGAATAAACAATATAGAGATTACCTAATAGAGAATATTAGATGTAATAGAGTTGCATTAAATGAATTAAACGAAGGTGATTGGGAAGAATTGGGTTATAGTTGTGAAGAAGTTTATGATGCATGGATTACTAAATATAGTAATGTAGTTAGTACTTTAGAGGATGTGTTAGATACCTTTGATAAACTATTTGATATAGATGATACGGATGATAGGGTATCATTCTCTAACGTAGAGGATGCATTTGATTACTATTGGGATAGTAGTAGAAACCCAAATGGTAATTGGGAAACTGAAAACGCCCTTGATGAAGGTGAGTTAGCGTTTTGTGTTAATAAAGGTTTTAGGTATGATGATTGGGTTAAATGTAGAGATAGAAAAAATGAATTTCCAATTGGAATGAAACAGGTTTCTTCTAAAGAATCATTAAATAATTTATTCAACAAAAACAAATAAGTTATGAAAACAATTAAGTTAAATATCAATTCAATTAGTGATGAGTGTTACAAACAATTACTAAAGGAATTCAAAAAGAAAGCAAAGGAGGAAGGTATTGATTGGGATGAGGTTGAAGAAGATTACCTTCAAATTTGGGAAATTAAATGTGAGTTACAAAAAAATTAATAAGTTATGGAAGATAGAATAAAAGAATTAGAAGAAAG
>Ga0209353_10002334_pt1 | contig 10369 bp, 7 predicted proteins | sample LauGreSpBDMM15SD_2_FD_187561 | JGI IMG/M metagenome (GOLD analysis project Ga0209353, IMG submission 187561) | Freshwater lake microbial communities from Lake Michigan, USA - Sp13.BD.MM15.SD (SPAdes) (version 2) | ecosystem: Environmental > Aquatic > Freshwater > Lake | place: Lake Michigan, USA...
TACTATTCTACTGCAAAAACAAATCAGAATGCAGCTACATCGAGGCAAGAGAACAATTCAAACACAAAGTTCTAGAATCAACTGACTGGTACAACGGTCACATACAGGTTCGAGTTCACGGCTCACATATCCTCAAAAAATCCAAAATCTAAGAAACATCATTGCCGCAAGGCGCCCGCAGACTCAATAAATCTAGGCATTTAATCACCAAATAAATTCAGAGTATGACTAAACTAAATTGGAATCGAACTCCGCAAAGCAGTGTTCTTGACTCAGAATACTATACGAATCCCAAAAAAGGATTCGATAGTGCGTGGCATACTCAAAAAAAGAAGCTGAATATAGGCTTAGGTACTCATCTAACACACGACTGGCAGGCAATTAAGGTGAATTCAGGCCCTCACGAAGGCAAAGCAATATGTAAAACTTGCGGAGATAAGTTTATCATGTGGCTACCAAAAGGCTATTTTAACTCTAACACCTAAGGTTAGCGGGCCAGATCGTAATACCGCTGTGGAAAAACCGGGGCATAAACCGGACACGTGACATATTGAGGCACCCCCGACGTGGAATACGTCTATCCTGAAAAATTGGAAGTGGGTTTGAGGTTGAAAACAAAGATAACCGACGCATTGATATAGTATGAATGTTAGCATACGACAACACCGTGCTATAAACATCTAAACACTAGGAACGAGGTTTAGAGCGCATTAGCGTATCGTGGTAGGAAGGAAAAGCACAGAGTCCTTTAGCAATACGGTGTATAATAAATTACCTATTTCTAATGTCTCGGCTAATGCAACTCGCATAATGCAGACAAGATGGAACCGTAGAAAGGTTCCGTCTGACTAAACAATCTGCATAATACTTAAATGCTTCGCATCACTAATACATCACTTGAGATACAATTAAATAGAAGAAAATGCTTTGAGCGTAAGCGAAAAAGCAAACGAGCGTAAGCTCGTTTTTACAATAAATAAACAATCAAATAATGGATCATGTATGCGACTTAAAAATCTAACAGAAAATAATATACTATCTGAATTAGATACTATTAAGAATACTTCTCATAAAAGTATCTTTGAAAGTATTGGACACGGTGATACCTACTTCACACGATGGGAAAAAGAAATATATCCCATCCTTTGTGAAGTTGCTGTATCACCTGATCAAATACAACAGCTATTCACGACCATTGAAAAAGGGTCAGGACGAACTGCTTTAGGTAAAGTTCTAGATGCTCCTGGTAAAATCAGTGATGCTTGGTTTAACAAGTTTGGGGGCATGCTCCAATCCAGTAGTCCAGTCAAAGCATTTGATCAAAAGTTTGAAGATATTAAATCAAAGATTGCTGCTGAGAATCCAGAGTTAGCAGCTAAGTTGGCCAAGTACGGTGCATTTGCCAAGGATAATCCCAAGTTACATAAATTCTTACTGGGCATTGCAGGATCTGTTGCAGCAGCATTAGGTGTTGCAGTAGCAGGCGGAATAGGTGCAAGCGTGTTGGCCATTGGCACAGGAACTGCAATTGCTGTAGGCATTGTTAATATTGCTGACCGTTTGCTGCAAGGTCAAAAAGCATCAACAGCTATCGGACGTGGAGCAACAGCAGGTATCGTTGCAGGCATCTCAGCAGCCGCAATGGCTGGTATCGGTAAGTGGGCCGCCGGCCTGCGTGAAAAATCAATACCAATCGGTGACAGTGGACTTGAAGAAATAAGTTATAAAGCAACAAGGAAGTTGAGTTCGTTTGGTATGGAAATGGAAGAAATGACTCAAGGGTTTGATGTTGTTGTTGATGCAGATGCTGCATCTGCAGTTAGATCAGCGGTGAATGCCATGCAGAATGGAGATAGTTCTGCATTTACTCAACTTCAAGAGATTGGCCGATTGATTCATTCTGCAGATTACAAAGCGCGAATGAAAGATCTTGCAGGACTTGCCAAAGACGTTGCGTATAACAACGACAGTCTGTTACAATGGATTAAAGGTTTAACTCAAGCAGCCCAAACTGTTGGTGGAGCGGCAGCAGGGCAAGCGGCTGGAGCTGCCGGAGAGAAGCCAGCAGCACCAAAAGAAAGTTTTACTACCACAGGTAAAAAATTAAGTGAAGGTCAAGCGTATCTAGTATTCAACAGAGTGTGTACATTAAACAACTCAATGCTGTCTGAAAGCCCAATGGATGCTATCAAAGGCCTAGCAGGGAAAGCCATGAATAAGGTTAAAACTGTTGGTAAAAATTTAACAACAACAGTCACTGCCGACAAACTAAACTCAGCTTGGCAGAAAGCCGGATCTCCTACTGACAGCAATGAGCTAGCCAAGTTTTTAGAAAAACAAGGTGTAGGTACAGATGTTGTTAATCAAGTATACGGATCAATGAAACTGCCCGCACCGGGATCTGCTGCTGACGCTCCGGCAGTAGACATTGAAGCAATTAAAAAGATGATCGCAACACTGCCTACTGATAGAAAAGTAAGACTGTTAAAATCTTTAGAGAAAGGTGAAAAAACCAAGACTGATGCCCCTGGTCAACCTGAACCAACAATGTCATAAGGACTTCAAATGAAAATACATGAAATAATTACAGAATCACAATTACAAGAAGGTCCTCTTCTAAATAAAATTAGCTCTGCTGTGGGCAAAGGTGTTGGAACACTAGCTAAAGGTGTTGGCGCAGTTGCAGGAGGAATTGCCGGCATTGGCTCAGCAGTGAAAAAAGGATTCCAAGCAGGTAAAGCCACTGTAGGCGGCGCCGGCGATGGCGAAGAGCCAGCAGCAGGTGGAGGCGCACCAGCAGCAACTACAACGCCAGCAGCAGGTGGCACAACACCAGCAGCAACTACAACGCCAGCAGCAGGTGGCACAACACCAGCAGCAACTACAACGCCAGCAGCAGGTGGCACAACACCAGCAGCAGGTGGAGGTGCGCCGGCAGAAGCTGATCCTAAAGCAGACACAGCGTATGCACAGGCACAGAAAGCAATTGCTGGTTTACAACCTGAACAGAAAAAAGAAATTGTAACCATGTTGCAGGCTGATCCTAAAGTTAAAGCTGCAATGGATGCTAAGCCAAAAAAACCAGATCCAGAAGCACAAGCAAGAATTGATGCTGCACCACAAGGGTATGACGAGGAAACTGGCAAACCAAATGCTGCTCCAGCACCTGGCAAGACAGATCCAGCAGCGCCTCCGGCAGCAGATCCAGCAGCGCCTCCGGCAGCAGCAGGCACCACATATGATCCTGCCAAAGCAGCAGCAGACAAACTGGCGAAGGGTCAAGCAGACCAACAGGCTGCATCACAACAGATGAAAGCCACTGCTGATGCTAATGCAGCAAAATCAGCCGAGGATGCTGCGATAAAAGCGGCTGCTGCTGCCGCTAGAGCTAAACCAGGATTCCAACAAACTTCTGCTGATAAGTTGGCTATAAAAACTGCGGCTGACAAAGGTATTAAAGAAGCCAAAGAACGTGAAGCCAAAAAGAAAAAGAAGATTGCTGCTGATCGTGCAAAAATAATGGGCGTGACTAACGACAGTGTTATTAGATCTAGGCCAATGATGGCAGAAAGTTTCAGTCTGTTTAGAAAGCGTTAACAAACAAAAAGGACTCCTAGGAGTCCTTTTTACATTAGAAGAACGGTAATCCGCTTTTCTTAGTAGTTTCTAAATTGTCTTTGATTATCTCTCCGACAAGCGTTCGTTCTTCATAGCTGAGAGTCATTGCTTCTTCAAAACTCATGCCTCTCATGTACCAACAGATCTTTAGTGCATCTTTTTTAATTGCCACTGCCTCTTTTTCTAAAGACTTAACATATTCTAGGATCTCAGCCTGAGGCAGTGTTAAGACCCTTTGCCGAAAAAATTTGTCTGATCCATTGTTACCTCAACAGTCCATTTATGTTGGCATTCGGAACACCCAACATCTTGAGCCTTCAAAGTCATTTGTTCTTTTAGATCTAGTACTCGAGAATTAATGGCATTGAATACATCACTGGGTGCATTTTCTACAAACTCTTTGATTGCGTCAAGATCCGTTACGGTACCTTCAGGTGTATCAATCTGTGTAATACATCCTGCAACTACATCCACTGTTAATTGAGTTAGTTTAACAAAACTTTCTCCAAATTTTTCAATTTTTTCTTCGTCAGGCATGTCTTCGTTGTTGACCACACTGAATATTTTTTGTTGCTCCAGACTCTTCATAGCCGTCCTACTAATTTCTTTATAACTGTAAGGTCTTATATGCACAAGCAATGGCGGTACACTTACCTCAGTGTTATAATTTGTTTGAGCAATTGTGTCGAGATAATGCACTAGATTTAAAGTAAAATCGTTAAAATGTTGGCAGGCTGGACAAGAGGCATTCATATCCATTTGCTCACCGTAGGTTGCAATTCGTATGGCAATCAACACAGCATCTAGATCCAAACTGGGCATCTGCCAAGGATTTTTAATAGCAGGGATGCAGCTTTTAATAACCTCTACAGTGGCCTGTCCATTCATTAAAGCATCAGGAGTTTTGAACATCAGTTCATCTTTAGCAGTCATTGCATACACTGGGTATTCGTCAATTTCACTGCTATCTAATGCACCCTCTGGGTAAAACTGTCCGTGGCTGGGTAACCGCATGTACATTTTTGGTTGTCTAAAATAATTGGCAAGAGGATTGGCTTTTTTTACAGCTTGTGGAATAGTTTGATCTGACATTTTTATCTCCGATAAATACTTTATCTAGTCGTATATTTATATGCGCAGTTTTCAAGGTCTAAACTAAATGGCAGAAGTAACTGGCGACCTCGGCGGTCAACCAATACAATTAAACAATGCAGCCACGGAGGCTACATTGCGTCAGCTTCTTGCGGCCATGACAGTTATTGCCAACAACACAGGCAAAGACAAAGCTGCACAGGTAAAAACACAAAAAGAATTAGAAAGAGAACTAAAGAAACTGGCAGATGCTGCTAAAAAACAAACTACTGAACAGGACAAATTAACCAAAGAAACTGAAAAAGCTACAGAAGCTACCAAAAAAGATACCGATGCAAAAAAGAAAAAAGCCGATGCAGATGCAAGAGCTCTAAAAGCACAGCAAGAATATATTGCTAAGTTAAATGTGATGCAAGGGGCAATGGCTGGACTGGGAAATGCAGTGTCTGGAGTTGCTACTGGTATGACTGGTATGTTGAGTTCGCTGGCAAATTTAGGAAACAGTCTCACATCAACAGCAGCGGTATTTGGGCAGATACCTGTGGTAGGTGGTGTACTCAGTTCTATGTTTGGTGCGGTAGCAGGTGCAGCGGAAAAGACCTACGAAGCATTTAAAAAATCTGCCAGTGTTGGTGCAAACTTTGGCGGCAGTATGACAGAGATGATAGATTCTGCTACAGGTGCAGGATTGACCTTTGATGAGTTTAGTGGAATTATTGCCAAGACTGGAAAAGACCTAGCACTGCTAGGTGGTGATAGTGAAGCAGGTGCAAGAAGACTCGGGGTACTTGGCAAACAGATTAAAGGTACCACACTGGCTGCGGATCTTAATCGATTAGGTTATTCAACTGAAGCAATCAATGAAGGTATGGCCAGTTATGCCGGTCAGTTGGCTAAGACAGGTGCGCTGCAAGGCATGAGTGATGCACAGCTGGTAGCTGGTACTGGAGCATATCTAAAAGACCTTGACGCCTTAACCAAGTTAACTGGAAAAAATAAAAGTGAGCTAGAAGGTGAAAGAAACGCTAGATTAAAAGATGCGCAATTCCGTCTTATCATGAGCAAGATGGATGTAGAAAGTCAAAAGAATTTACAAAATTTAATGGATTCTATCCCGGCCGAACATCAAGAAGGCATGAAAGAAATTATTGCCACAGGTACAGCAACCAGTGAAGCTGGTAAGAAAGCTCTGGCATTCTTGCCTGACAGTGCCAAGAATATGATGAGTCTTAATCAACAGATTCGAACTACTGGTAAACTGGGTGCTGACCAAGCTAACCAAATGAATGCCGCTTATCAACGAGAAACTCAAGCGTTTGTTAAATCCGGTGTTGCTGAAAATATGGCGCTGTATGGCGACGAAGCCAGCAAAAGATTCTTTATCGGAGCATCAGATGCAGCAGCCAGAGAAAAAAATCTTGCTCAAATTACATCAGAACAACAAAAAGCCGCCGAAGAACGCAAAAAGAAAGAAGGTGAATTAAAAGACAAAGGTCTTGATCCTGCAAGTATGGAAGCATACAAAAATAAAATTGCAGAGACCAGCAATGAATTTACTAAATTTCTAGCAAACAGCGGCATGTTAGATATCATGATGGAAGCATTTGCCACCTTGGTAGACGTTGTACAACTGGTTGTGATGCCAGCATTTCAATTTGTTGCAGACCATTTTGGAACAATTGCTTTGGTAGTAGGAGGAGTATATGCCGCCTTCCTAGCATTGAAAGGCGTTATATTTTATGCCAATCTGCAATTGGCTGCGCAAACGCTGGCAGCAACCAAGGCTGCGTTAGCCGCAGGAGCAAATACAGTGGCCACCACTGGAGCCACAGTGGGAATGGCCAAAGCGGGAATAGCGGCAACAATTATGAGTCTACCGTTTATAAAAATTACACTTGTGATTGGAGCCCTGGTCGGTGCGTTTCTTTTGGTTAAAAAGGGATTCTCTGAGTTGTATAACGCAGGTTGGGATCTTGGCACAATATTTGAAGCTATCGGAGATAATTTCAAAAGTGTGTTACTTACTATTGCAGACGGATTCCTTTGGTTAATAGAGAAACTCACTCCAAACTCTTCTGATGCAAATAAAAAAATTAAAGAAGCTCAAAAAGGTGTTGAAGTTGAAAGACAAGCACTAAAAGAAAAAGAAAAAGCTAGAGATGCTCAACGAGAAGCGAATAAATCAGCTAGAGCTGCTGCAGATGCTAAAGAAGAATTAGAAACTGTTGCTGGTAGAAAAGCTGCTAGAGCAAAAGAAAAAGAGGCAGAAGCAAGCGACGCAGTCAGCAAAGCCAAAGAAAAAGAGGCAGACGCAGGAAAGGCCTCTACAACATCAGTACCTGGAGTAAATTTATCTAGTCCACAAGCCATGTATGATAGCATGGTAAGAAGACAAAAAGGTGAAACAGCAGGTGCAACCAATCAACCAGGTGCAACAGCAGTTAACAAAGATACACCAGCTTCCGGAAGCAGTGCTGGTGCGCAACCATCTAGTCCTGGTGCGCAATCATCTAGTCCTGATATGAAAAAATATTTGCAATCCATTGCTCTTATTGAATCAGGCGGCAATACTAATGCTAAAGCGGGAACTAGTTCTGCTTCCGGTATGTTTCAATTTACTGAAGGAACATGGAAGCAGATGGCAAAAGAAATGGGCAAAGAGTACTCATTAAATGATCGATTTGATCCTCAGAAAGCCACAGAAGTTGCAGCATATTTTAGTAGCAAACAACAAAAACAATTAGAAAAAGGCGTCGGCAGAGAAACAAACAATACAGACATGTACATGAGTCATTTCTTAGGTGCCGGTGGAGCAACCAAGTTTTTAAAAGCCAAAGACCAAAATGCAAATCAAAGTGCAGCAGCACTTGATCCTAAAGCAGCTGCCGCAAATAAAAACATTTATTATAGTAAAGAAGGTAAAGAACGTTCTGTACAAGAAGTCTATGACTTAATGGACAAAAAAGTTAAAGGCGCTGAAAGTGCCGTTGCATCAGGGAAATATGGAGGCAAAGCGTTAAGCAGTGATGTTGCGGCAATAGGTGGAGCAAACTTACCTACATTGGCTTCTGCTAAGATTCCAGCAGGCAAAGAGGCAGAGAAATCAACAACATTGGCTTCTGCTAAGATTCCGGACGGCAAAGAGGCAGAGAAATCAACAACATTGGCTTCTGCTAAGATTCCGGACGGCAAATTGCCATCAGGTGTTGACCAAAATATGGCGCTGTATGGTACCGAAGAACAAAGGAAACAAGCATTGCTATCAATGCAGGCCAGCAAACCGCCAACTAAAGCTCAAGCAGAAAAGGACCGACTGTATGCAGAAGCTCGTATGGCATCAATGCCTAGTAATCTACCTACTACGACAGCAGTACAAACGGCAGTGACTCCAACACCTGCAGCAGGAGCAACTACACAACAAGCAGAAGCTGTTAGAACTCAAACAGCCGCGACTGACCCAAGAAGAACTGATCGTCCCCAAACTGCTGTAGCAGGCGCACGCCAAGAAACACCTGAAAGCCTGCTTGCCAGCTTAAATACTAAGATGGATCAATTGATTGCAATAAATCGTTCATTGAAAGACACAAATGAACGCCAGTTATCAGTTCAGAAAGGCATCGCTCAGGGCGGCGACTTATATGCAGCCGCTTAAAGGAAGATAAACAATGAGTTGGAAAAAGTATTTCACACCAGTTAAGCTAGATGGACAAATGGGTTCGACCAGTCCAATCTCTGGTGGCGGCCGCCCAGGTCCTGCTCGTGCCAATTATTCCAGCTATCTCCCTGATGTCTATGCAGGCACACCCAATCGCATTGAAAGGTACATGCAGTATGATACCATGGATATGGATTCAGAAGTCAATGCTGCTCTAGATATTCTAGCAGAGTTTTGCACACAGAAAGACAAAGAAAATGCCACTCCCTTTCAGACTTTCTATAGAGGTAATCCCACTTCAACCGAAGTCAAACTCATAAAAGAAAGTCTTCAGAAGTGGACTAAACAACAACAATTTGAAACCAGAATTTTTCGCATAGTTAGAAACGCTTTCAAGTACGGCGACGTATTTTTTATCCGCGATCCTGAAACTAAAAAATGGTTGTTTGTGGATGCAGCCAAAGTTACTAAAATTATTGTAAACGAAAGTGAAGGTAAAATTCCTGAACAATATGTGGTCAAAGACATCAATTTCAATTTTAAAAATTTAATTGCAGTCACTCCACACGGTACAACAAATACCAGTCCAAGCGGAACATCAACAAGTTATTCAGGTGGTAGTCAAGGTAGAGGCATGGTTGGCAATGTTAGCCAACCTCCGGGCACTAGATTTCACAATCAAACAAATGAAGTCACAGTTGATGCAAAAAATGTTGTACATATCAGTTTGAGTGAAGGCTTAGATGCTAACTATCCTTTCGGAAATTCACTGCTAGAATCAGTATTCAAAGTATACAAGCAGAAAGAATTGCTTGAAGATGCTATTATTATCTATCGTGTGCAACGTGCTCCGGAAAGACGTATATTCTATATTGACGTGGGAAATATGCCCGCACACATGGCCATGAGCTTTGTTGAACGTGTCAAAAACGAAATTCAACAAAGACGTATTCCTTCATCCACAGGTGGTGGCAACAATGTGATTGATGCCAGCTATAACCCACTAAGTGCAAGTGAAGACTACTTCTTTCCACAGACTGCTGAAGGACGTGGATCAAAAGTTGATACACTAGCAGGCGGTACAAACCTTGGTGAGATCACAGACCTACGCTTTTTTACCAACAAGTTGTTCCGTGCTTTGAGAATTCCTGCTGCCTATTTGCCCACAGGTATTGAGGAAGCTTCAAACACTGTAGCTGACGGAAAAGTGGGCACAGCTTACATTCAAGAGCTGCGTTTCAACAAGTATTGCGAGCGCCTACAAAACAGTATTGTAGAAACATTTGACTTGGAATTCAAGTTATGGATGGAATCAAATGGTGTAAACATTGATCCAAGTCTATTTGAATTGAAGTTTAATCCTCCGCAAAACTTTGCGGCCTACCGTCAAAGTGAGCTGGATACAGCTCGTGCAGCCACCTTTGCACAGCTACAGGAAATTCCACATCTCAGCAAACGCTTTGCCATGAAACGCTTCTTGGGCATGACTCAAGAAGAGATTACAGAAAACGAACGCATGTGGAGAGAAGAGCAAGGCGGCAATCTCAAACCAGTGTTGGATGCTGCTGGACAGATGCGTTCAGTAGGCATTACTCCAGCAGCAACTCAAGCAGATCTAGCAGGCCAAGCAGCAGAAGCACCACAAGAAGCACCAGCGTCTACTGGCGCAGAAGGCGAAGCAGCACCAGCAGAAGCACCGGCCCAGTGATAAATATCATATGCTCCTACTAGAATTCCTTTATTTCAATGACAACAACAACGACTTTGCAGTTGATCGTCGTTATGAAAACAACAAAGACAGCTCTGTGCTCAAAAGAAGTGACACAAGAAAAACTCGTCTAACACTGAGACAGATCAATAGACTGCGCATGCAGGCAGAAGCACACGACTATGAGCGTGATTCTGAATTGGAATTTGTAAGACAGATGTATGGAGCACCAGCAGGTGAAGCAGAGCAACCAGCAGCATAATGCGGCATTCGTTCTAGGCAACGGAACCAGCAGA
>Ga0209353_10002335_pt1 | contig 10367 bp, 18 predicted proteins | sample LauGreSpBDMM15SD_2_FD_187561 | JGI IMG/M metagenome (GOLD analysis project Ga0209353, IMG submission 187561) | Freshwater lake microbial communities from Lake Michigan, USA - Sp13.BD.MM15.SD (SPAdes) (version 2) | ecosystem: Environmental > Aquatic > Freshwater > Lake | place: Lake Michigan...
GCAGTTGGTACTCAACCATTCTTCTTAACAACAAGCGATGAGACTCCTTACCGCCGTCAGACAGCACAGTACCGCAAACAACAGATTGACCAGAGCACCGAGCCTGGTGAGCAGTCTATTACTGGTTGGTGGGTTCGTGCTCAGTCATCTTTCCATAATGGTACAGGTATTAAGTTCTTTGACCCATCTGCTGGTGAATTGGTGTCATACCGTTTTGCTGACAGCAAGGGTGTAGACGTTTGGACTAAAGGACAAACAACACTACTCAAGAATACAACTGCTGGTCATGCGATGACTGGACCTATTGCGTCTAATGGTGTTGTTCAACAACATGTTCGCTCTATTAAATGGAGCACCTTTACTGGTGCGCTAGTACATGATGAGTACGATGTGGATAAGATTAAAGTAACAGACCCATCTAATCCAGTTCACTTTATTGACTACAATGCTGGTACTGATTCACCTGTGTATGCTATTTGTGATGACGGAACTTTTGCTTACTGGATTACCAATACCTCTACTAAAAAGACTGTCTACAAAAAAGATTTAACTTTAACTTCATCAGATGCTAATACAAAAATGTTTGATGAAATTGGCGCAATATCAAATGCTACTATGGAGTATGTAAAAGATAGAATTGTTTTGTGCGCTGATAATAAAGTATATGAATTCGCCGTATCAGCAACAGCAATGCCAACTGCTGTATATACTAACCCAACTTCAACTCACGTATATACATCTGTTGCTGCATCGGGTCCTGCAATTTATATTGCTGGTTACAATGGCAGCCAGTCAACCATTCAGAAGTTTACTCTTAACACATCAGGCGTAATGCCAACACTAACATCAGCAATTACTGCAGCAGAACTTCCAGTTGGTGAAATTGTACATAAGATTTATTACTACCTTGGCTATATGATGATTGGTACAAACAAGGGTATCCGCGTTGCTGCTGTATCTGACCAGGATGGTTCGATTAACTATGGACCACTAATTGTTGAAACATCACAGCCATGTTATGACTTCGCAGCACGCGATAAGTTCGTATGGTGTGCTACATCTGTCGATGGCAATCCTGGACTTATCCGTATTGACCTAGGTTCTGAGATAGAAACACTACGCTTTGCCTATGCTAATGACATCTATTACGCTGGAGTAACTGGGCACGTAACAACTGCTGTCTGCTTTGATGGCAACACTGACCCAACCAGTGCCGACAGACTTATGTTCACTACTGCTTATGCTTCCTCTACGAATGGAGCAATCTATGTAGAAGATGCATCAACACTAATGTCTTCTGGTTATGTAACGACTGGAAAGATTCGTTACGGAACGTTAGAAAGCAAGGTCTTTAAGAACTTAAAGGCTCGCATTAACAATGCTTATGGCGGATTAACTATTGAATCAATTGATACTGCTGACTCAGCCTATACAATTGGTAACTTTGCCGAAGGAGACTTTACTCCAGAAGTGAACGTGTCCTACCCTGTAGGACCACAAGAATATATGTCATTTAAGTTTACACTTAAGCGTTTCAGTACAGATTCCACTAAGGGTCCAACCTTTAATGGTTATCAACTAAAGTCATTGCCTGCTATACCGCGTCAGCGCTTAATCACATACCCATTGGCTTGCTATGACCATGAGACGGACTCTCTTGGAGTACAGGTTGGTCACGAAGGTGCAGCGTATGAGAAATTATTAATACTAGAAGCAACAGAAAATGCTGGCGATACTATCCGCGTTGAAGACTTTAGAACTGGAGAATCCTTCTTGGGTCTAATCGAGGAAATGCAATTCGTCAACAGAACTCCATCAGATAAGCGCTTTACTGGCTTTGGTGGAATATTACTACTAACCATCAGAACCATCTAACTCTCAGGAGCGCAACATGACCGTAGCCAATTGGGCTTCACTAGCCGTAGCAATCATCGCAATTATCTCCGCCTTTGGTGGAGCAGTAAGATGGTTGGTTAAGCATTACCTCTATGAACTAAAGCCCAATGGAGGGTCAAGTCTCAAAGATTCAGTCAAGCGTTTGGAAGAACGCATTGACGATTTGTACAAATTGATAGCAGAGAAATGAGTAACAATGATTGCAAAGAAAGCAACACCTGCTGCAATAGCAGTGTTACGCCAAGCAACGGCACTGAAACCACAGCGCATGAAAGCCAGCGATGGACTCCTGCCATCTGCTGCTCATCAGGTACAGAATCCCAAGTCTGACCATAATACAGGTTATGCGGTAGACCTTACACACGACCCTAAGTTTGGCATTGACTGCGCCGAAGTATTCGAAAGATTACAGGCTGACAAGCGAGTCAAGTATCTAATCTTTAAGGGTCGTATCTGGACACCAGAGCAGGGTAACCATGCCTACACTGGTAGCAATAAGCACCTCAAGCATTTGCATATCTCTATCAAGGATAAATGTGGAAAAGACACTTCCCCTTGGTTTCCTTGGTTAGGTAAGCCAACAGTAGTAAATAAAGTAAAGGCTAAACTCCCAAAACCTCTACCAAAGAAAGAAGAAAAATGAAGAACTTAATCTCACCTGCTAAAGTAGCACTACTTAAGTCTTATCTCCGTGCTGTACTAGCATCAGGCGTTGCTTACGCACTCGCCAATGCAGCCAACTTTGACCCTCAGTTTGCTATCCTAATCGGAGCATTCGCTGGACCACTTGTTAAGTGGGCAGACAAGGCAGAAAAAGAATTCGGACGCGGTAGTAAGTAACAACTTACAACAAGAAACCCCCTTACCTTAGGTTATCCTAGGGCGAGGGGGTCTTTTGTCGTTTCTAAAGGTTAATCTTCATCTTCTTCATCTTCTAGACTCTCCCAGAGAGTATCCAAATCTCGTTTATTCTTGGCTGATTTGATAGCCGTTACCGCTAAATCAAACAGATAGAATGTGACATTTGCTAACAATACACCATAAAACACAGACCATAATGTTGACATAGTACTCCTTAGATATAGTAATTATATATTATATACATATAAGGCCGAAGGCCTTTATATATATTATATGTTCTTAAAGATAATTATACACACATCAATCTCTATCTGTCTAGTAGTTATCTCAACACAAACTACTGGACATCGTACCAAGTTGTAGTGTATACTCAAAATATGACAATCCAACTAGAAGAATATGACTTACCAGAGCATATATCATATTCCGCATTTACCACTTACGTGGACTGCGGATATCAATACTACCTAGGTAGACTACTCAATAAGCAAGAAGAGCCATCAGTGTGGTCTGTCGGAGGTTCCGCTTTCCACCTTGCCTGTGAATTATACGACAAGGAGAACCTATGAGTCAAGTACTTTGGGATAAGGCATGGGCAGAGTCTAAAGGTGACATTGACCTAACCAATGCCCGTGTCGGTGGTAGAGCCACCAAGGCTAACCCTAACAAGGAAGATGAAAAGTTCTGGCAGTCTACTGGTCCTATGTGGGTTGAGAACTATATCGCTTGGCGTAAGGCTAATCCTAACTGGAAGATTTGGACTACTCCTCAAGGTGAAGCAGCAGTAGAACTAGGGCTAACGCCCATCGTTGCTGGTGTACCAATCAAGATGTTTATCGATAGAGTCTTTGAGGTTAATGGTCAACTGGTTATTGTAGACCTTAAAACCTCACAGCAAGTACCAACTAGCACTCTCCAATTAGGCTTCTACAAACTGGGGCTTGAACAGACTTTCGGTGTGGAAGTTAATTGGGGTAACTACTACATGTCTCGCGGTAGCAATACCGTTGAGATGGTAGACCTGTCGGAATATACATACGACAAAATGGAGTACTTAGTCGAAGGCTTTGACAAAGCACGCAAGGCTGGTGTATTCTTACCTAACACTAATAACTGCCAGTATCGCTGTGGACTCACAGCACATTGTCAGTTCTCTACAAAGAAGGAAGATAAATGAGCGAAGAATGGAAGTTGCAGGTATCGTATAAGATTCCTGGCGACGCTATGATTAACGTTCGTGCCAATACCTCAGATGAACTGAGCGTATTGCTTGAAGGCATAGGTGACTATGCTACCCAGATTGCAGCAGTGCAGAAGTTGGTAACAGGTGCGTCGGTGGCAGCCCCTTTATCGATGCCGAGTTCCACTCCAAACATCGCGCCTCCGCCGTCATTCGTACCTCCCCAGGCAGCGGTAGCACCCGCTACGGCAGCGCCTACGACGGGTCCGACATGTCAGCACGGGCCACGCAAGTACAAGTCGGGAATCTCCAGCAAGACGGGAAATCCATACGCAATGTGGGTATGTCCGATGCCGCAGGGAGCCGACCAGTGCAAGCCAGTCAACTAGAACAAGAGCAGTTTCCATTTTAAGTAACTAGGGAAGGGGATACAATGCGCACACTCGTACGGTCTGTGGGACGAGCCTCTATTGGTGGCGAACCCCTACCTAGTTGCTTTAAGGCATTCGAAGCGAACAAGATTATCATTAGGCGTTCAGAAGTTTCTATGTTTGCTGGTGCTCCAGGAGCAGGTAAATCAACACTTGCCCTAGCACTAGCACTCAAGACTAATGTTCCAACCTTGTATATATCAGCAGATACTAACGCACACACAATGGCTATGCGCTTAGCATCTATGATTTCTGGCAAGAGCCAGAGCGATGTTGAACAGAAACTTAATACTGATGTTGGTTGGACTAAAGCAGTCCTCCAAAAAGGAAGCCACATAGTCTGGTCGTTCGAATCATCACCTACACTACAAGATATTGATGAAGAAGTACAAGCATTTGAAGAACTATGGGGTTGCCCACCAACCCTTATCGTATTAGATAACTTGATGGACGTAGCCACCGATGGTGGAGAAGAATTCGCATCTATGCGAGCAATTATGAAGGAGTTGAAGTACCTTGCGAGAGCAACTAACGCAGCGATTGTCGTACTACATCACACTTCGGAAGCAGTACCTGGAAATCCTTGTCAGCCGAGGTCGGCTATCCAAGGTAAGGTCTCTCAACTCCCTGCGCTCATATGTACGCTCGGAACTGTCGGCACATCTATGGGCGTGGCGTCTGTCAAGAATCGTTATGGAAGAGCAGATGCGAACGGAAGCCTCATGACTTGGTTAGCATTTAATCCAGAGTATATGTATATAGAAGATATTCCAGAGAACGCCTAATGAGAGTACAAATGACACAGGAAGAAGTGCGCGTTTGTACCATGCTTGCTACTGAGCGATGGTTAACTAAGTTCGGTTCTACCGACAGACCCAACTATGCTCAAGGTAAGGCAGACGGCAAATTAGAGCATGAGTTGTTATCTAATATTAGAGCAAACATTTGCGAATGGGCAGTTGCTAAGCAGTATAATGTGAGTTGGAACGTACCTTGGTATCCAAATGGTTATCATAACTCACGCAAGCAGATTGCTGATGTTCATACTAACTTTGAGGTGCGTTCTATTAGAACTCAAGACTCAATCCCATTCTGGGAAAAGGACAGGGCTAACTATGTATTCGGTGCCAAGGTTGTAGATGCTGAATATTACACAGAGGTAGACGTATATGGTTATATCGCAGCAGAACATTACATGAAAGACGAATGGTACGACTCATACATCAATGGTTGGCGTGTGCCTATCTCTGAATTCAAGGAGTAAGAGTGACTACTAGGAAAAGCCATAAGGCTAGAGGAGCAACATTTGAAACTGATATTCGTGACTGGTTTCGTAGTCGTGGTTATGATGCTGAGAGATTGGCTCGTGCGGGCGCAAAAGACGAGGGCGATGTTGCGGTTAGAGCAGACTTCCTTGGCAGCATTGGGGTTATCGAGTGTAAAGCCCCAGGAGCGGGCAACGCTATTGACCTCAGCGGTTGGACGAAAGAGGCTCAAACAGAAGCAGCGCATTATGCGGAAGCAAGAGGCAAGAAGCGTGACGAAGTAATGGCAGCAGTAGTTATTAAAGCCAGAGGCAAGTCTATTGATGATGCGTATCTAGTTATGAGGTTGGGCGATGTATTCGGATGATGATTTACCAGATATTGTAGCAGTACTAAAGCATTATGGCGCTAACATTACTCGCTCATCAGGGCAGGTAACTATCAAGTGCCCGTTCCACAATGATTCGCACGCAAGTGCTAGTTTTAATACAAGGGATAATCTGTTTAATTGTTTCGCTTGCGGAATGAATGGTAACAGTATCCAAATTATCGCAAAACAAGAGAGAGTTGATATACGTGAAGCAAAGTCTTTCGCAGAAGGAATTACTGGGGAGAGCCACAGCCAAGTACGCGGCAAGCATCTTTCAGGCGGAAGATTACCTGCTAAGTCGGGGAATAACAAGGGAAGTAGCGCGAGTGGCTCGATTAGGCGTCGTCGTTGACCCTGAGCCAGGCCATGAGCAGTACCAAGGTCGCTTAGCAATACCTTACATCACTAAAACTGGTGTAGTTGACCTAAGATTTCGTTCACTTAACCCAGCAGTGGAACCTAAGTATATGGGTATGGCTGGCGCTGAGACTAAGATGTACAACGTATTAGATATTGAAATTGCAGGTGATTGGATTGGGGTATGCGAAGGTGAACTTGATACCATTACTATGTCTAAGTGTGTTGGCATTCCTTGCGTTGGAGTTCCAGGCGCGAACTCATGGAAAAAGCATTACACACGACTACTTGCTGACTTTGAGCGAGTCTTTATCTTCTCAGATGGAGACCAGCCAGGAAAAGAATTTGCCAATAGTCTTGCCAAAGAACTGCCAGTTACAGTTGTATCCATGCCAGACGGGGAAGACGTCAACAGTTGTTTTGTCAAGTACGGAGCGGACTTTATTCGGGATAAGATGGGACTAACAATCGATGAATGATATACCTATTCCACCATGTAGAGATTGCGGTCAGCACTTTGATGATATCTTTGAGGCTACCGACCACTTAGTCGAGGCTGGTGGTGAAGAAGAGTTCGACCCTAAGTTAATCCTACCTAACGGATATACGCTTATGGTTGGTTCATTACTACGCTGTATCTATAGTTATATTGATAACCCTGATATGGTTAGTTCGATTGTTCAATCAACATACGCAACACTATACGCAGCAGAAACAAGTCCAGGAAGTATGAAAACTATCATAGAAGATATGGTAGTACGTGAACAAATGTCAGACTTTGATAAGGCTCTGGCTGAATTACTAGAAAACGAAACCGATGATAACGAAGATGGAGCGTGAAGAAATATGGCAGATTATAAATCACTTGGTGGACCAAGGATTAAAGGTGAACAGTTTTCAAATAGAGAATCGCCAGTTGCTTATAAATCTAAGCGTCCCTCTCTTGAATTCGCAGACGAAGTAAGGATTGTATACGATGAACTTATGTCGCTGCTGCTTTCCAAGCATCGCGACTACGGCCCACGCAACATCGCAGATGCGCCGGGCGGGGCTATCAATGGCTTGCGTGTACGGATGCACGATAAGTTAGCACGTATCAACAACCTAGTTGATTCAAAGAATGAGCCTGAGCACGAAAGTCTTGAGGATTCATTCAAAGATATGGCGAACTACGCCATCATCGGTATGTTACTACTAAGAGATAAGTGGGATAAGTAATGAAAATCTTCGGACCATACAAAGGGAGTAAGCAAAATGGTGGACGACCAATCTACGTTTTTAAGCGCAAGCGAAAAGACGGAACTGTTGAAACTACTTCAAGTAATAAGGCAAGGGTTGATTACGAGAAGGCGACAGGAAAATCCTTACCGCGTAGCACCGACGTTGACCATAAAGATAACGGTGGTAGAGCAGGACGAGACGGACACAGCAATTTGCAAGCAATGTCTCACTCTAAAAACGTCGCAAAAGAAAACAAGCGAAGGGCTACGACCAGTAAAGCAAGTCCTAAAAAAACTATTAAGAAAGCGGTAAAAAAGAAGCCATGAAAACAATAGTCTGTGTGTCTGATTTACAGATACCATATCATGACAAGCGAGCCGTAGATAACCTAGCGAAGTTCATCAAGGCGTATAAGCCAACCGAAGTTGTATCAGTTGGTGATGAAATGGACATGCAGACTATTTCTAAGTGGGCTAAGGGCACACCTCTAGAGTATGAGCGTTCTATCGGTCGTGACCGAGATGAAACTACACGTGTGCTTGAGGCACTCAAGGTCAAGCACATCATTCGTTCTAATCACACTGACCGACTATATAATACAGTGATGATGCGTGCCCCTGGCTTGCTAGGGCTACCTGAGTTGGAACTGCCAGAGTTCTTGCGCCTACCTGAAATCGGCGCTACATACCACACTAAGCCTTATGAATTGGCACCTAATTGGTTGCTGATGCACGGCGATGAAGGCTCTATGAACAGCGTTGGTGGGCTTACAGCCCTAGGTTTAGCCAAGCGTACAGGCAAGTCTGTAGTCTGCGGTCACACGCACCGCATGGGCTTGGCACATCATACTCAAGCATATGGAACCTCAACGCCTCAGACAGTATGGGGCATGGAAGTTGGCAACCTTATGAAATATAAGGAAGCAAAGTATATCAAGGGTGGTCTATTCACATGGCAACAGGGCTTCGGTATGCTATACGTTGATGGTCGCACTGTGGTGCCAGTCACTATTCCTATCCAAAAGGATGGGTCATTTATTGTAGAAGGAAAGCGTTGGGGATGATGGACTGGAATCGTATTGAGCCTTGGGACTACATAGTTGTAAGCGTAGCCGCTGAGTACCATAAAAAGTATAGCATGGTCGAGTTGGATGATATTAAGCAATCACTATACAAGTGGTTCGTTGAGCATCCTAATAAGTTAAATGAGTGGGAAGCAATAGGTCATAAGGACGCTAAGAATTTGCTATACCGCTCACTGCGCAATGAAGCGCTGGACTATTGCCAGAAGTGGAAGGCTCGTGTAGGTGGATACGAAGTGTCAGACTTATTCTATTATGAAGCAGATATAGTCGAGGCTATGTTACCCTCAATCCTTCGTGATGAAATGACAGTGTTGCCAGTATTAAACCTTGGTAAAACAGGAAAACCACCAGCACCATCAGAAGGTGGTAACTTGATGGCGATGATGGTTGAAATCAACTCAGCGTACTCAAAGTTAAGCATTGAGGATAGGACAATACTCTTCTATAAGTACGCTGAGTCCCTTGATTTCGGTGCTATTGCTGCTGAGATGAAACTACCTAGCGAAGATGCGGCGCGTATGCGCCATAACCGCGCTATTCGTAAGTTAATAACCCGTATCGGTGGATTCCGACCTTGGTTAGATAAAGATGTTGCTGAGAAAACTGCCGAAGAGCCAGACGAAATTGTAAGCGCCGACGATTACTCCAAAGAGGATAAAGGGCGAGGCTATGACGAAGAGAACACTGAATAACTTTATGTTCTCTCCTCCCATTCGTTGGGGTCAGACCAGTTCTCATACCCATCTACGGCTGCTATCTCTTCTTCTTTACTATCGTCCCAATCCGTGAGCAACTCCATCTTACTCTTTAAGTCTAACTCGGATAGGTTTTTAGTGATGTTATCAATCAGTGCTTGGCGCTCAAGCGCCTCTTCTTTACTGTACTCCATTTAGCCTCCTGTGCTATAGAAACCCGTGCCATTAAACTTAACTGCTGGTGCTGTATATACACGTTCCATAGGCGCACCACACCTACACGTTGGTCGTTCATGGTCAAAGGGTAGTGACAGTTCTACAACTACACCTTCTCCTGGGCATTCGTAATCATACGTTGGCATGTCGCCTCCAAGTTTGTGTCGGGCGATACTGACACGCTTCCCGTCGCATCAGTACCACCCTTTACGTTGGTGGAATTTCCATGCCATACAAGGTGTCCCATACCTATGTATGATATATTCCAACCCTCTGTCTATCTGTTCAGTTGGGTGAGTCCCACGCTCAAGCCCCAGTATTTGGGGTATTCCATAAGCATTACGACCCATGACTTTCTGACGATTGTACGCATTGGCTCTCCAATTAGACTCGCGTGTCCACAGTTTCTCCAAACAGGCGTACTGGCGTTTTTGCTCAGCATAGAGTTGTACTCTAGCGTATGACTTGCTATCCGCTACTGTCCATTCCCTCTGAACAGGCGCGGAAACCTTAGGTTGGTGTAGTACTACCAACAGCCCAGCGACTAGCCCTACTGCTATGATTCGCTTCATTCATTACCTCTCCAGCCAAGGTGACAGGCGATTATATAAATCTATCGCAGATGTTTCAGGTGCCCAGTTGGGCAAACCTTCTCGCTTAATCCCTGACTCAAGTAATCTTTCTCCTGCTAATACGCCACCCCATATGCCATAGGCACGGTTCTCGGGCTTATCACCTTCTAAGTTACATTCTATCATAGAAGGGCAGGATTTACAAAGGCTAATAGCCTC
>Ga0209353_10002337_pt1 | contig 10367 bp, 11 predicted proteins | sample LauGreSpBDMM15SD_2_FD_187561 | JGI IMG/M metagenome (GOLD analysis project Ga0209353, IMG submission 187561) | Freshwater lake microbial communities from Lake Michigan, USA - Sp13.BD.MM15.SD (SPAdes) (version 2) | ecosystem: Environmental > Aquatic > Freshwater > Lake | place: Lake Michigan...
CCACATTAATTGGTATTTGTTTTTTAGTTTATGATATTCGGGAACTACTTGCGTAAATGATCCTGCTTTAGATTCTTTAACTGTAATTAAACTCATTGGCATTTCAATACCGTTAGTTGAATTAATAACAACGCTGCTAGACTCAACAGGGGCCACGGCCATTTGCGTAGCGTTACGAACTCCATGCTCTTTCATTTGTGTGCGTAGTGTTTCCCAATCTAGTTCTGGAGTAAAGTCTGCTAGTTCGTTAGCACCATTAGCACGTAGTTCCCACGGAAACACACCTTGTCCGTATCGTGTTTGATCGCTGCCTTCACACTTGCCTCGTTCCTTAGCTAACTCAACACTTGCCTCAGTTAAGTAGAATGCTTGGTGTTCCATCCACGATTTGATTTCGCCTAGTGCATCCTTCTCACCGTACTTTAGACTGCGCTTGGCGTGCCAATAAGCTAAGTTGGTAATTCCAATGCCTAGTGGGCGAATTTCATCATTGCTTAGTTTGCTTTGTATACTTAGAAAATCTTGATAATCAAGAATATTGTTAAGGCTACGATGGAGTATACGACAAGCACGGCGCATGTCCTCAGGATTGCGGAAGGCACCCCAGTTAATGGACCCAAGGGTGCAAAGAGCAATTCTGCCCTCTGGATCGTCGAGCCTCTTAAATGATTTCGTAGGTAATAAGATCTCACAGCATAAATTTGACTGATATATAGTGTGGTATTCAGGATCAAACGGCCCTTGCTTCATTACATTGTCAATGAACACAAGATATATTCTGCCTGTATCAGTTCTCTCCTTTAGTATACCACTCTTGAATACTTCTTCAGCACTCATAGACTTTTTACGTAAGTCTTTACGTTTTTCGTACTTGACATACAGTTCTTCAAAGCGTTCAGTGTTTTGATAGAATGCTTCGTACAAGTCAGGCACTTCATTGGGATCAAAGAACGTTATGTTTTCTTTGTTCTTGAATCGTCTCCAGAAGAAAGCACTAAGCACAACCCCATAATCCATATGACGGACTCGTGTTTCTTCGGTTCCTTGGTTGTTCTTAAGCACAATAAGATCATCAAACTGAAGATGCCAAATAGGATAGAATACAGTAGCACTAGCATTACGAATGCCTCCTTGTGAACATGAGCGTAGGTCTCCAAACCACTTCTTCAAGAATGGCACCATACCTGTATGCATGATCTCCCCACCTCTGATGGGACTACCTAGTGATCTTAGACGACCGATTTCTAAACCAATGCCAGCACGTTTGCTAGCATATTTGGCCATCATTTCGCCGCTAGCAAAAATAGAATCCAGATCGTCGTCGGAGCGAATAAGTACGCAACTTGAAAACTGTTTGGTGGGAGTCCCCAAACCAGCCAACACGGGTGTAGCAAGAGTAAACAAACCATCGCTAGCCGCATTATAATATTCTTTAATATATCGCATCCTTGAGGCGTTTGGTTCTTCTTTGTGGAACACAGTGGCCGCTGCCACCATGTAACGAATTTGTGGAGTCTCATAAGTTTCCTTAGTTGCACGATTTTTAACAAGATACTTTTCGATCAATTGTTCAATGGCAGCATATGAATATTGCTCATCTTTATCGTGATCCAACATGTCATTCATCTTGTTCCAGTCGTCTTCACTGTACCACTCAAGAAGTTCTGTTGTATAGAGACCAATTTCAATATTTTTCTTTACAATAGAATACAGACTTGGAACTGTATAAGACCCGTATACGTCTTTGCGTAGCATGCTCAGTCGTTGCTTGCCTGCTACGAATTGGTAATTAGTATGCCCAACATCTGGATTTTGTTCAACATCGATTAGATCAACTATTGCACGGAGAGTAATACCGTCAATGTCTTCAGTTGTGATGCCATCATAAAAATGTAACTGCGCTTTAATTTCGATCATTGACTGACTTACATCAGCGATCCCTTTGCAGACTTTTGCTACTTGATTTTGCCATTTTTCAATAGTCAGTGGTTCTTTACTTCCGTCTCTTTTAATTACTGTAATAGTCATGTGTATCTTCTCTGCAAATCTTTTGAAACAATATTTATGGTAAATCTATGCCAGACCAAATAATGTTGGTTGGGCATTTCATTTCGCACACATCAACTACTGATGCGTACTCGTAGTTTAAAACATGTTTTTTGTTAACAACAAGGAAAAATCTTTGAGATTTTTTTTGTTCTGGCATAGACATATGTATCTCAAAATTTAAATCTATAAACCGCTGTGTTAATTTAATAGTGTACAGCATTCCAAGAGCAATTGCAAGATCATCATATTGATTATCCAGCACTAAATGCCACGGGTCAGGCCAGTTGGAGGGGGTATTAGAATCTATAAACGAATTAACAAATGGGGCTTTGCTCCAAAATTGAGATACATCCAAAAAAGGAGTATTACTCAATTCTAATTGTTGCCTAAAATCTTTCCATTTAATTAATCGTTCGGTTCCGAACGAATCAAACATTGCAGTTTATGCACCGTAAGAAATGTTATAAGAGATAGATCCTGTTTCTCCGGTAGCTGTTGGATTGGTGTATGACAACACTAACGTCTCTTCAGTACTATCTCCAGAGCGACTCTGGATAGAAACTGCGAATTCAAAATTTGTCATTAATGCTCCCCCTCTATCGGTTGTTAAAAATGGTGAATACTGATACTCGTCAGTGATCGATGAATTGGTATGATCATCATCTAGTGTGATAGTGAGCTTACCAACTCTTGAATATGCATTTAATTTTAAAAAATATTCCACATAGAAATATCTGTTTCTGGTATCAAAAACAGCCAACGGCAATCCGCCATCTGTTTTGTATATGTTGGCATAATTTCTGTCAATAAATTTAGCTGCGCTAGCATTAAGGGCGTCTGAGAACCCAGATGCTGTTAACGCCGATGAATCTAAAATTGCCTGTGTTCTGTTGGTGTTACAATTGATTAATCGATTATTTTTATTTTGTCCAAACTCAACAATTGGATATTTTGGACCAGACGCATTGTTAATACCATTTCCGCAATCGGAAAATTGGCATGAATCAAACAAAGTGTCAGTGCCGTAATTAGTAACAAACGCTTGTTTAGCAATTAATTCAAACGTTGTTCCAAGGAATACCCAGCGATTACTTTGATCTGGCTCACCATTGATGTATACTCCAATATCGTTTTCGTAAAACTTACAATCAGTAAAAAACAATTTTGTTTCTGTAGGAAAAGATTGTAAACACTTGACCGAAATCAAATTCTTTTCAAATTTGCATTCTGTAAATGTAACATTATCAACTTGAAGATCTATAATACTATTCTGCCAAACCAATGCGGCATTTGCAGTCAATGGTGAGGTTGTAATATCTACAATAGGTATTTCATAATCACCTAGCCAGGTTACATTAGAAAACTTAGAATCGCCAAGACCTGTCAATACAAATTGTCCGGATGTTCTAAAAATTGTAAGATTACTGATGTTGACATTTTTAGGTCTAGTAACTGATGTTACACTGGTGCTGACTTCGTCACCATCTTCGGTAATAAAATAAATGTTGTTTGAGCCGATGTTTAATGTAACACCGTTTTGAGTTTCACCTTGAATAATAGCTGTGCTTGGTATTCTAAGATCCTGTGTGAACAGATAGTTACCGTTGGGAATTACTAAAACTTTTTTATATGTTGCATTTGTAGTCTGAAACAACTCACTAAACGCATATTGAAATGCCGCGGTGCAGTCAGTATTTCCTAGTCTTACAATATCAAATGTGTCACCGATAAAATCTGCAATAGACACATACTCATCTAATTTACTTTGTAAAGAGCGAGAAACGCTGTAAGACATAGCAGGGTCGGTTGATGCAAATCGATAGGCGGCTGCTAATTCTAAAATGTTATCATGTTCTGTAAGTATCTTTGTATTACCTACGTACGGTGCGCCTTCAGTAATTGAACCGTTGCCGATAAACAATTCTTGAGAATCTATTGCCCATGCAAATTCTGCTGAACTAAGTTGCGGAACCCCTGTGTTAGAGATTTTCTTTCCTCGTCTAACCTGGATTTTCGATATTTGAATTACAGCCACTTTGATATCCTCTATGTTCTATAGAGTATTTATCTACCTAGACTGTAGTATTCCTCTACCTTGTTAAGCCAAGCGTCCTGCCACTTGTTGAAGTCTTTGGGTTCTAGTGTAAACTGTTGATATTCAAAAGCACGGCTGCACATAAAGATAACACCCTTGCGAATGTCTGTGCCGTAGACTTCATTATGTGCTAATATATAGGCCATTAGCTGTAAGTAATAATCTTCTACCCATTCTGCTTTCTTGGGCTTGTTAGTTTGCTTGTAATCGCAAACAGCTGGTTCTCCCTCGTGAACTGCGATCAAGTCTGTTGTGCCCGAGAACAAGCCGGGAAAGTATAGGCTCTGTTCCATTGCCCATATTTCGTTTACCTTGCTTAGACCTTTTTCAATAATGACATCAGCCATTTTGTTGGCCTGAATGTGTACGGGATTGTTTCCAGGTTGGCGTTGCATGCCGCACACAAATCGTTCTAGGTTTCCGTGCATGGCTGTGCCTACCCCTGCAGCTTCTGTGGTGATCTGTTGTGCTTTGGCATGACCTACTTTATCTCGCCATTCATTCAAATGGGTCATGTCTTTAGTGGCACTAAGGATAGTAGTAACGCTAGGCAGGCTTTCGCCGTCGGGGGTTAAGTAGACACGCTTGCGTGTAACTGGATCGTTAACTTGCTGGCAGTTCTTGTATTGGAACTTTTCAACAAATGGAGGTGGTGTATAATTAGTAGTCATCCTGTATATATTACAGGAAAGATTTTAGTTTGTCAAGCCTGAGCGGCTAATTGTTGTGGAGCAGCTGATGCTGCCATTTTATCTACTTGATCTTGACTAGTTTTTTCACTGCTGCCTTGATCAGTTTGGTTATCATCATTTGGTGCCCCTGGAACATTTAAAACAATTCCATCGGCATTGAAGTTTTTAACAAGTGATTGGATCACAGGACTAGAATCGTACATCGATTTAAAAGTTTCATAGTCTGCCGATAGCTCACTGCCACTAGACATTGACATCTGATTCAACGCGGCCCAGTTCAAAGAAACTGGCGATTTCTTTGAAGCTGCACGTCCGATAATATTTCGTAATGTAATTACGAAACTATCAACGTTATCTAAATCTTCCGCAAATTCAAAAAATCTCATCGTATAGCCGCCAATTGTTTTTGTAGATCTGCTAACTGTTCTTGCGTTTGCTTAATTTGATCTTGTATTTCTTTTTTTTGATTAGCGCGATCTAATGCCTGCTGTGCCTGCATCTTGGCCTGTGCTTGTGGGTCATTAGTTACACCGCCTGCCACTGCACCACCTACTGCGGCTGCACCCCTAGCCACTGCACCGCCTACTGCGGCTGCACCTCTAGCAATGCCGCCAACGGCAGCGCCCACAGCTGGAAGGATTTCGTCCAGCTGTAGATCATTTTCTTTTAGATCAGATAGACGCATTATCCTGCTAATACTCTTAACAGACTGTTTTGACGATCAATACTTTCTCTCTTCTCACGGCCTGCGGTTTCTGCACCACCCGTTGCTGGCTCGGCTGTGGCAAATTCATCGTCCGCACCCATTTCTAGATCTGGATTCATTGCATCTGGGTCTGCCGGTCCTGCTAAGTCGTCCATTCCGTCGTCTGCTGGAACTTCACCTGCTGGCTCACCACCTAACATCTCAACACCTTGTTCTTCGCCTGTTAGCGCACGAACACTGGTGCTTAATGCTTCACGTGTTGCTTTTAAATTTTCTAATGCAGACTGAATTGCTGGGGCACAAGCACTGATAAATTGCTTGGCTTGTTCAGCGCCCATTTCGTCACGGATGCTGTCACCCAATGTCAATAGTGTGTCATTTTCCATGCCGCTCAATTCTTCAATCCAACGGCCCACTCTGTCAACCATTGTTTTTGCTGTGACGATCGCAGATGCCTGCTGAATCTCACCTTCTCTTAAATTTCTCATACTTTCTCCTATTGATTCTTTCATATTGTGTTCAATCCATTGCATAACGTCCCAAAGATCGTTTACCAATTGATTTGGTCTGACTGGGTCGCCTTGCCCAAGTTCAGCCATTTTAGATTGTTTTCTAAGATTTGCCAAAAGATCAACAGCATCTTTAGCATTGTTAATGTACGCTTCGTTTGTGTTAATATCTTCTGTTGGTTCAACACCTTTTTCGTGTTGTCTTTTCATGTAATCTCTAGCTGTGTCGAGATAGTCAACAGCCAGTGTAATTTTAGCTTGTACCCACTCTGGTAGATCTTCATCAGAATCTAAAATGCTTTTTAATTCTGCTGCTGCTTCTTCGCCAGTGGATAGTTGTCCTTGCGCCATTTCGCCTTCGCGATCATATTCGCTAGGATCTGGATCAGCATGCATGTCGCTTTCTGCCTCAAATCCTTCGTTGCCCTGTGAGCCTACTTGTTCAGCATAGTCTTCTTGTGCATATGCTAGGGCCTCTTCGTGCTCATAGCCGCCTGGTTGAACCATTTCTGTACACCAGTCGTCATCTAGCTTGTTGTTGCCGTCACCTTGACAGTAGCCTCTAAGCGAGTTTGGATCTACTTGGCCGTTGACTACTTCGTAAGTGATAGTACCATCACCGGTTTCACCATCATCACCTGTAAACATATACTCCATTTCGTAGGTGTCGCTTGGAGCTTCTTGGACAGTGTATTCTGCACGTTCTGAAATTTCAGCATTGATAGCATCAAGCATCCATTGTGCTTGTGTAAATGCATCGTTTTCCACAGTTTCATTAAAGCTCGATTCGCTACGCACTTGACTGACTTGTGTACGTAGTTTGTTACGAGCATCTTGAAGTTGTTCTAGATCAAACGATTCTAGGTTGATTTTTTTGCCAAAAACCTTTTCAATACTTTCATTAAGTTTAAGGGCTGTTGTTACAAAAATGTCTGATGTTCTCATGTTTACTGGGTCCAGATTGTATCTTATATTTATTCAGAACGCAGCCAAGTGTTCGGCTTTTTTCTTTGCTAAAATTGTTCTATCTTTGCTGTCACAATACCGTGCCCACAGCATGTCGGCACGATCGTGGTCCTTGGCCTTGATGGCACTTTGATACTGTGCCCTTAACAGTTGACTATCAATAAACCAACGTCCATACTCCTGATCTGCTCGATACAATTTATCAGCTGTTATTGACTGATTTCCTGTGGCTAGTAAATTAGCTAGTTTAATGGCCACTGCATTTAGGCTAACTTCTTTGTAAATTAAATGAGTTCTAAGCCATATATGTTTAATTGCTCCATCACTGACGATCTTTGCTTCGCCCACAAGGATACCGTCCGCTACTTTAACAGGTAGAATTGGATTCTTTTGGATTGCAGAGCGTAGTGTTTGCTCTAAGCGTTTAGAAATGTCAGTCATAAAAAAAGGACCTATGGTCCTTATTTAAGTGTGTAAGTTTTACAGTCCCAGGAACTTGAGTATGTGTGGAAAATTAATAGCATTAATCCAACCAGCACCAGCTGCAAACGCCAGGCCAACCATGGCATACATTGTGAATTTACTTTTAACTCTTTCCAACTCGTTGATCTTTTGGTACAAATCACTGTGTTGTGCGTCAGATGCCTGTGACATTTCTGATAATTTTTCAGTAAGCAAATCGCGAGTGTTATCTAGACAGTCGTGCATGTCTCTGACGCCTACTTTGAGTTCGTCAAGTTTTTCTTCGATGTTAATAACTTTAGTTTCAACTACAGCTACCCGCTCAGGTAGTGCAGTTAGTTGTGCTACCGCTTCTTTCGTGGCCATGTATGGCTATCTCCAATGTTATAAGTCAAGAGCTCGCTCCGAGCCATGTGCCTAATGTATGATTGAATGCCTAATGGTTTTGCCTGTTAACTTATATTTATACGATTACACCAATTTCATGACCCATGTGTTCAACTTGTTTTTAGTTAAAAAACATGCCGGATCAATATCGGCTGTATTATTTAGTATGGGAACCACAGGAACTCCATGCAGGTCATCTAATAAAAATCCCACAGGGTCATCATCTTTTAAAAACTCATCAGTTCTCTCAGTTTCAAATTGCCATATCCAGTAGGCAGCTTTACCTTTAAATGGCGAGGGTAGTGTACCATTAGTCATTTTGGGATCAGTATGCCAACTGACGTTTGCTCTTAGGCCAATTGCCTGTACAAGAGAATTAAAATTGGCCTGTTGTCCAATTTTAACTTTGTTTGTTTCGGATCGTGTGGCATTGCTTCGTGTGATGTCTACCAAGGTGATGATTTCGTAACGTGCCATAATATGCTATTATTTAAGTCAAGAAACAGGAGTCAACAAAAAAGGACCCGAAGGTCCTTTAGTGCTTCCCATCCCTGAGAATAAACTAGCTATTAAACTGGAGTTTGATCAAAATCAGCAATAACTGACATTGTTACACCAGTAACGCCACGGTAACTAGAACCTGCTGTTAAAGTACCTGTACCTTGTACTGCAACTTGCACAGCATCAGTTGTTCCGCTAGTGAATACTCCTGATTCTGTTAGTACACTAACACCTACTACTGTAACTGCGTCATCGGTACCTGCTGTACCGCCTGTGCCTAACAAACGAATTACATCGTTTAGTTCTGTTTGTGTCATATTTGTCTTTGCAAGACTTAAAATACGTGTGCGGCCAGCAATACCGTTACCGGCTTTTGCTACGTTAAAGTTAGCACCTACTGTTGTTGATCCAACTGTTGTTGAAATGATATTTGCCATGATATGTTCTCCTAATCAATGATCCCGCTCAGGGACCGGCATATTATATAAGAACCACCTTGATTCTTATACAGTATTTAGTTCGTTTGGAAAAAAGTGTGCTTAATCGGCTCTAAACGGAGTCCAACGATCACGTGGAACTAGTTTGACACCATGACCAGTGCTCATGTAGCCTTCGCCGCCTGGCTTGCCACCTGTAGTAGCAGTTACATCACCTTCTGCACTGTCAAGCTCGCGGATTACTTCATCTTTGGCTTTCATTAACTCACGCACTAGATAAAATATATCTTCTAGGGCGCCTGCGTGTGTGCCAGCTAGAGCAATGATTTTCTGCTGTTTAGCAGGACTAACTTTGCTAGTAGATAACCAGTTTAAGAACGCATCAGGTGTGATCTTGTCAAGTGCTTTGGCTTTGCTTTGGTTATTAACAAAGGTATAGATAATAGTCTGTAGGTCACTAAGCCCTGCAACTGGTGCTAGGAACTTGTCGATTAATGCACTCTTGCTGTTGGCAATTTTTTCAATTGCTCCTAGGTTATCTGCATTGACTGCGGGCTGATGATTTACGTATGTTTGTCCTAACACAATTAACTGTGGATTAACATTTAGTTGTTTTACATCATTTAGATCGTCGCCGTCTTTATCTCCAAATGCTGCCAGTTGCTTGTGTGCTGCGACCGCAATCTTTGCTTTGGCAATCCTACGTCCCAGTTCGCTTGCACCTGTTACTGCATAGGTTGTTTGGTTAGGAGTAAATGACATCTTGCCATTGGCTCCTTGATAAGGTTTGCCGGGATGAAAAAGGATGTCACCGTAGATGTACCCACGGAAGGCTGATGGAGTTCCTGCTTCAAAGATAGGCCATAGTGCAGCCATATCGTTGGCAAACTTCTCACGCCAATCTTCGCCCTTGCCGCGGCTCATGATAAACTGTTTTAGTTCTTCTGGACTGCTAGACTTACCTTCTTCACGTCCCCAATTGTTCTTGCCCACCATACGGAATGTGCCATCTGGTTCACGTCCCCAATACACTGTGGGGTTTCCGTCCCATTTGACCGTAACGTCTTTGGCATCTTGTGCTAGACTCTTGAGAATTTCTACAGCACGTTTAGCACCACTAGGTTCTGTGAATACTAGATCCTCTAAGTGGTTGAACTCTCTACCTACTTTTTTAGGAGCAGGAGTTTCAGATTCTATTAAAAATTCAAATGCTCTCATTTCTTTTTAGCCTTGCCAGCTTTCATGTTAGCCAGCCAATGTGCCATGCGAGCTTTTTCGCCTGTACTGTTCTTAGCAGTTTTTCTTAGGCTACTAACACTGGCTTTGGTATTAACGCCACTACGTTTAGCAAGACCTTTGCGTCCAGGCTTTTTGCCATCAGCAAAGTTTTCTTTGATGTCAACATCGGGAACATCTACAACCCAAACTTTAGGATCATGTCCTTGATCCAATAGTGTAGCGATGCGAGTATTACCGGCAATTAGATCCAAATAACCGTCAGGCCAACGACCTACAATAGGTAGTTCGACTTTGCCACGATTTACCAGTACAGCCGCTCTTTTT
>Ga0209353_10002339_pt1 | contig 10362 bp, 8 predicted proteins | sample LauGreSpBDMM15SD_2_FD_187561 | JGI IMG/M metagenome (GOLD analysis project Ga0209353, IMG submission 187561) | Freshwater lake microbial communities from Lake Michigan, USA - Sp13.BD.MM15.SD (SPAdes) (version 2) | ecosystem: Environmental > Aquatic > Freshwater > Lake | place: Lake Michigan, USA...
GGCAGCCAAGGTGATCTCCCGGTCCACCCCGAACTCCTCGATTGGCTCGCGGGGGAATACGTCCGGAGCGGCTGGGACACCAAGCACATGCTTCGACTGATGTTCACGAGTCGTGCCTATCGGCAGACCTCCGCTAGCAACCCAACAATTAACGAACGCGATCCCGACAATCGCCTGCTGGCCCGTGGCCCGCGCTTCCGCCCGCCGGGTGAGCTACTTCGCGACCAAGCCCTGGCGGTCGCTGGCCTCCTTAGCACCAAGATGTATGGCGCTCCCGTTCGGCCAATCCGGCCGGCCTCGGGGCTCAGTGCAGCCTTCGGCGGCAGTAACGACTGGACCACCAGCACAGGCGAAGACGCCCACCGTCGCAGCGTCTACACTGATACCCGCCGAAATAGCCCCTACCCGAGCTTCGCCACTTTTGACGCGCCCAACCGCGAGACCTGTACGCTCCGCCGCGATCGCTCCAACACACCCCTGCAGGCCTTCGTGACCTTGAACGACCCGGTCTTCGTGGAAGCCAGCCAGGGCCTCGCACGACGACTCTTGAAGGAAGGTCCAGCCGACACCGCTGGCCGCCTTCAGTTGGCCTTCCGACTCTGCGTAGCACGTGCCGCCGATGCCCATGAGCTCAAGGCCTTGGAGACCCTGCTGCAACGTTCGCTTGCGACCTATCGCAAAGACCCTGCCCTCGCCGCCAAGATGGCGACGCAGCCGCTGGGCCCCGCCGACAAGGGCGCTGACCTCGCCGAGTTGGCCGCCTGGACGGCGGTCGCTGGCGTGATGATGAACCTAGATGAATTCCTGATGCGCCGCTAATCCGATGAACTCTCCTTCTTTGCATCCTGTCCGCGCGGAGCAGCTCCGCTTACAAACCCGCCGACACTTCCTCAGCAGCGCTGGGCAATTCAGTTTGGGCGCCATCGCCCTACAAGCGTTGCAGGGCAATGCCTTCGCCGCGCCGGCCAACACCGACCATCCGCTCGCCCCGAAACGCCCACCGCTTAAGGCGCGCGCCAAACGGGTCATCTACCTGCACATGTCAGGTGGCCCGCCCAACCTTGATATCTTCGACCCCAAGCCGGCGCTGGTGGAACAGAGCGGCAAGCCCTGCCCAGATTCTTTCCTGAAGGGCCGCACCTTCGCCTTCACCAGCGGTGTGCCGAAACTCATGGGCTCCCCGCGCACGTTCAAGCAGTATGGCAAGGGCGGCCTCTGGATGAGCGATGCGGTGCCTAATTTCCATACTGTTGCTGATGATGTGACGCTCCTACGAGCGATGCATACGGACCAATTCAACCACGCCCCCGCCGAACTGCTCCTCTTCACGGGCCACATCCGTCAGGGACGCCCATCGCTGGGCTCGTGGGCCACATACGGCCTCGGGACCGAGAACCAAGACCTCCCCGGTTTCGTGACGCTGATCTCCAGCGGTACCCAGCCCAGCGGTGGCCAAGGCTGCTGGGGCAGCGGCTTCCTGCCCTCCGTCTTCCAAGGCGTGCAGTGCCGCAGTAAGGGCGACCCTGTGCTCTTCGCCAATGACCCACCCGGCATGACGCGCGACCTGCGCCGCGCCACGCTCGACGCCCTGAAAGACCTGAACCAGCGCCAACAAGATGAGTTAGGGCACGCCGAGACGGTCACGCGTATTGCCCAGTATGAACTCGCCTTCCGCATGCAGACCAGCGTGCCGGATGTCATGGACATCTCTAAGGAATCCGCCGCGACCCTCGAGGCCTACGGCGCGAAACCCGGTGAAGCTAGCTTCGCCAATAACTGCTTGCTCGCACGACGCCTCGTCGAAAAAGGCGTACGCTTCGTCCACCTCTTCGACTGGGGCTGGGACTTCCACGGCACGAACCCCGCCGAAGATATTCGTGATGGCCTGACTAAAAAGATGGCCAAGACCGACAAGCCTGCTGCCGCATTAATTAAGGATCTCAAAGAGCGTGGGTTACTCGATGATACGCTCATCGTCTGGGGCGGTGAATTCGGGCGTACACCCTTCCGCGAAGGACGCACGGCCGGTGGCGCGGTCCTTGGACGCGACCACTACCCAGACTGCTTCTCCGTCATGCTGGCCGGCGGCGGCGTGAAGGGCGGTTTCTCCTACGGGGAGACCGATGAGATGGGCTTCGCCGGCGTGAAGGACAAGGTCCACGTCCACGACCTCCAGGCGACGATTCTACACTTACTGGGCTTTGACCACGAGCGATTGACCTACCGATTCCAGGGCCGCGATTACCGCCTGACCGACGTCCATGGCCACGTGGTGAAAGCGGCGCTGGCCTAACGGGGGCTCAATTTACCTCGCAACCCCAAGCGGGGGGGCTTGTCTCAAAGATAAGCCCCACCCCACCCATGCGCCCCCTCCTCGCCTTCCTCGCCGCGACCGCGTCCCTCGCGGCCGCGGAGGTCTCTTTCACTAAGCAGACCATCACCAAGGACTTCGTCGCTGAAGGCTGTGCGGTGGCCGATTTCAACCGCGACGGCCAGCTGGACGTCGCCGCCGGTCGCTTCATCTGGCTCGGCCCTGACTTCAAGGAAAAGCTCGCCTACACCCCAGAGCGCCAGAACGCCAGCGGCCCCAGCAAGACGCCCTACAACCCAGCGTCAGGTTACTCGGACTACTTCATTCAGTTTGCTTACGACTTCACTGCGGATGGTTGGCCCGACCTTCTGGTCTACGGCCTACCCGGAGAACCCGCCTTCGTCTTCGTCAACCCCGCCGGCAAGGGCGGTGACTGGGCCCGGCATAATATCTTTGATGTAGCCGATGGGGAATCGCCCAGCCTCATGGACATCAATGGCGACGGTAAGCCCGAGCTACTCTGCCATACCAGCGACCTCGCCAAGCCCAAGAACGCCAAGGGCGGTAAGTCCGGTGGCCAGTTCGGTTACGCCGAGATCGATTGGAATAACCCGCTCGGCAAGGCGCGCTTCCGTCCCATCACCCCCAAGACGCCTGCGAACGATCAGAAGATTTTCAAGTATACCCACGGCTACGGTGCTGGCGACGTCAACGGCGACGGCCGCATGGACATCCTCGAGAAGGACGGCTGGTATGAGCAACCCAAGGACACGACGAAGGACACTGACTGGGTCTTCCACCCTGCGAAGTTTGGTCAAGGCGGCGCCCAGATGTATGTGCTCGATGTTAATGGCGACGGGCGCAACGACGTCATCACGAGCCTTAAGGCCCATGGCTATGGCCTGTCCTGGTTTGAACAGAACGCCGACAGCTCCTTCACCGAACGCAAGGTCATGGGCGCAACGCCCGCCGAGAACCCGCAAGGCGTGGTCTTCAGTCAGCTCCATGCCATCCAAATGGCCGACGTGAACGGCGACGGACTCCTCGACATCGTTACCGGTAAGCGCCGCTGGGCGCACGGCCCCAAGGCCGATGACGATCCCATGGGCGACCCCGTCGTGTATTGGTTCGAACTCAAGCGCGACGGTAAGGGCAGCGCGACGTTCATCCCTCATCAAGTCGACCGCGATAGTGGCGTCGGCACTCAATTCTGGACCGGCCCGCTGACTAAGCAGGCTAAGCCGGCTATCGTCACTGCCAACAAGCACGGCGTGTTCGTCTTCACCCAGAAGTAAGCCGTCCTTCCCCTTCCCCCACAATGGGGTCAGACCCTATTAACGGGGTCTGACCCCATTTTTTTTGAGCGATCCAGCCTATTTAAGCGCTAGCAGAGAAGGCGAACACTGCTCAGCGCAGAAGTAAATTCCTGTTAATTTTTGAATCCATTTCCAGCTTTGGGGCGAAAGATATGATTGAAACCGGTTCTCATTCACGAGCACCGATCAACCAACAAAAAATAAAAACACCCAACAGTATGAAATCATTAATGAAAAAACTCGCGTTCGTCCTGAGTATTGTGGCCTTCTCGGGCGCATCGCTGAATGCGGCCGAAGAAAAGAATATCGTGGAGACTGCGGTCAGCGCCGGCTCCTTCAAGACTCTGGCCGCCGCCCTTACCGCCGCAGGCCTAGTGGATACCCTCAAGGGAAATGGACCCTTTACCGTCTTCGCTCCCACGGATGAAGCCTTTGCGAAACTCCCGCCCGGTACGGTGGCAGATCTCCTCAAGCCGGAGAACAAGGGGATTCTCATCGATATCCTGACCTACCATGTTGTTAGCGGCAACGTACCTTCTGGGACCGCCGTCAAGCTCACCGAGGCTACCGCGCTCAATAAAAAGAAGATCAAGCTGGAAGTAAAGGAAGGCTCTCTCTTTCTGAATACGGCGAAGGTGACCACCGCTGACGTAAAGTGCTCCAACGGAGTAATTCACATCATCGATGCCGTCCTCCTGCCGCCCGCAACTGACAAGGGCAAGGGGAACTGATAGGAAGCGGTTCCGGCCTTATTAATCACTACGATTAATAAATAATCACGGGAGTCTCCGCTCCAGGCTCTTTCAAGCCTAGGGCGGAGTTCTTTTTTTCTTTGTTGCTCAATCAGATCCAAACCCGCTTTCTCCACAAGCAGCGGCCGGAAACACTTTGCGAACCTAGGAATCTTTTTTTTGGATAATGAATTTACCCAAACCATAATGAGCACTCCCGCTCATGTCACCTCAAAGACCGTCCTGACACGAGTCGCGGCCGGTGAGACCGGCGCCATGAACGTGTGCATCAACCTTTACGGGCCGATCGTCTGGACGCTTGTGCGGCGCTACGTCAACAACAACACTTCGTCCGAGGATCTCGTCCAGGAAATCTTCGCCGAAATCTGGAAAAAGGCTGCGACCTACGACCCTGCGATTGCCTCCGAATCCACCTTTATAGGTATGATCGCGCGTCGTCGCGCAATCGATTTCATCCGCCGCCAATTGCGCAGTCCAGGTCTCGTGCCTCTGGAAGTTGAGAGTTCCTTTCCTAATCCGGCGCTTGAGGCCTCGTCTATTCATTACGATGCAGAAGCATTAAAATCATCACTCGAAACCCTCCCGGAAGAGACTCGGAAACTTTTTCATCTGTTTTTCTATGAAGGTTTCACCCATCCGGAAATCGCTGATAAGACCGGCCTGCCTCTGGGCACGGTTAAGACTCGCCTCAGGCGCGGACTGCTCGCCCTACGCGATCGTCTCAGGCGTGCTGGGATCACCAACACCAAAACCGTATTATGAACCCGTCTGATCCAGTAAATCGTTACAATGAACTGCTGGCTGGTCGCGCCCTCGGCGATCTGTCGCTCGAAGAGGAGCGCGAACTCGCCTTGCTGGGTAAGCAGTTAGGCATCTCGCCAGACGCAGAACTCGAGTTACTGGCCGGAGCCTTGGCGCTCGAACCTGTATTGCAACGGCCCGAACCGATGCCGGCTGGCCTGGCTGCCAGATTGCACCAGCAGGCCGACATGATCGGGCTTCCTGGAGGCTCGCCTATCATTTACCCGCAGGTTCCAGCTTGGAAAAACATTTTGCTCCATCCGATGACCGGATGGGCGGCGGCCGCCGCAGTCGTGATTCTCTCGCTCGTGCTCACGCAAACAGAAGCACCACTGCCTCCGGAACAGGCCGCCGCCCTTCTCCGCTCGGTAGACAAGGACTTGATCGAACGGAAATTCGAAGGCCGCGGCGAGTTTAAACAAGCCTCCGGCCAGGTCCTCTGGAGCGATGCTCAGCAGCGAGGATTCATGATCCTCACGGGCATTCCCGCTAACGATCCCCGCAAGGCCCAATACCAACTTTGGATCGTGGATCCCACCCGGGACTCGGACGCACCCGTTGATGGCGGCGTTTTTGATATTCCGCGTAATGGTTCGCCAGTGGTGGTCCCCATCGCAGCGAAACTCGCCTTGTCCAATCCACAAGCGTTCGTGATCACACGCGAACACCCCGGCGGGGTGGTCAAATCGAAGCAGGAGCACGTGGTCGCGCTGGCGAAGAACTAACCTAGGAAAGGTGATCAGCTAGCCCCACAAACCGTCCCCGGTCATCACCATGTCTCTCCAGCCTTCTACGACGTCACGTGTCCGGCTCGGCTTATTGCTGGGATTAGTCTTCACCCTTGGTGTTGTGCTGGTCGGCCTGCGCTTCCTTGGTCGAGGCGCTGAGATTGCTACGCCAGTGGCGAAGCCGACGCAGGCACCTCCCGCAAAAGGTCAGGTGAGGGTCAATCTGCGCAGCTCTGCATCCCTCAATTTAGATGAGTCTAAGAATGTCCGCCCGGACGCTACGGAACTGGGGCCGAAAGCTTTGAATACTTTGTTGAAACAGAAGGAAGCTGAGGTCCGGGCGATGATTAAGGAACTGGGTCATGCCGATGAATCCCAAGACTCCGGCCTCACTAATTCCGCAGAGATAGTTCTGGCCATGGTGGCGCTCAAGCCTCGCATAGTAAAACTCGGGGAGGAATTAGATTTTTTGGATGAGTCTTGGCCCGAGGCTAATCAGCAGGAAAGACAGGTCATCCTCGATCGTACCTCCGCCATCGCCGATCAGTTGTTAATCGAGTTCCGCGCCGCGTTGTCCGCCTTACCTAAGCGCTAACACCGTCCCCGATCACCCGCCGTATTCTGGGCGGTTTCGGTACGGCGGGCACGGAAGTAAGTTCCTAGCAATTTTTGAATCCATTTCCTCCTTTTGGGCGAAGAATATCATTGAAACCCTTACTCACTCACATGCCCTATCTTGCCTCAGAAAATACGTCAAAAAGCCCACCTAAACTTTCTGACCTATCCACCATGAAGAAACTTAAACAAGTAATCCTCGGAGGCGCCGCGTTGCTCCTGTCACTGGTCACGCCCCAAAGCCTCAACGCAGCCGATCCCGCTGAAGCCCAGACCATCGGGCGAATGGTTCGCGAGAGGGAAGACCTCAGCAGCCTGCAGGCGCTTTTGGAAAAGACCAAACTCGGATCAGATCTCTCCAAATACACGGGTTCCCGCTTCACCTTGTTCGCGCCGACGAATGAGGCTTTCAAGAAGCTGCCGAAGGGGGCAGTGGAGACTTTGCTGGCCCCACAGAACAACGAGCGACTTGCAGAGGTGTTCAATTTCCATGTGCTCGCCAGCTCCGAGCCGGAATTCGGGCTCGAACAATTTACTCTGCTCAGAACTGCATCGGGGCAGTTCGTTTCCATCGATTACAAGAATAAGGTTATCGGCGGGGCCAGATTTACGGCGAAGCCTATCCCCTGTTCCAATGGCGTGATTTACCTGATCGACACAGTGCTGACTCCGACGACGGACGATCTTTTTCAGCGTCTCCAGAAAGATGGACGCTTCACGATTTTCACCAAAGCCATCACGGCGAGCCGTCAGGGGAAAACCTTCCAAAATATGCACGGACTCTACACGACCTTCGCGCCGACCGATGAGGCGTTCAAAAAACTGCCTCCGGATTTTGTCGCATCTCTCTTCCTTCCGGAAAATGACCAGCGTCTGGTAGACATCATCAAGCATCACATCACCGAGGGGACCTTCGCGGCCGGGAAAGTGCCGGGGCTTCGCAGTCTCGGCGTCTCGGATGTCACCCCCCAGTCAGTATTCGGTCAGCAATTGAATTTCAAAGCGACCGCGGGCGGAGCAACGATTGATGGAGCGGTCATCAAAGAAACCGACCTGCCCTGCGCGAACGGCATTGTGCACGTGATTGACAGCGTGATTCCTCCGGTGGAAAAGGGACTTTTCGATATTCTCAGAAAAGATGACCGCTTCAGCATTCTGGTGAAACTTCTGGATTCATGCGGACTGTCGCTCAACGTGGCCTCATCCCAGGAGTTCACGATTTTCGCCCCCACCGACGATGCCTGGAAAGCTTCTGGGAAATATGCGGATATCATTGCCAACCCTTCCGGGAAGAATCGCGAGGTGATTTTCGGGCTCCTTGCCCGACACGTAATTATCGGCAAACACGTATCGGAAAACTGCAAGCCATATAATAGGATCCGCACGATCCACGGAGCGCCCATCTACCTGCTGCGAGACGGCGACAAGCGCACGATCAACGGGGTCAACATCCGTGAAACCGATATCGAGGGATACAACGGACTGGTCAACGTGATCGATAGCGTCATCCCCGATCCGATGGAATTGCCGGAGAAAGATATCTCCACCGTGGATGCCATCACATTCGTACAGGATACGCTCAAAAAAGGCTCTGAGTTCTATGACGCCAACGACTATGAGGCGAGCTGGCGCTACTACATCCGCCGCGGCCAGGAGTTCATCGACAAGTACTCCGCCATCACGCCCGGAAAAGACATTCAGTTACTTCAATCGGCCATTTTCGACCGTCAGCCGATGATCCAGTTCGCGGATGAAGCTTGGACCGCGCGGAATGCGTTCAAGGCGACCCTCCGCAATCTCGAACGCCAGGAAGATCTGATTCAGGACATCCGTTTGTTACAGTCCCCGGAAAAGGCACGTTTCGGAAGATAAGCCCAATCCATGAAAGATTGCGGACTTTACACCCCAGTAGTGACAGCGTGTTCAGCCGCCCTTTAATGGGCGGCTACACTGTTTTGGGGTAAGCGTCCGCCTCCGACCTCGGTTCTACGTAATCCCTCATTTAACCAGCCCAATATGAAAAAATATTACCGCCCTTTCATTCTCGTTCTGGCGTGCCTCGCTGCTGCCGACGCCCCGGCGCAGAATCCCACTCCCATGCAGCCCCCTGCCTATGTCGATGAAGCACCGCTTCCCAAGGGCTGGCCCAAGCCCGGCCCTTACGATCAGGTCAGCGAGAAGTCCTATCCATCCTACCGAGCCGCTTTCACCACGGAAAACAGGGGGAATGGCGCGTTCGGGACGTTGTTTTCCCACCTCCAGAAGAACGACATCCCCATGACCGCACCGGTTGAAATATCGATGGCCGAGGGCGACGGACAAAACCTGCGCCAAACATCGCTCGCATTTCTCTATCAGGACCCTGGCGTCGGAAAAACCGGGGCTGATGGGGCGAAAATTGAGGTCCGTGATGTCCCCGCCATGAAAACCCTCAGCTACACGTGGCAGGGCGATCGAAATGAAGCCAATATCGCCAAGGCAAAAGCCGCCCTCGAAGCCGCACTGAAAGACCGCAAGATCGAGGAAAAGGGATTTCGCCTCCTCGGATATAACGGCCCCGGGACACCCGAGCTCAAACGCACCTGGGAACTCCAGGCGCTTCTGCGAACCAGCGCCCTTGCAACGCCGCCCGTTCCAATTTCGGGCTCGGCACCGCAGGCACCAGCGGTGGTTGTGGAGAAGCAGAAATTACAGCCTGCCGCTGGCGAGAAGCTTGCCCCCTCAGAGATCCGTCAGGTTTTCTCCGAACTACGCTGGCCTTATTTCCCAGATTTATTGAGGGAATTACCACATATCGGAGAAGGTGGGACCTCAGAGACCCGAGAGATCCGTCGCGCTGTCTCGAATCTAGTGACCCTCAAGGAAGGGTTTTTCGGGGGGAGTATTCAACAAATCCAAGAGAAGAAAGCTGCTCTCAAAGCCGCGGTGGAGAGAGGTATTAAAAAGGACCCTAGTCGGGTGCTGCATACATTATTTGGTTTTGGATACTATAACAATCAAACGTTCAAAGGCGGAAGACATGAAAGGTTTGTTCATATATATCCAGAATTGGCGGTTACTCTGCTTGATCAGGTTCCCCAAGGTTTTTACCGTCAGTCTTTGGCCACACTGATTGCTTCTGAATGGGCTGACTCTGAGCTGAAAGCGGCTTTAGCCTGGGCTAACCAGCAGACTGATTCCGAGATCAAGAGTGCAACTCTTATGGGCGTAATTTCTTCCTGGGGAAAGACCGATCTTAAAGCAGCCTTAGCTTATGTCCAGTCACTGCCGCCCGGCGTTCTCCTATACAGAGACAATACGATTAGTGAGGCTTGGTGGAAGAATTGCGAAGTAGCGCGGGGTTATCAGGGAGCTCTCGCTATGATGCGGTCGCTGCCCGAGGGCCGGGATAAAGAATTAGCTGCGGAGGGTATCAGCGCCTATATGGCTACAAAAGACCCCCGAGCAGCGTGGGATTTGGCCTCAGGAATCGCCGATTCCGGCCTGCGCCCAAGAGCTGAGCAAAGAGTATTAATTTCGTTAAGATTTGGGTCCCTCACTGACCCCGACGCTGCGAGCCAGTGGATGCAGTCGCTCCCACCAGGCCCGCCTAAAGACACGCTTTCAGAGATTATCAGCGGACCAATGGCTGTAAATCACCCGCAAGCAGCCTTCGATATTGCCGCAGGAATCGGCAACTCCGACCTGCGCACCACAGCTCTGAAAAACGTAGTTGAGCAGTGGTCCAAGAAAGACCCCGCCGCCGCGACCCAATGGATCAATCGTTCCTCCCTCCCACAGGAGGTGAAGACCCAGCTGTTACAACGCTAAAGCCCCTCGACCAAAGAACTCGCTCCCGC